>Ga0163144_10018570_pt1 | contig 14047 bp, 9 predicted proteins | sample OliLak19BULKMAT1_FD_123175 | JGI IMG/M metagenome (GOLD analysis project Ga0163144, IMG submission 123175) | Freshwater microbial mat bacterial communities from Lake Vanda, McMurdo Dry Valleys, Antarctica - Oligotrophic Lake LV.19.BULKMAT1 | ecosystem: Environmental > Aquatic > Freshwater > Lake... | reverse complement strand
TTTTTCAGGGCCAAACACCGATATTTATATGACGGGCTTTGACGAATTTGGCTCTGCCCAATGGACCCGTACCTGGCTATGGCTGGAGCGTATCACCGGCAGTTGGCGGTGGCTATATCCTGGATGGTGGAATAAGAGCAGTAAAAATTGACAATATGGGCAATCATGAATGGAGGGCCAATATCAATTTGCCTGCTTCTCCCAGCGGCTCATATACTTACGGAGAATTCGAAGAAATAACGCCACTGCCCGATTGTACAGGATTTATTGTCACAGGTTCCTGCTTTAGCAATAGCCACTCTGGAATTTACACCGCCAGATTGACCTATAACGGAGGCGTTTCCTGGGCTAAAGTGAATGATGTTGTCAATACTTCCGGTGCTGGAACCCCAGTTTGTTGGGTAAACAATGCTATTATCGACGGCTATGGCACCCAAATTATGACCTCATGGCGGCGTGGGCCCGTCTCTGCAGGCGGCACGATGTACTATCAGCGTATGGACTTTGCTGGCAATAATATTGGCGGCATCACCAGCATGGCCAATACCATTACCGCACGGGAAGCATTTATGACCAAAGCCCACCAAAAATACGTTGTGGGTGGTACGCGCGGCAATTTAATGGGAGCTTACTCTTATGTGAATTCATCCCTGTCGGTTGGTGGAAGTTCGGATGACCGTTCAGAACCATTCGCTGAGGCAGACCCGCTGGCAAGGCTGCAAATTAACAGATTCAATGCCCAGCCTATCTTTGAATTGCCGCAGGGAAGCCGCGTGTTCGCATCAGAACTGCGTGTATTCCCCAATCCGAGCAGTGGTCAAATCCAGGTCGGGGGCGCCATTGAACCGGGAGCTTTGCTGCGCGTGATCAGCCCGATGGGCAAAATTTTATTGCAGCGCCGGATTCAACCGAATGAAACCGAAGTGCCGCTGGATTTAAGCCACCTGGCAACAGGGCTGTACAGCATTGAAATGATAGGGGCAAATGGAATCACCACCAAAAAAGTGGTGCTTGAATAGTTCGATTTTAACGAATAGAAGTTTCGAAAAGCGCAGTTTAGAGGAGGCTGCGCTTTTCGTATTTTAGCCCCGCAGCTTACCCCTTCACCTGCCCGCGCCAGCGCTTCATCCCATAATTCACAGACACCATCACCACAAGCCCTATCAGGTATGAAGCGACAAACATCAACGTTTCATAGTCGCCCTTTTGGATGGCTTCCTTTTTGGCCGTCAGGCCCCAGAGGTTGGCAATGCCTTTTTTGACGAAGAAACGGGAAACGAGCATGGAAGCTGAGAGGCCTGCTAAATAGCCGACGGAAAGGTTGAGGGCTTCGCTGGCGAAGAACTTTAGAAATTTAACCACAGTTTTAGTGATGAGAGATGAATGATGAGAGATGAGTGATGAGTGATGAGAGATGAGTGATGAGTGGGTTTGAATTGCTATTTTTGCTATGAATATGAGCTGATAGATTTTCTATAGCCTGAAATCCATTTTTGTTGGATTGAATATTCTTGGCAAAGGTCGTTTTTCATGCATTAAAACCACTGTTTTTATGAAGCGAGTATCCTGTGTTTTTGTTTTTGTCGCCTCCTTCTCCATCCTACATGCGGCCTCTTATTTTGTTTCTAGTACTGCCGTGAATGGAGGTAACGGAAGTTTTTTGAATCCCTGGAAATTGCAGACTGCGCTGAATCACCCGGCTGCTTTGCTGCCTGGCGATACAGTTTGGATGAGGGGTGGAACTTATTCTGCCACCGAAATGGTGGATGCTTCCCTGGGCGCTATTTCTTTTATTTGCAAAACAAACGGCACAGCTGCCGCACCCATTATTTTCAGAAACTACAACAACGAGCGGGCTACAATTGATGGCCTTAACAACCAAATAGCGCTGTTCGTGGGCAATTGCAGCTATACCTGGTTTTGGGGCTTGGAAGTTATGAGTTCAGCGACGGTAAGAACGCCGAACCGGGCCTTTATCTATTGTACCGCGCCCAACATGAAGTTTATCAACATGGATTTGCATGATATGGCCGACGGAATTGACCTGTGGAATGCCGCAAAAAGCGCCGAGCTGTACGGCTGTCTTATTTACCATAACGGCTGGGATGAAGCAACAGGCGGCCACGGCCACGGTATTTACACCCAAAACGACACAACCAACACCCGTCTAATACACAACAATATTTTTTTTAGCAGCTATGGATACAACGTGAAACTATGGTCTACCAACCAAGGGATAGACAATTACGACTTACAAAACAACATCGTATTTAACGGGGGTTCCTGCTCGCAAGCCACGGAATCACGGATGCACAACTTCTTCATTGTCAACAACAACCCGAGCCGACTAACAAAAAACCTGGTAATGAAGCATAATTACACTTATGCTGGCACCACGATTTCCGTAAAAGGGCTTTGCAATAATATCGGCGCCAATTATGGCTCCATCAACATGACACTTGATAGCAACTATTTTTTAGGGCAACTGCGACTGACCGCGCCGTTTTATGGCTTTTCGGCCATTGGCAATAAGGTATATGGCGGCACGGCGCTTCAATACATTTCCGCTTTTGGGACTATTGACTGGTCATTGTGGCAGGATACTGAATCGTCCCAAGATGTCCCCGCCACAGGCTTGGAATATTTCGTTTTGCCCAACAAGTACGAACCTGGCAGGGCGAACATCGCCATTTACAACTGGTCGGAAGCGCCGAGCGTGAGCATCAATGTTTCAACTGCAGGGTTGGTGGCTGGCGACAAGTATGAGTTGGTTCATGCTATGGATTATTACCATGACATTATTCCTGGAACCTATCCCGCAGACGGCAATATTACGGTGCCGATGACCGGGCACAGTTTTGCCCAGGCCATCGGTGGCGCATTGGCCCCGGTGTCCCAATTCCCGAAATTTGGCGCTTTTGTACTGCGGAAGGTTGCCGATTCGGGAAATACTGGAATAAGCGAATTGGCGAGCGAAAATATTTTGTCGATATTCCCGAATCCTGCACTGGATGCCATTTCCCTGAATTTATCCATTGCTAATCCCGGAAATTACCAGATAAGCATCCATAATGCTATGGGGCAAAGGGTTATGCTACAGGATAACCTAAAATTTGAGCACGGCAGCCAAAGCATACAAATAGACACCCGAAACTTGCCGAGAGGGGTTTATGTGCTGCATTTACAGGGTAATGGGAGCCGTGTAAGCCAGGAATTTTTGCTGCATTAAAAAGCCATCCCAAAAAAGCGCCATATCTTTAAACCGCCGGGATGAACCCGCGACGATCATTTACCAAACCATAAATTCTATGTCAAACACAAAATCAAGCCCACTGACAATCGCAGCCATTCTTCTATTATCCATATTTACCATCCTCCATTCTTGTAAAAAGGACGACAAGTTGGATTGCAGCACCTTAACAGGCGCCACCTTCAGCACCAATGCCGGCAAAATGCAAGCTATTTTGGCCAACAAATGCGGTCTTCCCGCTTGCCATGGTGTCGGAGGTGCTGGTGCAGGGGAATGGACTTATTCCGCACAGTATAACAGCGTCCAGCCGCACTTTAACAAAATTTACGACGCTGCTGTTGTAAAAAAAACAATGCCGAAAGCTGGCGCTACACAGCTTACGCAAGCTGAATTAGATGTATTTCAATGCTGGAAGGAGTCTGGGTTCCTAGAATAAAATCAACATGACAAAACAACTCTTCCTGGCAAACAGCCTCCTGCAGCTTTTGATGGAACTGCGCTGCCCATTATTTGGGCCACGATTATTTTTCATATCGTACTGACAGTGCTGAGTGTTTATGCGCTTTTAAGCAAGCGGTAACTTGATTTTCGCTGTATTTTGCCGGCTAAAACGACAAATATGCGCCGATTTTGCCTGATAATATCCCTGGCTTTAGCCATTTTTTGCAACCTAAACGCCCAGCAGCAAAACATCTCCAACGGCAATTCAGTATAAAAGCATTTTGGCAACCACCAGCTCCGGCGTTTCAAACGACTCGGCAAAACTTGCCTATAAACTATTGGTTGACCCCAGCGATGACAGTCATTTGGCATTCATTTACCCCTACCAGCCTGTAGGTGATTACGACATCATGATAACGGAGACTTTTAACGCCGGAACCATTTGGACGACACCCATGCGCGTTAATGACGACCCACAAGGCAACGGAAAAATGCAAGACCTCGTCTGGGGCGATTTTGACGACGGTGGCGCTTTGGTTGTCTCCTGGCGCGATCGCAGGAATGCTATCGGCACGGGCTATGCCAAGGCTTCTGAATTTTACGCCACCTACCTACCCAAGAATTCGCCAAATTTTAATGCAAATTTCAGGTTGAGCGAAATTCCCGTTGCCTATAACAACATCCTGGCCCAAAGCGGCAATGATTTTATGGGCATTGAACTGAGCCGGGATACCATTAGCGCCGTTTGGGCCAATACGCGGGATGGATCGCTGGATGTGTGGTTTGTGCGGGTCGCCGCGCTGAGCGGTCAGATGTCGGCAGTATCCATGCTGGCGGGAGAATCCGAGGCCTTGAGCATTTATCCCCTTCCTTCGAGCAGGGTTTTCAATGTAACCTTGACCACACAGGAAGCCATAAGCGCCCTTTATGTGTATGATGCACAGGGCAATGAAATACTTAGAACATTTCCAGATGCACCCAATGTTGCGATTGACCTTACTAAGTTTCCGACCGGTTATTATCCCATTCGAATTGAAAGCAAAGGATTGGTCTATTCCAGATTACTGTTACGCTAAACCTAACAAGTGCAATAATATCCATGGCGCTGCTGATATTAACCCGAAAGAAGTTGCTATTCGGTTAAAATGCAGTTTTGAAAAAGCGGATCTTTTTGTTTTTGTGCCAGCAGGGCACTTTCCGTTTGTGGAAAAAGATGAGGCGTTTATCAAGATTGTGCGCGATTTTTTAAAAAAATAGTTTCACACAACGACACAACGACACAAAGGGCGATATGTGTTTGGCAGCTGTAACGGACTCTGGTCTAGGCGTTACTACCCTTGTGTCGTTGCGGCTTTGTGTGAGATTTTTTTCGTTTCACATCACCACACAAAGGGCGATATGTGCTTGGCAGCTGTAACGGACTCTGAACTAAGCGTTACTACCGTTGTGTCGTAGTGGCTTTGTGTGAAATTTTTTGTGTGAAGGGTACTCCCTATTTCAAGCCAAATTCTGTTCATCACTCATGTCTATTTGCTGAATGCGAACAGCCGTCGTACTTTCGCCGACCATCATGACAAGCGAGCAACAACAGCAACATTTCCAAAAACTACTCGACCTGTTGCGACAGGAAAAAGAAGCCGACCACCGCTCCTTCCTGCAATTGGTTCGGGAAAACCCGCTTTCGGCCAGGGTGGAACAAGGCTATACCTGGTATCCATTGAATGTGCTCAATACTGGTTTTGCACTCGGTGATAAGGCTTTCGTCGTCGTGGAGCGAACCACCCACCTCAATGAACCCCACCAACTTCGCGCCGGCCAAGCCATAAGCTTGTTCACCAATGCTGTCAACGAAGATCAGCCGGAAAAACAAGGTGTGATCAACTACGTGGAACGCAACCGCATGAAAATCATCCTCAATGCCCGCGATGTCCCCGACTGGCTCAATGCCGGGCACCTTGGTGTTGATATGCTGTTCGACGACCGCAGTTACCGCGAAATGGAACGGGCACTGGAAGCCGTGATGAAAGCACGCGGCGATCGGCTTGCCGAACTAAGGGGCGCATTGTGCGCCACCCCACCCCAGAATAAAGGAAATCAGCAGCGGAACCTGCCCTTGATACCCAGCGAAGTAGCCCCACATCTAAATGATTCCCAGCGCCATGCCGTCCAATCCATACTCCACAACAGGGATGTGGCCATCATCCACGGTCCGCCCGGTACGGGTAAAACAACGACCCTGGTAGCTGCCATCAAGGAACTCACCCAAACCGAAAGCACCGTGCTGGTGGCCGCGCCCAGCAATACCGCCGCCGACTTGCTCACCGAGCGCTTGGCCGAACAAGGCTTGAACGTGGTGCGCATTGGCAACATCAGCCGGGTGGACGACAGTGTGCTGCAACATACCGTGGACGCGCTGCTCGCGGCCCACCCAGAAGCCAAAAATATTAAAAAATTAAAAATTGAAGCCGCAGAATACCGGCGGCAATCAAGGCGCTACAAGCGCAGTTTCAGGTCAGAAGACCGCCAGGAGCGCAACCAGCTCAAAAGTCAGGCGAAGGACCTGGATGTGTGGGCGAGGATGTTGGAAGACCGCATTGTGGAGGAAATACTCAGCGGCGCTCAAGCCATTATCTGTACACTTGTTGGCGCAGCGCATCCCTTGCTCGACAAACGGCATTTTCGCACCTGTGTGATCGATGAAGCTGCCCAAGCCCTGGAGCCCGCTTGCTGGATACCCATTGCCAAATGCAGTCGTGTGGTACTCGCCGGAGACCCTTTTCAACTTCCGCCCACGGTGAAAGACCTGGATGCTGCCCGTCAAGGGCTTTCCGTTACCTTGATCGAGCGCTGTCTGGAAACGCTGCCGGAACATGTTTGCTTGTTGACCGTGCAATACCGGATGCACCAGGCAATTATGGGGTTTTCAAACCAGTATTTTTACAACGGCGCGCTGGTTGCCCATGACACAGTGGCCGAGCGCGAACTGCCCAATACCGCCATTTCCGAAGCCAGCGTTTCCTTTATCGACACCGCTGGCTGCGGCTTCGAAGAGCGTTTGCAGGAAAGCCCCACAGCCTTGCACCGAAATCCGAGCCGTTTCAACCCCGAAGAGGCACTGTTGGTTCGGGAACATTTGATGCAGCTGCTTCAAAACTATGCCTATCTCGAAACACCTGATATCAAATCCGCTGAGCTGCTGCCCAGCATTGGGGTGCTGTCGCCCTACCGGGAGCAGGTTAACCATTTGGAAGACATTTTCCGGGAAGATCCGGTGCTAGCGCCCTTGTTCTTGTCCGGGAAAGCTGCCATCAGCACCATCGACGGCTTTCAGGGTCAGGAGCGCGACATTATTTACATCAGTTTGGTGCGTTCCAACGACAAACATGAAATTGGTTTCTTGCAAGATTACCGCCGCATGAACGTGGCCATGACACGGGCGCGGATGGTGCTGGTGGTGATTGGTGATTCTGCTACCATTGGGCAGAACAAATTTTACCAGGAGTTTTTGGATTATTGCGGGGAACATGGGGCGTATCGGACGGCTTGGGAGTTTATGCGGTAGGTCACCCAATATTGCCCAGTTTCTCCCGCCACTCCTGTGGTGTGGTCCCAAATTCTTGTTTGAACACCCGCCCAAAATAACTGGGATCGTTAAAGCCGCAATCATAGGCAACAGCAGTAATGCTCAGCTCGGGATTGCGCAGCAACTCTTTGGCTTTGTTTAAGCGGATATTTCGGATGAGCTGGTTGGGCGAAAAGCCCGTAAGTGCATCCAACTTGCGCTGCAACTGCGACTGGCTCAGGTGGACTTCCCGACACAGCTGCTCCACGTTAAAATCAACGTCATCAAGATGGGCCTCAACGGAAGCCTTGACTTTCTGGACGAAGGCATCTGCTATGTTATCCACCCTAGGAATATCCTTGAAGACGATAGCCCCCTCCGTCAACCCAGCCTTTTTCAAATAGTATTGCTGCAATTGGCCGCGAAGTTCCAGCAGTTTCTTGATGCGCACAAGCAGTTCTTCTTTATGGAACGGTTTTTCCAAATAGGCATCTGCCCCAAGCTCCAGGCCCTCCAATTTGCTGCCCATATCGGCTTTGGCAGTAAGCAGGATGATGGGGATATGGCTGGTGCGCTCGTCTGTTTTCAAACGGCGACAAAGTTCAAACCCGTCTATAACAGGCATCATCACATCGCTGATGATCAGATCAGGGATAATTTGCGTAGCAATGTCCAAGCCTTCTTGTCCGTCCACGCCGACAGCAACACGGTACTCAATCAGGCAAGCAGCGATGTAGGCCACCACATCAGAATTATCCTCCACCAGCATCACCAAAGGCGACTCTTGTAATGACTGATGGTGAATATTGTAAGACAAATCCGATGGCAATGATGGCAGTTTAATCTTAATTGTCGGTTCAATTGGCAAAGATGGCCTCATTTCAATTGTAGTATCTGGCGTGATTATAGCCACACTCCTTCGGACGGGCAGTGTCACGACAAACTCGGTCCCTTTTTTTGCGCCGCTCGGCGGGCTTTTCACTCTAATTTCCCCATCCATCAACTTCAACAATTCTTTCGTGAGCGCCAGGCCGATGCCCGTCCCTTCGCTTTGCCTGGTGTTGCTATTGTCTGCTTGGAAAAAACGGTCGAAGACGTGGGGCAGCTGTGTTTCAGGAATGCCAATACCGGTGTCTTTCACCTTGAGGAACAAGGTAGAAAAGCCCTCATTGGACGGCACAAAGCTGACAGTGAAATAGATTTGTCCGCCCTGTGGGGTAAATTTGAGCGCATTTGCCAGCAAGTTCGACACGACAAGCTGGAGTTTTTCGGGGTCATACTCAATTATTAGCGAATCCAGGTCGGACAGGAAATGAAGCTGGTTGTGGCGGCTTTCGGCAAGCGATTGGAAAGATTCGGAGATGTAGCGCAAGAAGGCGATCAAGTCGCCTTGTACAGGTTGAAGGGTCATTTTTCCGCTTTCCAATTTGGCCAATTGGAGCATATCATTGACCAATTTCAAGAGGCTTTGTGCATTGCGCTGTATCATCTCTATGCCCTTATCGAGATACGCCGTGGGGTTGTCGCGCATTTGCTGTACCATGCCAAGTATGACCGTGAGCGGGGTTCGAAACTCATGGGTGATGTTGGTGTACAGTTGGGTCTTTAGCAAGTCGAGCTCTTTCACCCGGCCAGCCTCGCGGGTTTCGTAGGCAAGTTGTGCTTTGAGTTTGGCGCGGTTAAGGCTGAAACGAAAGTAAGTCCTTGTCCCTGCTGCAAGCAGTAAAACGTAAACAAAATAAGCCCACCATGAGCGCCACCAAGGCGGCAATACCTTAATTTTCAACTCTGTAATATATTTGCTCCAAATACCTTTGCTGTTGGAGCCTTGTACCCGAAAGGTATAATTTCCGGCAGGGAGATACAGGTAATTGACTTGTCGGCGCGTACCGGATTCCACCCAATCGGGGTCAGCACCTATAAGTTGGTATCGGTATTTGTTTTGCCCTGGCGCGGTAAAGTCGAGCGCGGCGAACTCCAGGGTCAGGATACCTTGCTGGTGTGTCAGCTTGATGCTTTCCGTGGTCTCGATGGTTTGTTGCAGGATATCATTCGCGGGAATTGGCGCTATTGGCTGGTTGTTCACCCAAATATTGGTGATAAAGGTGCGGGGCACATAGTCACCCAAGAGGACAGTTGCCGGGTCGAAAACATTGAGGCCGTTCACGCCACCGAATGCGAGCCTGCCGTCGTTCAGTTTCGAATAGGCACCCGTGTTGAATTCTTCGTCCTGCAAACCATCGGCTTTCGTAAAATTTCGGAAATGGTAGAGCTGTTCATCATTCCCTTTCTTTTCGTGCGACATCAGGAACAGCCCTCTGTTGGTGCTTCCCCAAAGATTGCCGGCCGCATCGGGTAAAAGGCCGTACACCACATTGTTTGGCAGCCCTTCGACCGTGTTAAGGTGTAGGAATTGGCCGCTTTTTTTGTCGAGGCGGTTCAAGCCTCCCCCTTTCGTACATATCCAGAGAAAGCGCTTTGGCTCCACTGGGTCGTCGAGAAAACAAGCCACATGGTTGTAACTCAAAGAATTGCGGTCGTTCGGATTGTTTCGATACCATTCAAAGGACAATTTCCGATTGTTTCCACTTTGAGGCGTTGCGCGGGCAAAACCTTCTGTGGTGCCAATCCAAAATCTCCCCTCGGCATCCTCGTACAAGGCAGTGGACGGTGATGAAGGTGAAAGCGGCGCCCGCGACGCAGAAAAATCAAACGCAGTGGTATCACCGTTGGCCGGATCGAAACAAATCAAATGGCCTCCATAGCCTGCCATCCAGATTTGGTTTTTCGAATCTTCAAGCATTGGGGTCGCATCCCAATAATAACCTTTAAAAGTATACTTGCCGATTACCGCGTGATCCTTAGGGCTGTAGCGGTTGAGTGAAACCTGAAAGTCAAGGTCTTCGGCCCGGGCCCAGAATTCTCCCGATTTGACAGCCAAAACATTGTCTATCAATTTATTGGGGAACATTTCTGCCAATATTTTCACACTGGGCCTGTGCTGGCTGGAAGCACCTGTGCCTGTTTTCTCATAGCCGAGACTCAGCGGTTTGCCTGCAAAGGATACAATTCGACGTATGCTTGTGCCTGCTTCTTCATGCTGGAACCTGCCACCCAGAGGATTGATTTTGCGGAGCCCGAAGCCTCCTGTCCCAATCCAAATCACGCCAGAGCGGTCAACGAGCATTGAGGCGCAAGGAATAATTTCCTGGATAAACTTGGGCGCTGGCGATCGAGGCATCAGGCACTTCGTTACGCCCGATTGGTCGGCCACCCAAAGCGCGCCACCGCTGTCGAGGGCGAGCTTGCGAATATCGCCCATGTTGACTGGCAGGAGTTGCGCCGATTTACCGTCCCACAAAAACGGGGCTTGCTTCATGCCCGCAGCCCAGATGCTGCCATCGGGGTTGGCGACCCAAGTTTCAAAACTGAAGCCTTCAAGCACCTTGCTCAGGCTGCCATTAAGCGGCTCGAAGCGATAGACACTGCCATTCGTACTGACCCAGATTTGACCCTTGCCGTCTTTGGCAATGCCGCTGGCGTAAGCGTTGTTTGGCAAAGCCACGCGCCGTATTTGAGGAGCAGTATTTTTTTCAAAAAAATCATCAGGCAGATCCAGTACGTTCAATTCTTTTCCCAAAACTGTGACAATGATCTGATTTGGGCCTGCTTCCTGGATGCAAGCAATCTGGTTTCCTGAAAGACTCGTCGCATCGTCCATTCGATGTTGTATGCGAAAGAAGCGTCCTGTCCTTTTGTCGTACACGTTCAACCCCGCATTCTCTGTGCCGACCCAAATCCTCCCCATTGAATCTTCAAAAAGGGTAACGACCGTATTGCTTGAAAGTGAAAATGGGTTGTAAGGATCATTGGTGAACACTTTGAACTCATAGCCGTCATAACGGTTCAGCCCGTCTTTGGTCGCAATCCACAGGAAGCCTTCTTTGTCTTGCAACAAATCGAACACCATGCCTTGTGACAACCCTTGTTCAATGGAGATGCGCTCCATGTGGAAGCCTGATTGCGCTGAGGAAAAGGCTGCCACAAAGAACAAGACAAGTGAAAACATTGCCCGAAATCGGTAGGGGAAAGATTGCATGACTCTGTAAAAATAGCGCAGTACAAGCTGATATTTCAAGAAAATCAAAAAAAAATCCTCAAAAACTTCGAAAAGACCTAATAGTCCGACCGGCGCCCATTTTGTCCGATGCTTTGCTGGGAATGTCCGGCATGTCGGGTGCTTTGTCCGATGGCTAGAGCGCGGCATTGCATCACCTTTGTCTCAAGCTTTATTAGTTGCTCATTTCCATTTCTTCTATCACAATTAAACATAGCATTATGACAACCATTCATTTAGGCTCTCCAACCTCAAGCCCTTTGCCCGCCAACCCGAACCTTCTTAGAACGACACCATATTTCAATCAAATACATAAAGCCATGCGACACCGCATTCAAATTAGCGCCCTTTTATTGGCAATCACAACCACCTTATTGCTCACAAACTGCACTACAGCTGATACCGACAAACCCGTCACAAGCGCTGTTGCAGTCAACCCAGATTTTGCCATCGCATCGCCCGAATATGCCGCGCTGGCAGCAAAGGCACTGGGGCACATCGAGAAATTCGAATACGATGCCTGGGGTGATATGCTCGCTGAAAACGTGGAATATCATTTTCCAGATGGCGATGTCAGCACGCGCACCAAATTGGTAGGTAAACAAAATGTGCTGTCGTGGTGGAAAAACTGGCAGATGAATTCTGGCATCAAGTCCATGACAATCAGCTTGCCCAACCACATTCCTGTAGACGCCATCAAGACACCGAACATGACAGGGCTGCCAGGCCTGTATGTCTTCTCCTTTTTCTCGAACGAAATGGTATATGGCGGTAAAAAAGTAGCCCTGCGCATGAACTTCGACATTCATTTCAACCAGGATAAAATGATAGACCGATACTACACTTATTACGACCGTTCGCACATCATTGAGGCCATGGGCGGGCAGAATTATTTAAAAAAATCAATGGGCAAATAGCCCCAAAAATACTGCCCCACTTACTACTGCATCTTTTCACTAAAACTTTCAATTAAAAAAAACACAACATGAGAAAACATTCAAGCACTCCACTCATTGCCACGCTGGCTTTGTTTGCCAGTCTGTTGGCAACCCCTGCACTCCACGCGCAAACCCCCACCACTCCCGAACAATTTCATGTCACATTGCGCTTCCTTAAAGTTGAACCAGGCATGACAGAAGAGTTCAAAAAAACCATGGCCGTTTGGACAAAGGTCATGCAAGCGCGCAAAGACAAGGGCGATATCCGCTATTGGCAGTACTACAAGCGCAGCTTTCCGATCGGTTCAAACTCAGAGTACGACTACATCGCCGTGACGGCTTTCAATGATTTGTCCAAAGTAGAAACATTTGAAAGCTACAACCTAGCCGACTGGGCGAAGGGCCTTCCCAAGGAAGATGCTTCACTCATAGAAAACACGCAAAAGGTGCGGCATTTGGTGGATCGCGCCCTTTTCAGGTTCAATGGATCCCTCCCAGATGGCAAACGGGGCAAATACCTCCAGGTACGGGGCAGCGAGGTAATGCCCGGACACCGGAATGATTACTTGAAAGCACTGGAAAAAACGGGCACTATTGCAGCAGAAGCCATGAAGGCAGGCAAGATCACCGACCGGTCTACTTGGGAGCGGATGGTCCCGAACAGCCCGACCTTGAGCGACTTTGTAGTGGTATTTGAATTTGAAACACTGGCCGATGCGCTCATCAGGTTGGACTTTTCGGCAGAGCACAAGAAGTTATACCCTGAGGATGACCAAGATGCTTTTTGGGCCAAAATGCGCGAGTTCAGGGAAACGCTTGAGACGGAACTTTGGGAAAGGATAGACGGTACGAAATAGATTTGCCGGATGAGGCACTAGTGCCGAGTCCACCAGTTGGCGTATGAATATGCGAAGGCAGATTTTTCACTCATTAAGGCGCGAGGAGGGCGATCCCGAAAGCGTTCGGGATTAACCGACAAGCAACGAAGATGAATGGAAAATATGGCCGCCAGATTCATACGCCAACTGGTGGACTCGGCACTAGCCATATCTTACGCGCTCATCAAAGGTGAACCTCCATGTTTCAAATAATCCTCTCCACCCTCTTCGCCATCGCCATTACCCACGCCGCCATTTCCCAAAAAATGGTGCACATCCCCTTCTACCTACAGGACATCAACAACAACGGCGGTCTTTAAACAATTTGCAAAAGGCGACTTTAATACAAACTCACCACACTGCCCAAGCAAATGCATCCTACAATTTCGTCATCCAACCTCCTAACGCACCACCGTCACCGTCACAGGTTGCAGGGATACCGTTCCGGAACAACTCGGATTCCATACGTCATTCAGCGTATAAACGCTTGTTACAGTAGGGTTTGCATTCAGAATGTAAGGATTCGTGTTGGTGGGAATGGAGGGTTGAAGCACGTTATTTCTTCTGTAGCTAAAGGTAAATGGCCCATTCCCGGTGAATCCAACCATCAGATCCGCACCGTTTCCTCCTGAACATATCTGCGTATTGGCGGTAATCGTCGCTTTAATGGGTGGATGCACTACAATGGTCAGATTTTGGGGAGAAGGATTAACAGTGATGATGCATCCCGGCGACGTGACACGCCACAATGTGACGGTTGTACTACCATTGACGTTCCAAGTAAATATGTAGGGGCTTGTCATTACCGTTGTGGTAATCAAGGGGAGAACGTAGTTTATCGAATAGGTGATGGTGTAAGGG
>Ga0163144_10018568_pt1 | contig 14048 bp, 17 predicted proteins | sample OliLak19BULKMAT1_FD_123175 | JGI IMG/M metagenome (GOLD analysis project Ga0163144, IMG submission 123175) | Freshwater microbial mat bacterial communities from Lake Vanda, McMurdo Dry Valleys, Antarctica - Oligotrophic Lake LV.19.BULKMAT1 | ecosystem: Environmental > Aquatic > Freshwater >... | reverse complement strand
CTCGTGGCTATTCTTCTTTGGGGACTGATTCCGGAGGACGGGTTCTTAAGAGAAATTGGAACGAGTAAAGTGCTCACGTCTCCCGTAGTTAAGGGCGTCGTCGCATTTATTTTTATTTTCGGTGCACTGACTGGAATTACTTATGGGCGCGTGGTCGGGACCATGCGTTCACAAAATCAAATCATCGGCGCCATGCAAGACGCGATGGCCACCATGGCGCCCTATCTCGTGCTCGTGTTCTTTGCGGCTCAATTTATTGCTGTTTTTAACGCCTCAAATATAGGCGTCATCCTCGCTATTCACGGCTCCGAATTTTTAAAAGGATTCAATTTAAGTGGCGGCGTTTTAATGGTTGGCTTCGTGATCTTTGTTTGCGCTTTGGATTTCTTAGTTTCAAGTGCTTCGGCCAAGTGGGCTTTAATTGCTCCTGTGTTCGTCCCCATGTTTATGCTTCTTGGCTACTCCCCTGAATTAACTCAAGCCTCTTATCGAATTGGAGACTCTGTCGTAAATATTATCTCGCCAGTGATGTCCTACTTTCCTCTGATCCTTGTGTTTGCAAATAAGTACGATCCCAAAGCAAAAGTAGGAACCATCATGGCATTGATGTTCCCCTACACGCTGGCGTTTTTGATGTTTTGGCTTCTTCTATTATTCTTGTGGATAACCATGGGTTGGCCGCTCGGACCGGGAGCTCCACTTGTGTTTCAGCCGTAAAATTGCGAGCGACAACCGAGTCTGAGGAAGTATGACGATGCTTATCTGAAGCAAGATGGCTGGGGAGGTAGGATTCGAACCTACGAATGGCAGAGTCAAAGTCTGCTGACTTACCGCTTGTCGACTCCCCAAAGCCGAACAGTCACGCTAAAAACTTCTCTACTTTCGGTCAATGGCTCATGCCGCAATTTCGCAGGCAAAGATCTCAAAACCAGCCTTTTTGAAAAAGCCTTGCGCCCGCTCTCGGTCGACAGAACTCGCGTAAACTCCAAAAAAACAGGACCCTGAACCACTCATTTGACCAGCCACGGCGCCAGACTTGATCAAACGGGATTTGACACTCTGAAGCTCTTTGGAGGCCTTTAAAGCCAAGACTTCAAAGTCATTCTCGAGCTGGGGTATAGAGAAGCTGTCCTGAAAATAGTCAGGCATTTTGAGGTCCAAAAACCACGATCTAGCCTTAGCTCCTCGTTGGCGATCTAACTCACAATAGGCCAACCCCGTGCTGATCTTCGCTTTTTTGGGCTTCACCACTAAAATTGGCAAGGCCGGCAAGTCTACACCTGCCAATTTCTCGCCTCGACCGAGGCACCAGGCCGAATTGTCTGTGCTTAAAAAAAAGTGAACGTCCGAGCCTAATTTAGCGGCCAAAGGCAAAAGTTTGGCACGAGAAACTCCAAAAGCTTTGGCCAAAATCAATAAAGTTGTCGCTGCATTGCTACTCCCGCCCCCTAACCCAGCTTCGGTGGGAATATTCTTTTGCAACTTAACTTCTAACTCAAATGCAATTTTAAATTTTTCATGAAACAAATTGGCAGCTCGATAAATTAGATTTTTCTCAACAGGGATTCCTAAATCAGAGCCCTGAAAAATGACCCAGAAGTCCTCCGATTTTCGCACCACTCCCTGCATGCGATCCCCCCAGTTTAACTTTGACATCAAACTGGCCAGCTCGTGAAAACCGTCTTTCCGTAATTTTCCGATTCGCAAAACTAAATTTATTTTAGCGGGGGATAAAAGATTAAACCTCATTCAGGAGCGAGCTCCACCGACAAAGTTCCACCCGAACTTCCGTCCGGCAGATCGAGCTCAACCTCTTTCAGGTCTTTATTCATACAATCCACCAAGGCTTTAGAAAGCTCACTCGGCGCGTGCTCGGTAAACGCTTCGGCCTGACCTTTAGAATTAATCCGCAATACCAACTCAATGCGCGGACGCTCCGATAAAACTTTTTGCTTAGCCGCCTCATAGCATTTTTGAACTTTGGGCATAATGACGGGAGCCAAGCGCTCGGTTTCGAATTTAGAAAGCTCTCGGGCAGGAACCTGCTCCTGACGCGTACAAGCCAATAGAAAAACCAGCACGAAAAACCGACTGCAACCACTTATTAAACTCATGCTCTTTTCGTGCACGACACCGGGTCTTCGGGTCAAGACCTGTCTAAAATAAGTATGCTTCCTCTCCTCGAATATTCCGTTACAATTGTGCCATGGCTAAGCGCTTCATTTTTTCGGCCCTTTGGATGCTCTGGGTTACTTCTAGCCAGGCGGGAGCCGTTAAGTATTTCTCCGAAAGATCTGCCGAGCAGATTGCGTGCATGACTATAAAATCTAGAGAAATTCTGACGGACGCCTGCCATCCAGAAAGCTCTTGCCGAGACGAGAAGAATTTCATTTTGTGGTGCGCGGGCTTTGAACCGGATCCTTCTTTCAACAAATCTCGTTTTGAAAGTAAAACTTTTTTCCGTTGGAAGACAGGCTCGAAAACGCTCGACCGATGCTGCGGAGCGAGTCTCCCTGCCAACTACGCCCTGACGATCGACGAAAGCTGCCTACTCCTTCAACAAGAATGTACGCCCTGTCCGAGTGGAACTTGCTTCGTTGTAGGCAACAAAAGCTGTAAGACCGCCAAAATCGGTAACGCTCAAACCTGTGCTTGTCCCTCTAAAGACTTGCGTCGTGACCCCTTAACCGGGGGCTGTATTTGCCCTTCGGATTCAAAAATGATCTCAGGAGGAAGTCCGGAGACAAAATCTTGTTTGTGTAATGATTCACGCAAGTCCCCCCCCACCTTACCCGGCGCCATGAACTGCGAATGCCGATCAGATCTAATTACTGATGTTAGAACGGGCGATTGTAAATGCGCAGGTGAAGGCACCCGGTCTCGTTTTGATGAGGGCGCTAAATCGTGTGTGTGCCTAACTGGCTTCGAAATGAAATCACCCCTAAATGGAACATCAAAAGTCTCTCTTTGTTGTCGCCCTGACGAGAATCCAAATTTTGAAATTGGGGACTGCCTAAAACGGTAGTCGAGGAATCCCAGAATTCTCGCACTGCCTACTCTCCTCACCGCTTTGACCCTTCGTCGCCGCAGGCCCTAGCAAAAAATCTCAATCATTATCAGAACAATACTTGGCCCAAGCTTTGCAACCTTGTGCGCCACCATGAAGGGGTTCACGGTAATAGGAATAGTCATTGCAGGTCTCCTGGCGCTTTTCAGCTATAAGAGTGCTGAAAAGCCTTTCATCTCAGGAGACCAGCCTATTCCCTATAAAAAATTCTTTCAAATTGCCCGCAGCGAGCTGAATTGGATTTTACCCGAAGTCCAACTTCGAGTGGTTAAAATCTGTCAGGGAGAAGTCGGCGAAGAGTTTGGATACGTCAGGCCGATTCCAAAAACTTTCGTATTTGTAAACTCTACCAAAGGCATTCCAGAAATTGTTACCGCCAGAATTAGAAACCTCGCGAAACGATCTGCGACTCCGAGAGAAATTCAATCGCAGCGTTCTTCAGATCTAAATCACTTTTTAATGGAGCACTCGGGCGTGCTCGCCGAACACGGCAGGATTAAAGAACTGCAAGACCTCGATCACGCGAAAGGCACCCGTCGATACGAAGCGATGATGGAAGAAGCTCTCTGGCTTTGCACCACGAAGACCGATGATTGGGATCAAAAAGATATCGAGATGTCTAAGCTTCGCGAAGAGATCATGTCAAATGCAGGAGCTTATATCGCTATCGAATGGCCGATGAATCATGATGAACTTTCTATGGAAGTTTTCTACGAAGTCGACGGCCGCACTTTCAAAGCCGACCTCATTTCGGATCTTTTCAGAATCTAAACGTCAGGATCTCGCTCGCCGAACGGCACTAACGGAACCAATGGATCCGATCGACGGCGCCTTCTAAAGAGCCACAACTCTTCTCCCAAACCCCAAAACAAATAGGCCAAAAAGAATCCCGCTAAAGCGACTTCATGAAGTGAGAATACCAAGACAATCATCAGTATGATGATCATAAAACTTAACATGGGACGACGCTTGGGCCCGTCACTTTGCTTGAACGATCGAAACCGAATATTTGATACCATTAGCAGTGACATAAAAATAATCCATCCCAAGAGCACATATTGATAAACGGTCTCTTCAAAAGGATTTCCAAACATGGCGGTAAGGGCGACTCCTGACGCAGCTACCGGAGAAGACATGCCTTTAAAATACTTTCGAGAAGAAGGACTCTCCTCCGACAAAACGTTAAAACGCGCGAGACGGACCGCTGCACAGGCGACATAAAGAAAAGCTCCTAGAAGTCCTAGGCGTCCCAAGTTATGAAGTGACGAAATGTACAAAAGACAGGCGGGCGCCACTCCGAAAGAAACCATGTCTGCAATAGAATCGAACTGAAAACCGAACTTAGATTCTGCCTTCATCAACCTTGCCAAGCGACCATCGAGCCCGTCTAAGAAGGCCGCCACAATAATAGCGACTCCCGCGGCTGCAAAACCGATTCCGATTCCCATGCTTTCTCGTGCTGATAAAATAATAGCGTAGAATCCAGAAAAAAGTCCCATTCCGGTTAATAGCGAAGGGAGCATCGCAACCGGCGCACTCAGTTTTTTTACTCTCACTTCGTTCATGCAAAATGATCCTTTTCGTAAACCGGAACCAAAGATTCTGCCGGACCTATCTCAACTAAATCATCCCATTTTAAATTCTTTAAACTCATGATTTCTGCTCTTTCTAAAAGTCTCCGAGAAGAAAACTTAAACACTCTAAGTTTTCTGGCGAAGGCCCAAGTCTTTATCAGACTCAAGCCCACTCGAATACCGGTATAAGAACCAGGGCCTACTCCAACAGCAAGACCCTGAATGTCAGCGATGCTTTTTGACTCTGAAATCAAAAGCTCGTCAATCAAACCAAAGATTCTCTTCGACTGCTGATGAGTAGGTTCGAAATGATCTTTAAACGCAAGCAAGACGCCAGGATTCTCTATGGCTTCACTCAACAGAGCGACCGAAACCGTTAGACTCGAAGTATCGAGAGCGAGAATCATGGTCTACTTAGCGACCAATCACTGAAAGAACTCCACAATCTTATCGATGTAATGATAACGAACAAAATCATTGTAGATAACGAGTACAAAAAGTCCCATCAGCGCGACTATTCCCACCTGAGAAAGTCGCTCCATTACCTTTAAGCTAACCGGGCGGCCGCGAATCCATTCCAAAGTAAAGAGTACCGCATGTCCCCCATCCAAAACGGGTATCGGAAACAAATTCACCAATCCCAAACTCACCGAAAGTAACATCAAGGTTTTTAAGAACGCACTCCACCCCTGTTGTCCGCCTCCAGCGACTCGATAGCTATTACCCGCCACTTTAAAAATCATAATCGGACTACCCAGAGTTCGAAGCGACAGCTGCCCAGTCACTAGCTTGCCCAAAGCCTCCCCCGTAAGAGTAATTAAATCCCAAGTTTCAGCAGCTCCGCGCTTTACCCAAACAATAGGATTATAAGACTGTTCGATTACAAATCGTGCGTCCGCCTTTAACACTGGCTCTACCCCAATTCGAGGAGTCTCGGTGACGGTCAACGGATTATCTTTGCCCATCATCGGATCTGACAGCACCGTCGATTTGGCGAGGAGCGTCTCCGACATCATTTTTCCATCCCGACTCCAGGCCACTTCGAACGGTCGACCTGCGGCAGCTTTAATTGAAGTAGGAACGTCATCCCAAGTACTAAGCTTTTTTCCATCAATAGAAACCAAACGATCTCCGGCTTGCAAACCCGCTAAGAATGCCGGACCGGCAACCATCTCTCTCGAACCCTCTTTCACTTGAACTTCTTTTTGAACCGCTCCCACGACTAACTCGACAGGCTGAACGCCCAAGCGTTCTAAAACGCTGCCGGCACCCTCTGGGACTTTAACTTCGGCTTGATAGATCTCACCCGCTTCGCCGCGATGAAGCTGCAACCGAAGAACGCCTTCTTTTCCGTGGGTCTCAAGCGCTTTATTCAGCTGCTCCAAAGTAATAATATTCACATCATTCACTTTGATGACTCGATCTAAGCTTTGAACTCCCGCTTCTTTCCAGGCTGCCATCGACCCTTCAAAAAAGATAATTGGCATTTTAAAGAAAGGTCCGACTCCAATTCTTCCGACTTGGGTGTCTTCTCCAAAACGAGTTTTTCCCGGTGATAAGTCTGGAGTCACTTGAATATTCAGCTGCTTGATTTGGCCAGTAGCAATGTCGATTCGTTCTACATCTAAACCCAACACCTGATTGGGCGACTTTCGGATTCGATCTTCTAACTGCTGCCACTCGCTGATCTTCTGACCGTTGACCGCTAATACTTTATCGCCCGCCTCTAAACCAGCGGTCGCGGCTGGTTTTCCGTCTTCTAAAATTCCCACCAAACTCTCGACCTTAGGAACTCCCACGATAAGCATGATTGCAAAAATAAAAATCGGCAGAATCAAATTGAAAACCGGACCGCCGAATACAATCAAAAGTTTTTTAAACGGATGCTGAGATAGAAAGCCTATCTTCGCTTCGTTGGCATCGTAGTTCTTACTCGGATCATCTCCAGACATTTTCACGTAGCCACCTAAAGGTAAAATCGCCAATCGGTACTCCGTATCACCAAGCTTCTTCGAAAAAATAGCCGGTCCCATTCCAATCGAAAATTTCTCGACCCGCACGCCACAAAAACGCGCCAACAAAAAATGACCCAGCTCATGAAAGAAAACTAATGAGAAAAAAAGTAAGGCAAAAAACGCCACGTCCGAGAGATATTCAGTAATCATGACCTGATATTGCTATATTCTTGGCGTTTCGTCGATCCCTGGAGATGACCTTGAATTTGAGTCTGAATCACACGCTTTACTTCAGCGTCCAAAGCCTCCAACTCTTCTAAATTTGCAAAAAGACGGCCTTTAAACCGACTTAAGGCAAATTCGATAAGTTGGGGAATTTGCATAAACCCAATTCGGTCTTCTAGAAAGGCCCGAACAGCAACCTCGTTGGCGGCGTTTAAAATGACGGGTCCTTCATCCCCGAGCAAAAAGCTCTCTCGCGCTAGCCGTAAACAAGGGAATCGAATCTCATCCGGGGCTTCGAATTCTAAAGACTTCAATGCCACCAAATCCAAGCCTTTTGGCAAGTCCAAAGCAATGCGATTCGGATATCCCAAGGCCAAGCAAATCGGAATCTTCATATCCGACACTCCGAGCTGAGCCATAAACGAATGATCTACATATTCGACCATCGAATGAATTACTGATTGCGGGTGAATTATAATCTCGACTTGCTCTGGCTTTAATTCAAAAAGTCGTATGGCTTCAATAAACTCGAGGCCTTTATTCATCATCGTTGCAGAATCGATCGTAATCTTAGATCCCATCGTCCAGTTGGGATGCTTCAACGCCTGTTCTTTCCGAATTTCTGCAAAATCCTCGACGGGCCACTTTCGAAAAGGCCCTCCACTGGCCGTCAAAACGATCTTACGAACTTCATTCATCGAATTGCCGCGCAAGGCTTGAAAAATCGCAGAATGCTCCGAATCGACAGGGACAATAATGGTCTTCGACCGACTTAAGGCCTTACGAATAAAAGGACCGGCCATAACCAAGACTTCTTTATTGGCTATTCCTAAGACTGAAACTCCCAACTCAATTCCTTTTAAAGTCGCGCGCAGTCCGTATGTGCCGAGCATCGAAGCCATCAAAACGTCGGGACGACAGGCTTCGACCAAGTCCACATGCCCCAACTCCCCCACGAAAATCTCTTTGGGCTTAAACGATTCTGCTAAAAGTAAGCGGTTCAAGTCTTTGCGACTTTCTTCAGAACCAACACTCACATAGTCAGGCCGAAATTCGCGGATCTGTTCTACAAATGCCTTTACCGAATTCCCACAAGCAAGCCCGACCAAGTCGAATCGACCCGAGTGCTGACGGATTACTTCTAAAGTGTTTTGACCGACACTACCGGTCGAGCCAAGGACACAAACTTTTCGAGCAGGGAGAGTCATAATAAGAGGACTTGAATACGAAAACTCCGGACTGGAAGCCACAACAATTTAGCCGTGGAACCCCTTGAAAAGGATCAAGAAAATAGCCAACGGGACCGACGCAAAGATCACCCCATCAAAGCGATCTAAAGCGCCTCCATGACCCGGAAAGAGCTGCCCGGCGTCTTTTACTCCATGACTTCTCTTTAGCTGGGACTCGAAAAGATCTCCAAAAGCGCTGACGACAGCAAGAATGCCCCCCAAGAAAACCGAAGTGATCGGCCCCGGAACATCGAAATTGTGGTGCCTTAAGACCAAGCTAAAAAGAAGCGCCGAGATCATGCCACCTAAAACCCCGCCAATAAATCCCTCGCGAGTCTTCTTTGGACTCAAGTTTTGAAAGAATGGAACCCGGCCAAATTTGCGACCAGCAAAATATGCCAGACTATCTGTTGCCCCTACCACCATCAGCAAAAACCAAACGGCTTCGCGTCCACCCCGATTGAACGAATGGGTGTAAAGGATCAGTGAAAATAAACCGGTGATATAAATGAGACCAAATAGATAATACGCGCAATCGTCCCACCATTCTTTTAAAGAGGCTCCAGCTCGCATCGCTCTGTACCAAGAAATCTGCGCCGCAAAAAAATAAAATCCCAAGGCCAAGACAATGGGCCCAGAAAAAATTACTAAAAGTGCCGGCAACGAGAAAAAAGCCGCCAATAAAAGCGCGTGGGTTCTTTCTTCTGGACTCGTCGGCTTCTTCTTAAAACTTAAATACTCATACCAAGAAACCCCCATGGCGACACCAATCAAACCGCCGAAGGCTTCTGGCCAATAAGTCGAAAGTAATAAAATAGGAAAGTAAATCAAGGCCACAAATATCCGGGTAGCCAGATCGGTCTCTAACCAATCCGATATTTTTAGAAGACTATATTTAGCTCTCTCTCGCAGGCGAGCCCAAAAACCTGAACGGGGAACTGGTGAATCTGAAGGTTGCACAGACTGATTATGCCTTGCTCGCCTTGTCTTTCGGAAGCGAAGAGATCAGGCCAAAACGTCGATCTCGCTGAGAGAAGTCTTCTAAGGCCAGGTCGAACTCCGCCTCACTAAATTCAGGCCAAAAGACTGATGAAACAAAGAATTCGGCATAGGCGGCTTGCCAGATCATAAAATTTGAAAGACGCATCTCGCCACTGGTTCGAATCACCAAGTCGAGAGGAGCTTGACCAGCTGTGTCTAAATAGCCTTCAAACTCTTCGGCGGTCACGAAGGCGGCATCCTTGCCTTTTTGCATAGCTAACTTTTGAATCGCCCTCAAAATTTCATCGCGGCCACTGTAACTAAGAGCCAACTGCAAAATTATACCGTCGTTGTGCTTGGTAGCCTCCACGGTTTTTAGAACTTCTTGCCGGGCTAGATCAGGAATCCGCGAAAGATCTCCGATCACTATCATCTGAACGTTATCTTTTAGAAGCTGAGCACGCTCTTTCTGAGCGTAGCTACGCAGCAATCTCATCAAGAGGCTTACTTCAGCACTGGGTCGACTCCAATTTTCGGTAGAAAATGCATAAAGACTGAGAATCTTTATGCCGCGCTGCTTGGCATGTAGCAGGATTTTTCGAATGACACCGACCCCTCGTCGATGCCCTTCGATTCTGGGTAGGCCGCGCTTCTTTGCCCAACGACCATTTCCATCCATAATGATGGCCACGTGTTTTGGCAAATCAGCGGACATAATTCCTCACCGACGAAATCAAATCGTCATGATGTCTTTGGTTTTTAAAGCGCTCATATCGTCGACGGCCTTAGTGGCTTCATCAACGGACTTCTGAATTAGCTCTAAAAATCGCTTCACTTCGTCTTCAGAAATTTCTTTTTCTTTCGTCTTCACAAGCTCATTTGCGACTTTGCGATTTTGCCGAAGCGAAACTTTAGCATCCTCACCGGTCTTATTAACGATCTTTACCAGCTCTTTACGTCGCTCTTCAGTTAAAGCAGGAATACTTAACCGAATAATCTTACCGTCGTTTTGAGGATTCAATCCGATATCACTGCTGATAATTGCTTTTTCGATATCGGCCAAAATACTTTTGTCCCAGGGCGAAATCACGATGGTGCGGGCATCTGGCGTAGAAACACTCCCTACTTGGTTGAGTGGAGAACTTTGTCCATAAGCCATTACTTTTAAGCCATCCAACAAGCTCGCTGAAGCCTTTCCAGCTCTAACTCGCGAAAAATCACGCTTCAAAGACTCCAACGCTTTGTCGTTAGATTCTTTCAAAGGTTTCATGAAAAAATCGGTACTCATTCTTCCTCCTAGCCTTTACTCACAACCGTCCCCAGACTCTCTCCGAGGATCGCTCTTTTAATGTTTCCGTGCTTGGTCATATTAAAGACAATGATGGGTAAATTATGGTCCATGCAAAGTGACACCGCGGTATTATCCATTACCTGCAACCCTTTTTGCAAAACTTCAATGTAAGTGAGCTTTTCGTGGCGAACCGCATCTTTATACTTCATGGGATCTTTATCATAAACCCCGTCGACTTTGGTTGCCTTCAAAACGGCTCCGGCTTCAATTTCCATCGCTCTGAGACTAGCTGCCGTATCGGTTGAGAAATAAGGGTTCCCGGTACCAGCCGCAAAAATTACGATTCGACCTTTCTCTAAGTGTCGAATGGCTCGTCGTCGAATGTAAGGCTCTGCTACCGCATCGATGGGAAGAGCCGAAAGCACTCGTGTGTAGACGCCTATCTTTTCTAGACTGTCTTGCAAGGCTAAGGAGTTCATGACTGTCGCCAACATGCCCATATAGTCAGCACTCGCTCGATCCATCCCCTGAGAAGCTCCGGACATTCCGCGAAAAATATTTCCGCCCCCTATAACCACCGCGAGCTCAATACCAAGATCCACGACTTCTTTCAGTTCAGCCGAAATTCCTTCTAGAATTTTTGGATCAATTCCATAGGGCTTTTCACCTATAAATGCTTCGCCCGATAATTTTAGAAGGACGCGAGTGTACTTTCCACCGTGTTTGGTTTCTTTGCTCACTTTAGGCTGCCGCTTGTCCGAGTTCAAATCGAACGTATCGAGAAACAACGATATTCTCGCCGATCTTGCCGATGGTCTCTTTCAGATAATCCCCGACAGTAATATCAGGATTTTTTACGAAAGCCTGCTCAAGCAAGCAGTTCTCTTCGTAAAATCGATTAATTTTACCTTCGATAATCTTCTCGATAATGTTTTCAGGCTTCTTTTGATCTTTCATTTGATCGCGATGAATATCTTTCTCTTTTTTCAGTAAATCAGCGGGAACCGCTTCTCTATTTAAAAATGGAGGATTCGAAGCCGCCACATGCATGGCTAAGTCGCGAGCAAAACCTTGAAAGCTCTCGTTTCGCGCTACGAAATCTGTTTCGCAATTAATTTCTAGCAAAACTCCAATTCGACCGCCCCCGTGAATATAAGAGATAATCGAGCCCTGTTTAGTTTCGCGACCAGCTTTTTTCTCTGCCGACGAAATGCCCTTTTTTCTCAGATAGTCGACAGCCTTTTCGATGTCGCCATTGGTTTCAGTCAAAGCTTTCTTGCAATCCATCATCCCCGCGCCGGTCCGGCTGCGAAGATCTTGTACTGTCGATGCTGAAATCGCGCTCATTACTTTTTAACTCCCTCAGTGCTTTCGCCGCCGCCACGAATTTTGACTTCGCGAACATCACCGATTTGAGCTTCTTTCTTAGCTTTCTCTTCGAACGAAATTTCACCGGTGGCCTGGCCAGATTTTTGCAAATTATCGCTACGCATTTTGGTACCCATCAAGATCGCATCGGCAATCTTCGTGGCATACAATCGAATGGCTCGAATCGAGTCGTCGTTTCCGGGAATTGGGTAGTCGACACGATCGGGATCGCAGTTGGTATCTAGAGTCGCGATAATCGGAATGCCCAAAGTACGAGCTTCGTTTACCGCAATGTGTTCTTCATGCGGATCAACAATGAAAAGTGCGCCTGGCAAATCGTGCATATCTTTGATTCCAAAATAATATTTCTCGAGCTTTCCGCGCTGTTTCTCGAGAATGAGGATCTCTTTCTTTTTACGAGTTCCATAATTTTGCTCTTCATTCATACGCTGAAGAGTTTTCATCATCGAAACCGATCTCTTGATGGTATGAAAATTTGTTAAGCAGCCACCAATCCATCGTTCAGTCACATAAGGCATTTTGGAACGATCGGCTTCGGCCTTAATCACTTCTTGCGCTTGTCTTTTAGTTCCAACAAACAAAACTTTTTGACCACTCGAGGTGATTCTCTTCACCACATCGAGAGCATTCTTAAAAAGGCCCACGGTCTGATTGAGATTAATGATGTAAACCCCGTTTCGGGCAGTATGAATATAACGCTTCATTTTAGGATTCCACTTCGCCGTGGGATGTCCAAAGTGAGCGCCGACTTCCATCAACTCTCGTAAATTTACGTTTAGATCAGATTGATTAGCAGCAGCTTCAGAGCTCATTCGATTTTTCGTTCCTTATTCGTGTCAGAACTCATTCGACCAAAGCCTTCGCCTCAATCCGGAGTCCTTCGTTATCCCAATTTCAGTTTCGAGGCGGATCGCATGGGGGTAAATCCGCAGGGTTTAGGCTTCTCAGCAAACCTTGCTGAAAGACGACCAAAACTGCCCCAAATGGTTAATGGAGTCCATTCATTGCGTGGAGATTTTGGTGCATTAGGATTCTGAGTTTTTACTTCAGCGGCTTAAGGCTTAGCCGGGGGCGCCTGACGCTTGGGCCTGGGAGCTGGATTTTCGGCTTTTGCAGACGGTTTCTTAGGCTTCTCGGCCTTTTTTGCTTCGAGCTCTTCTTCAAGCTTCTTGGCCCTGGACTCAAGCTCTTTAATTAGATCCTCGTAAGTGGCCTTGGTTCTTTGCAACTGCCCCTCAAACGAATTCCGAATCTCGTCCCCCTGCTTCTTGCATTGCATCTCTTGATCTCGAAATCGAGCTTCAAACGGGCGCAGTCGACCCACTTCATTTGAAAGTTGAGTGTTTCGTTCGACCAACTCTTGAGTAAGCACGTCCAAGCTTTGAGTCTGTTCTCGAAGTTGAATCATCGTGTCTGGATCGCAAACCTCTTGAGTTTGCTCCAAGCTTTTAAGCTGAGCCTCGCTGTCTTTCAACTTCGCCTCTTGATCTTGATAAGTGGTCTTTGGAACACAAGCCGAGAGTCCGAATATCAAAAACATAAGTACTTGCCAAAGCGATTTCATACTTCGTAGTATTATTGAATATTTGAATCAGAACCAGGCTATTTTTTTTGCAAACACTCCCATTCAGCCTAAGTCTCACTACAGCCAGACAGAAATTCTCCTCAACAATTCCATGAGTTTGAGCATTTTTCTCAATCAAAAGCTTTTTTAGCACTGTCGAAAAATAGAATAGAAACCTTTGCCCGAAGATTGAATTCGCTTGATTTTTGTGGGTCTGTCTCTAGATTCAACCGACTTCTTCCTAAGTGCTAAGCGCTGATTTTCAGAAATACCTAGGGAGCTTATCTGGGGAAATCATTGGGGAATTTAAGCCGGTATTGTGCCATAGGGTGGGCCATGCTAACGCTACGGACGGAAAAGAAGGGAAAAAAATAAGGGTAGAGATCTTAGAGTTCGGGTTTTCTAGGGTTTCTGGTAAATGGGCTCTCTTTGAGAAAATAAGGGTTTTCTGTGAAAAAAATTATACGTTCGTCGGGTCGATTGATTCATCGCTTATCGGTAGATGCTGGAAAAAACTTCTTACTGGCCTATCTTGTCGTCAGCCAGCTGATGATTACCCAGGTCTTCGCCCAAACGACACTAGGAAATCTTTCGTTCGAACCCATTGCAAAAACCGACCTCAGCGAAATAAGTTCGGCAACTTTTACGTTAATCGATAATGGATTTGCCAGAAAGCTTCGCCCGTGGGCAAGCACCACCGAATTCCAGTTAGACTTTTCAGAAAAACCAAACTACACAAGCTTTCGTTTTTTTTACATCGCGGTTGGCTCTGG
>Ga0163144_10018567_pt1 | contig 14048 bp, 11 predicted proteins | sample OliLak19BULKMAT1_FD_123175 | JGI IMG/M metagenome (GOLD analysis project Ga0163144, IMG submission 123175) | Freshwater microbial mat bacterial communities from Lake Vanda, McMurdo Dry Valleys, Antarctica - Oligotrophic Lake LV.19.BULKMAT1 | ecosystem: Environmental > Aquatic > Freshwater >... | reverse complement strand
CCGAAGTCGTGGTTCACGAGCGAGCCGAACTGCTCGGCGTGCTGGAGGAATCCCTCACGGTAGGGCAGAAACACCATGCCCGCCGGGTTCCAATACGGTGCCGTCGCATCGTCGGCGACCGCGCTGAATGCGCCGCCCATGCCGATAGCGCGCGCGCCGACCGGGATCTTCATGAACTCGCCAGCGTACTTGGTGGCCGAGGCGGGCGCAGCGAACGAAGCGATGAACAGCGCGACCAGCGACAGGCGAACGAAACGACGCGTCATCCGGTTCCTCGTCATGGACCCCTAGGTGGAATAGCTCCCGCGGAGCCTAGGAGTCGGCTCCGCTAGATGTCAACAGGCCCCGGTACGGGTTTCCACTCCGGCATGCTCGCCTCGCCGAGCGGCTGGGCAATGCGCCATTCGCCGCGCATCCGGACCAGTTCGCTCCCCGTCTTGAACATGCGCTCCTCGCCCCTGCCCTCGGGTCGGAAGTGCACCTCGTAGGTGACCATCACGCGTCCCGAAGTGACCGGCAGAGAACGATAACCCGTCAGCCAGAGATCCTCTGTCGGAGGCAGGAACCAAAGCATGCCGGGCATGACCAGATCGTGACGGCCTTCGACGAAGCACTCCCACGCCTGATCGGCGTCGCCGGAGCGCAACGACTCCCAGTAGGTCTCGAGCGTCGCGCTCGGGCTGCGGAACCGTCCGTCGACTCGGCAGCGCTCGCCCTGACCCAACAGCGTGCATGCCGCCACCACCACGACCAGCCATGTCCGCCACGAGTGGGTCCGCGAGCGTGGAGCGGGCTCGGGGGGCCCCTTCGGAAGGACATCAGTCCATACCCCGACAGGCTGGTAGGTCGTTCCCGGTAAATCACTCGGGCCCGGGATTCTGGGGTTCAGCAGGTCCAGGCGCACGCGCTTGGGGGCTCATCGCCGGGAAGCGTCCGTGCCGGACCGGCTTCGGAAAGGGTCGGGCGAGGTCGTCGTGGACCCCGCCCTGTCGGTGGATCAGGGACTACCGTTGCTCTGCTACCGCACGTTCCGTTCCGGCGTCCGCGCGGTGACGTGCGGCGCAACCAGAACCTCAAGCGTTGGTTCAGAGTTCCACACTAACCCATTGTACCACTTCACCGTCTCGGCTTGCCCGCGCGCTTCTCTGGACGCCCCGCAGGACGTCCTACGGCCCGCCCTGGCGCACCCCGGCGAGGCGCACCTGCGCGCGGTGCCCCAGCCCGATCATCCCCCTGGGTGAGGCGGCCCGCACGCGGCCCGCCCATTCTGGAGGCTCGAGCATCCGGACGGCCCGGGCGTACGTCGCCACGACCGCGCGGCTCGGACCGCGGACCCCGTGCGTCCCCTCGCGGCCCGCGCGCATCTGCGCGTGGCCCGCGCGCCGGTCCCGCCGACCCGGGGCGCGGCTCGCGCCGTTGCGGCGTGGTCGTGCCCGGACCGCTCGTGTCGCGACTGTTGCGGCGCCGTTCGCGCTCCATCCCCTCGACTCGCGCCTTGGGCATCTTCGCGCCCCGCGGCTCGCGGGTATCTCCAGGCCGACGCGTGCGCGGCTCGGTGCCCGGCCCGTACCAGCGATCCAGACGCGCGCTCTCGGCCGCGCGCTTGTCCGCGCGCGGGGTGAAGTCACGTGAGCTCACTCCGCCGCGCGCTGTGCGTGCGCCCCGGCGATCGGCATTCTCGAACTCGGGCTTCAACGCGAACGCCCCGCGACGCGCCTTGGGCTTGGGAGCATCACGGTGTTCGCCGCCGGGCGCGAAGTCGCCGCGCCCGCGCTTACCGCCACGCGCCGGATCGGGTCGCGCGCCCGCTCGCTCGAAGCGCGCGAACGGACGATCGCCACTCACCCGCCCCTCGCGCAGGTGCTTCTCGCCTCGGCCCGCATTGGGCCGTGGTCCTGGCCCGCGCTTGCGATCACGCTTGGCATCGCCCCGTTGGCGCTCGGGCGCTGCTTCACGCACGGGCGGTTCGTACACGGGTTCCTCACGGCGTGGACGACGCTCGGGACGTGCGGTGTGCGACAACACTTCGCGACGAGGGCTGCGCTCCTCGCGCACGGGAGCTGGCTTCGCGCTTCGCACCGGCACCTCGACGTGCGCCGAGCGCTTGCTGCGCGCGGGTGGTGCGGCTGGCACGCGCTTGGGCGAACGATCCGGCGTGGCAGCGGCAGCGGCGCGTCGTTCCCGCGAACCCGGACGTGGACCGCGTCCGCGGCTCGGCGCGAACGCTTCACGCAGGGCATCTCCATCGTCCATCGACTCGGTACTGCGCACCGGAGTCGACGGCTCGAAGTCGGTCTCCTCATCGGCCTCGCCAACTTCGAAATCATCCTCTTCGTCGTCGTCCGCATCCTCGTCGGAGTCGAACGGGACCGGGGCAGGCTCCACACGGGCAGCGGGCGCGGCCGGCTTCCCACCCTGCTTCGCCAACCATGCGGCATCCCCGCGCTGGCCACTCGGACGCACGGGCCACGCCGGTTCCTCGACCTCCTCGGATCGCTCTGTGTCCTCGTCGTTCATCTCCGAGGAGTCGTCGTCGAGCTCGGCGCGTAGCGATCCGCCACCCGGCATCCACGTCTCCTCGAAATCCTCGTCGTCCTCATCGGGTTCATCGACGGGCTCGGGAGCACGCGACTTGGCCGGCGCAGACGCGGCCGCGGGCTTGGGGCTGGGCGCAGCGGACTTCGGCGCAGCGGCCTTGGGCACTGCCATGGCAGAGCCCGGCACCACGCCGCTCGTCCCGCGTGCCTCGGGTCCCTTGTAACGCACGGCTGCTCCGCCCTTCGCGCGCCCGGTGGAAGCCTGCAGGCGCGCGACCTCATCGTCTGAGAGTTCGCGGAACATGCCGCGCGCGAGCGGACCGAGTCGGATGGGGCCGTAGCCCACGCGATGCAGACCCGTCACGGTGAGCCCCACCGCCTCGCACATCTTGCGGACCTGCCGGAAGCGGCCTTCGTGGATGGCGACCTCGAGCATGATGGCGTCGAAGCCGGGATCGATACGGCGCACTCGCGCGGGCGCGCTGACGAGTCCTTCATCGAAACGCACGCCACGCTTGAGGCGCTCGATCTGCTGGCTCGAGGGTTCGCGGTCCAATCGCACGCGATAGAACTTCTCCACGCCGAAGCTCGGGTGCATGAGCTTGTTCGCCAGGTCGCCGTCGTTGGTCAGGAGCAGCAGGCCACTGGTGTCCGCATCGAGCCGCCCCACGGGGAACACGCGCGCGCCCCTGGGCAGGAACTCGGCGATCGTGCGCCGACCGTGCGGGTCATCAAGCGTGGTGATCACACCCACCGGCTTGTTGATGACGTAGTACACCAGCTTGGATCGGCCCTGCAGCGGGCGACCATCCACCGTGACCTTGTCGCGACCCTCTTCCACCTGCGTCCCCGGCTCACTCACCGTCACGCCGTTCACGCGGACGCGGCCCGCTTGGATGATCTCGTCGCACTTGCGACGCGCGCCGATCCCGCGTTCAGCCAGGAGTTTGTTCAAGCGGGTGGACATGGTCAGCCTCCATTCGATGTGAGCCGCAGCACCAGTTCGCGGTGCTGCGGGTACTGCTCGAGCAGCGCCTCGCGGGCGCCAAGCTCGAAATCCTCGAAAGCGAAACCCGGGGCCACGGTACAGCCCACGAGCGCGAAATCCTCGGTCGCTTCGGCGCCGAACCAGGCGCCGTGCGGAACCAGTTGCTGGAATGCCTCGCCCTGCTCCAGCGCGCGTCCCAACACCCGTTGCTCGTACCGGCCATCGGGGTGCAGCACATGCAGCGTCAAGGGGCCCCCATCGTACAGGTGCCAGACCTCGTCCGCTCGCAGGCGATGCAGCCGCGACCGGTCACCCGGACGCAGCAGATAGTAAATCGCGGTGCTGATCGAGCGTCCCCCACGGAATCCGGCCGGCAGGGCGGCCTCGGGGAGCGTCTCGGAACTGCGGTAGGACTCCCGGAAATATCCGCCCTCGGGGTGAGGCTCGAGCGCCAGAGAGCGGATCCAATGCTCCGCTTGCAGGCTCATGGCGATTCCCGGAAAAGGAGCAGGCGGACAGCCGCATTCAGCGGTTGTCCGTCTCCTGCTCGGTCAGGTGCGCGCTGGGGTGATCCTCGTCCTCGTCCTCATCCTCTTCGTCCTCGTCATCATCATCATCATCGTCGAGGTCGTCATCCCAGTCGTCTTCGTCCTCATCGTCCTCGTCTTCATCCTCGTCGGCGTCTGCATCGGCGTCCTGGTCGGAAGCCTCCATCTCATCCGACGCCTCGGGCATGTCGCTCGCCATCGCGATGGCCGCCTCGAGGAACTCATCCCGGTCGCCGGCCAGCGAATCGCTGTCAGCGGCGAGCGTCTCGTGGGGCTCGACGCCCTCGGCCACACTCGCCTCGACATCGAACTCGGCAACGCCCTCGCCTTCCGCCTCGACCATCGCGCCATCGGCCTGCGAACCGGGCGCGAGTTGCAACGGCATGCCGCTCTCGGGATCCATCTCCAACATCTCCATCTGCTCGGGCTCGCGCGCCGCGACCAGAGCACGCAGCTCCTCGGGACGCGGCAACTCGGCAAGGTCACGCAAGCCGAAGTAGTTGAGGAAATCCTGCGTGGAGCCATAGAGCAACGGGCGTCCCACGACAGTGGAGCGACCCTTGATCGTCACGAGATTGCGCTCGAGCAGCGTGGCGAGCGTGCCGCTGCAATCCACGCCGCGGATCGCCTCGGCCTCACTCTTGGTGACCGGCTGCTTGTAGGCGATGATCGCAAGCGTCTCGAGCGCTGCACGTGAGAGGCGAGCCTTGCGCTTGCCCCGCAACATACGGGTGACCCACTCATTCTGCTCGGGCGTCGTCATGAACACCCAGCCGCCGGCCATCTCACGGAGTTCCACGCCCGCCAGCCGACCCGAGTATTCCTCGCCAAGCGACGTCAGGGCACCGGCCATCTCCTCGAGTGGAGTCTCGAGCGCGTCCGCCATGAGGGCCAGCGAAAGCGGCTGGTCCGAGGAGAACAACAGCGCTTCAATCGCCGATCGCAGATTCGACGGGGGCATCGGTTTCTGTTCCTTCCGGCGTTCTGGGGAGGATCATGATCTCGTCGAAGTTGTTTTCCTGGACGATGATCACGTGTCCCAGCTTGGTGAGTTCCAGCAGGGCCATGAAGCAGACGATGATCTCCATCTTCGCGCGCGCGGTCGAGATGAGCTGGGTGAAACTGAGCCGGCCCTCCTCGGCAACGGTGCGCGAAATGAGCGACATCTTGTCCTCGATGTCGTAGACCTCGGTCTGCACGGAATACACCACACGCTCGGGCTTTCGCGCGAGCACACGGTTCAACGCTTCGAGCAGGTCGAACAGCGTGGCCGGCGCCAGAGGCAGCGGGCCCGCATCATCCTCGGTCGGCACCATGCCGCGCTCGAACATCACGCGTCGGATGCCTTCCTTTTCCTTCATCGTCTCTGAGGCTTCTTTGAAGAGGCGGTATTCGATCAGGCGCTGCACGAGTTCCTCGCGCGGGTCGCCCTCGTCCTCTTCGCTGTCCGACTTGGGCACCGGCAGCAGCATCTTGGCCTTGATGCGCATGAGCGTCGCGGCCATGACCAGGAAGTCTCCGGCGACATCCAGGTCCAGCGCCTGCATGAGCTCGATGTAGGCAAGGTACTGCTGGGTGATGCGTGCGATCGGGATGTCGTAGATATCGACTTCGTCGCGCTTGATCAGGTGCAGCAACAGGTCGAGCGGACCTTCGAATCGCTCGAGCTTGAAGCTCACGCCCGGACGCGCGGGTTTGACCACCGCTTCGCCTTCGCGCCCGCGCACGGCCGGGGACTCGACGAGGACGTCGGCGACCGGCGGCTCGACTGGCACCACCGCGTCGGCGGCGGGCACGTCAGACGCTGCGACCACTTCGGTCACGGGGGCGCCCTCAGTCACGTCTTCGCGCTCATCGCTCACGCCGGCTCCACGATGGACTTGACGCCCATCGCACTCCGTACGAGGTCCATGGTCTCGCGCGCGGCTGCGCGCGCCTTCGCTGTGCCTTCGCTCAACACGTCGCGCACCGCATCGGGATCCTTCTCCCAACGCACGCGCCGCTCGCGGATCGGCTCGAGCGCCTGACTCATGACTTCGGCCAGCCGCTTCTTGTCGGCCACGCAACCCAGACGACCTGCACGGCACTCCACCGCGATCGAGGGCGCCTCCCCTGCATTGAACTTGCGGTGATACTCCCACACCACACAGCCGGGGTGTCCATCGCTTTCGTCGGCTTGCGGCCTGCCCGGATCGTCGCGGCGCACCTTCTTGGGGTCGGTGTAAGCCTGACGGACCTTCTTCTCGATGTCCTCGGGCGCTTCCGCGAGCAGGATGGTGTTGCCCACCGACTTGCTCATGCGATTGCCGTCGAGCCCCGAGAGCCGCGCGAACTCGGTGAGCTGAGCCTCGGGTTCTGGGAACACAGGGGTCGTGTCGTTGCAGTAGACGAAGTTGAACCGCCGCGCCAGTTCGCGCGTGAGTTCGACATGCGGGACCTGATCGGCGCCGACCGGCACGTGCGTCGGGCGATAGAGCAGAATGTCCGCCGCCTGCAGCACCGAGTAACCCAGATGGCCGTAAGAGATGGTCTGCTCATCCATCCCCAGGTCGCGGATCTGTTCTTTGAGCGTGGGGATGCGTTCGAGCCGGGACTTGGACACCAGCATGCTCAGCAGCAGGTGGAGTTCCGCATGCTCCTTGACGGCGGACTGCACGAACAGTGTGGACTTGGCCGGGTCAAGCCCCGCCGCAAGCCAGTCGAGGACCATCTCCCAGATGTGGCTCTGAAGCTGGCTCGTGTCCTCGTAGCCCGTGGTGAGCATGTGCCAGTCGGCGACCATATGGAAGTTGCGCCAACCGGCATCCTGCAGCCGCACCCAGTTCTCCAGGGCGCCCACATAGTTACCGAGGTGCAGCCGTCCGGTCGGGCGCATGCCCGAAAGGATGCGGCCAGTCTTCTGGGTGGTCATCGGGTGGCTCCCCGGGTACGGTGGCAGCGCACCGGAGCGGGAGGTCAGCGCTCGACGGTGCAGCTCAGTGAAGGATGTGCAAAGGTGCCCGGCAGACTATCGGACGCATCGGATAGGGTCAAGAACTTGCCCTTCGAGTGCTACATGAACCTCGCGCGCTACCTGCGGGCCTGCGCACGGGGTGCCCTCGCCGAAACGGAGTCCTGATGCCCGACCGCCGACTCGCCGCCCTTGTCGACCAGCCGTTGCCCGACCTCACCCTGCTCGACGCGGATGGACAACCCTTCGCACTGCGGCAGGCCGCTGGCCGGCCCCTCACGTTGTTCTTCTTCACCCATCTGCGCACCCCGGGTTGAAAGCAGACTCTGCGCGAGTTTCGCGCAGTATGGCCACAGTTCGAGAAACACGGGTTGCCCCTGATCGGCATCTCCCTCGATGACGGCGAGGTGCTACGCGAGTACCGCGAGCGCGAGGGTATGCCATTCCCTCTCCTTTCCGACGCCGCGAAAGAGGCGGGCAACGCATTCGGCGTCATCTACCAGTTCGGCCTGGGGCGCTGGGCGATCGATCTGTTCCAGACCGCAGCATTCGTGACGGATGCGACGGGCGTGATCGCCGGGGCATGGGCCAAGGGCGGTCACCAGCAGGAACTGCTCCGAGCGGCGGTCGCGCTCGACCGGATGGCCAAGCGCGGTTGAGCCGTACCGCTACGAAGCGACGATGGTGTCGCGTTGACGTCCCACGACCGACCGCAGCAGGCCAACGCCGGCCAGCAGCGTGACCGCGGCGCCCAGGCCCAGTACGCCGCGGGCGCCGACGGAATCGCCATATAAGCCGCCGAGCACGATGCCGACGAGCCGCCCCGTGACCGAGAGCATCCCCGAGGCGGCGCCGATCCGGCCGCGCAGCGCTTCGGGTGCACGCGCCATGCGCAGGCTGCTCGAGTGGATCATGTAGAGCGCCCAGCCCCCATCGCCCACCAGCTGTTGGGACACGAGCAGAGCGAGAGCGAGCGGCACATTCACCACCGGGGCGAACACGACGACCGCGAGTCCCACCGAGCTGATGAGGAGGCCGAGTACCATGGCCCGCCCCACGCCAAGCGTGTGGCCGAGTCCGGGCGCGAACGTCGCCGCGACCAGACCGCTCACGCCACCGACGGCGAAGACCATGCCAAGCGGGCCGGGTGCCAGGGCCAGATCGCGCGTCACGAACAGCACGTAGCACGCCGTGAACAGACCGAACGTCAGATTGAGCATGGCATCGCCGAGCGCCAGCGCACGCTGCAGGGGATCCCCGAACGTCGCGGCGAGTCCCTCGCACAGCTCGGCCCACCACGACGACAGCGTGGGGCGGACCGCAGCGCGCGCCGGCGCAGACTCGGTCTCACGCATGCCGCCGAGCAGGGCCGCGGAGACCACGAACGAAACAGCGTCGAGTGCGATCGCGATCGGACCGGTGAGCCACTGCACCAGCCAACCGGCGATGCCGAACGCGCTGACCTCGGCGGCCGAGGACGTCGCCGAGAGCCGGGCGTTCGCCTCGACGAGGCGCCGCTCCCCCACCACCGATGGCACGTAGGCCTGCCTCGCGAGATCGAACAGCGTGTCGAACGCACCGGCGAAGAACTTGACCCCGATCAGGAGTGTGAGATCGAGTCGGCCCAGCAGCGCGGCGATGGGGACGGTGGCCAGCAACAACGCACGTGCGATGTCACAGCCGATCAGCAACGGGCGGCGTCGCACGCGGTCCACCCAGGCTCCCGCCCACCATCCGACGAGCAGGCTCGCAACCAGATCTGCCGCGCCGAGTAATGCCATCTGTGCGGCCGTCGCGTGCAACGCGAGCGCTGCGGTGAAGGGCAACGCTGCACGTGTGACGAGCGAGCCGAACACCGAGACGCCGTGCGCACCCCAGAGCCAGGCGAAGTCGCGCGGCAACCCCTGCGGCCGCGGAGGTGGCCCTGCGGGAGCCGAATCACTCAGACCGAGGCCTCCGCGTCGGTGGGCATCGCTGGCGCGGTGCCGGTCGCGCGCAGCACGAGCAGGGTCAGGTCATCGCTCGGACCGCGGTCCCCGGTCCATTGGCGGACCGCCTCGACCAGCGCTTCGAGGATGTCCGCCGCCGACTCGGTGGCGTGCGCGCGAACCTCATCCTCGATGCGCTGCACGCCGAACTGCTCGGCCATCTCGTTCTCGGCCTCGGACACGCCGTCGGTGTACATGAGCAGCACATCGCCGGGGCGGAGCGGCATGGGGCGTTCTTCGTAGTGGGAGTCCGGCAGGATGCCAAACGCGAGTCCGCCGTCCGACAGTTCCTCGACGCCACCTCCGTGCCGCAGCAGCAGCGGCGGATTGTGGCCTGCATTCGAGAAGATGATCACCGAGTTCTTCCAATCGAGTACGCCGTAGAATGCGGTGACGAACTTGTCGCGCTCGGTACTCTCGTGCAGAAGCGCGTTGACCTTGCGCATCACCGCGCGGATCGCGAACTCATTGCGGATCTCGGCGAGCAGACTCATGCGGAACCCGGCCATCAGCAGCGCGGCGGGAATCCCCTTGCCGGAGACATCCGCGATGGCGAGCCCCAGACGGGTCTCGGAGATGGGGATGAAGTCGTAGTAGTCCCCCCCCACCTCGTCGTGCGTGATCGAGGCGCCCGCCAGATCGAAGCCCGGCAGTTCCGGCGCGCGCCCAGGCAGGAACGACATCTGGATGTCCCGCGCAATGGCCAGTTCCTTCTCGAGCCGCCGCGCCTCGATGCGCTCGTGGGCCGTGCGCGCGCGTTCGATCGCCACTGCCGCCTGTGCGGCGAACGCCGAGAGCATCTCGAGATGCCCCTCGTGATAGGCGTCCTCTAGATCACTCTCGAGATTGAACACGCCGATCGTGCGACCCTCGAGCAGCAGTGGCGCAGCAATCTCACTGCGCGTCTCGTGACGCGCCGCGACATAACGCCGGTCGGCGGTGACATCGGGCACGATGAGACCTTCGCCGTGCTTGACGACCCACCCGATGATGCCCTGTCCGATCTGGAGCGCGAACGCTTCGTCGGTGCCATCGGGATAGCCGGCGGCGCTCACCATCTCGAGCACGCGCGTCTCGCGATTCACCAGATAGATCGCCGCTGCGTCGTAGTCCACGACCTGGCGCAGCGAAGCGAAGATCGCCTCGATCACCTCTTCCAGATCGAGCGGCGCGGACAAGGCACGGGTGATGTCGAGGAGCACGCCTTTCTCGAGGGCGCGTCGTTCGATCTCCTGCGAAAGCAGCGCGTGATCGAGCGCCAGCGCCACACTCTCGGCGGCGACTTCGAGCCGATCGAAATCGGCGTCGGTGAAATCACCCTGCTGCTTGTCGAGGCACTCGATCGCGCCGAACGGTTCTCCACGACGGAGCATTGGAATAACCAACGCGGAACGGAACGTCTCGATCTCGCCCGTCATGCCGGTAGGACGTGCATCATGCGCGTTGAGCCGGAGCGTGTGCTCCTCGCGCATGACGTGTCCCGCGAGGCCTTCGCCGCGCAGCAACCGGTGCTCGGTCGGCGCGCCGCCCTCTTCGCGGAAATCCCAAGCGACCAATCGGCGTCCACCGCGACGCGCGACCCAGATGCGCACCCGATCGCATCCGACCAAGCGACGACACTGGCGCGAGGCCGCCTGGAGCAGATCGAGGAAGTGCGTCGGGCCGGACATACCCTCGCCGCCCAACAGAGAGAGCGCAGAGATGCGCGGGAGCGTGCCCTCGGCCGCGGGCGGCGTGGGCGGGGCGGGCGAAACGGGGTCCGGGGTCACAGCACGCACGCTAGCATGGCGCCTCAACCCGCGCTATATCGTCGCGATCGCGTGTAGAGAGCAAGACTATCTGTCCGGTTTCAGCCGGACGTGACCGCTCCACCCTAGAGGGTGGTCGGCGTAGATACTTGGCAGCCTCCGAGGAGGACCTGCCATGTCCCAGAGCCCGCCCGCCCAGGAGCGGATGATGAAGGTACGCGAGGTGCTCATGCGCGCAGTGAGTCGGGAGATCACCTGGATCCAGGCGGCGGACATCCTGGGGTGCACGGCGCGGAGCCTGCGCCGATGGAAGCTCCGCTACCAGGCGGTCGGAATCAGGGGGCTGGTCGATGGCCGCACTCGCGGACATCGTTCTCCGATGCGCGTGCAGCCCGGCGAGCTCGAGCCATTGCTCGAGCTGTACCGGAGCCGGTACTCGGGTTTCAACGTGCGGCACTTCTGCTCCATCGCTCGTCGCGAGCACGGCCTGAAGCGGTCATACAGCTTCGTACGGCAGGCGCTGCAGACCGCGGGTCTGGTGAGGAAGAGCCGTCCGCGGGGTCGTCACTTCGTGCGCCGCCCGCCGCGTGCCTGCTTCGGCGAGATGCTCCACCTCGATGGCAGTCAACATCCCTGGCTCGCGCTGCGGCCGCAGGAACGGCAGTGCCTGATCGTGGTGGTCGACGATGCGACGCGACGGATCCTCTACGCGCAGTTGAGCGAACGCGAGACGACGGAGGCCGTGATGACGGCCCTGGCCGCGGTGTTCGTGCGGCACGGGCTCCCGCAGTCGCTGTACACCGACCGCGCCTCGTGGGCGGCGTGCACGCGCGGGTCCGACGGCAAGCCACGGCTCGAGCGCCCGACCCAGGTGCAGCGCGCGCTGGAGCGGTTGGGGGTCGAGCACATCCTCGCCTACTCGCCGCAGGCGCGTGGACGTGGCGAACGGGTGAACCGGACGCTCCAGGGGCGACTGGTCAATGAGCTTCGCGTCGCGGGCATCCGCACGACGGCAAGAGCCAACCGCTACCTCGACGACGTGTTCCTACCCAACCACAACGCCGAGCTCACGCGGGCACCGGCCGACCCGGCATCCGCGTTCGTGACGGCCGGCGGCGCGGACCTCGAGCAGATCCTCTGTCACGAGGAACCACGCGTGGTCGGCAAGGACAACACGGTGGTCCTCGATGGCGTGCACCTGCAGATCGCCAAGCAGCCCGGCAGGCCCACTTGTGCGGGGCTCGAGGTCCTCGCGCGGCGGCACATCGATGGGACGCACAGCGTCTGGAGGGGTCCCAGGTGCTGGGGTCGATTCGATGGGAAAGGGCGGGCGCTGAAGGGAGATGAGGCTGCCGCATAAGGAGCGGACAGATAGTCGTGTCAAAAGCGGTCACTTAGTCTTGCGCTCAACATATCGTCGCGATCGCGCGGTCTGCCTGGCCAGATTGGTCCACGCTCAATATGTCGGCAGATCCGGCCGATGACTGCATCGAACTCGATCCCACGGGAGACCACGGATGGCCAGTGAGCATAAGCGACTCGGGGACCTGCTCCTCGAAGCCGGTCTGATCGACGCCTCACAGCTCGAGAGCGCGATCGCGGAACAGAAGAAGACCGGCCAGATGCTCGGCGCCACCTTGGTCAGCCTGGGGCTGGTGCGGGAAGGCGATATTCTGGGCGTGCTTCAACGACAGTTGGGGCTCCGGCTCGTGGATCTCGAAGTGACGGTCGCCGATGAGGCAGCCTTGGCGACGATCAAAGAGGATCAGGCCAAGAAGTATCTGGCCATCCCCCTCGAGATCCAGGGCCGCAAGACGCTCGTCGTGGCCATGGCCGACCCACTCAACGTGGCCGCACTGGAGGACCTGCGGTTCTGTTCGGGCCTGTTCATCCAGCCCGTTCTCGCTGCCTCCTCACAGATCCTCGCTGCAATCGAGCGCTACTACCACATTGATACGTCCATGAACGAGGTGATCCAGAGCATCATCTCGAACGAGGACGACGTGATGGTGAACGCCGTCGCGGACAACGATGAGACGCAGGCAATCGATGAACTGCTCAAGGAGGCCGAGGGCCGCCCGATCGTGCGCTTGACGAACTGGCTATTGCACCGCGCAGTCGAATCGCGTGCGAGCGATATCCACATCGAACCGCATCACAACGAACTCATGGTGCGCCTGCGCGTCGATGGTCTTCTGCGCGAAGAGCAGCGCCTTCCCAAGTGGACACAGGGTGCCATCGTCTCGCGCATCAAGGTGCTGGCCAATCTCGACATCGCGGAAAAGCGTGCGCCGCAGGACGGTCGGCTGGTCGCCGAGATCTCGGGTCGTCGAGTGGACATGCGCGTCTCCACCCTGCCACTCACGAATGGCGAGAAGATCGTGATGCGCGTGGTCGACCAGAACCGGGCGAACGTCCCGCTCGATGCGATGGGGCTTTGCGAACGCGACCTCGAACGCCTTCGGGGGTTCCTCGCACGGCCGCAGGGCATCATCCTGGTGACCGGGCCCACGGGCTCGGGCAAGTCGACGCTGCTGTATTCGGCTCTGCGTCACATCCAGGACGTCACGCGGAATATCACCACCGTCGAGGACCCGGTCGAGTACCAGATCCCGGGTATCAATCAGGTCCAGGTCGATGAGAAGGCCAAGAAGACTTTCGCAGGCTCGTTGCGTGCGATCCTGCGGCAGGACCCGGACGTCATCATGATCGGCGAGATCCGTGACAAGGAGACCGCGCAGATCGCGTTCCGCGCCTCGGTCACCGGACACCTGGTGCTCAGCACGGTGCACACGAACGACGCGGCTGGCGCCGTCACGCGGTTGATCGACCTTGGCCTCGAGCCGTTCATGGTCGCCTCTTCGCTCGTTGGTGTCGTGAGCATGCGTCTCGTTCGCACGCTCTGCCCCAAGTGCAAGGAACCCTACGAGGTCGAGGCCGCGAGCCTTAATCGTGTGAGCGGCGCGAACGACCGACGCGAAGGGAACGTCACGCTCTGGCGTGGTCCGGGTTGCCCGACCTGTTTCGAGACCGGCTATAGCGGCCGCGTCGGGATCTTCGAGGTGCTGAGTGTGACCGATGCGATGCGGAGCCGGATCACCCGCAACGTCCCCGACAACGAGATTAGGACCGCAGCGATTGAAAACGGTATGCGACCCATCGGCGAGGACGGGCTCGAGAAAGCGCTCGATGGCCGGACCACGCTCGATGAAGTCTCGCGCGTCGTGTATCTGGCGGAACAGGGCGTGAAGGTCTGTCCGGGCTGCGCAGACGTCATCTCGCAGGACTT
>Ga0163144_10018566_pt1 | contig 14048 bp, 10 predicted proteins | sample OliLak19BULKMAT1_FD_123175 | JGI IMG/M metagenome (GOLD analysis project Ga0163144, IMG submission 123175) | Freshwater microbial mat bacterial communities from Lake Vanda, McMurdo Dry Valleys, Antarctica - Oligotrophic Lake LV.19.BULKMAT1 | ecosystem: Environmental > Aquatic > Freshwater >... | reverse complement strand
TTCGCTCGTCTCCCTGCTGGATGCAGTATACACCGGATAGTTAATTTTTGGCTCGGCGTGCTGGCGTTTCGGTCTCTGGAGATCTGTTCACGGTCGGGCGATGCGGGGCAGGTGGCGGTGGGCCTGGCGGGTCACTGTCGCCCGGGACCGTATCCGGGCCAGCCCTTTGGCCCATCGGGATTGGCCAAAGGTCGTATGAGCGTCATGCGTCGGGTCTTCAGATCCATCGACCATGGCAAGCCCTTGAAGAATCCTGCGGCTTCGAGTGCGTACATGTAGCTGGCGAAGACCATGGTTTTGTCGATATTGTTGTCGGTTCCGCCGCCAAGGGGCGCATCACACATCGCCTGGGCGTATGTGAGCTCGAACTCGGCGTAGCGTTCGGCGCGGAGAAGGTCTGCGAGTTTGGTGCGATAGCGCGTGTACTGCGTCTCTTCGAGGTTGCCACTGACGGCATTGGCGACGCGGCGTTCGTTGATGAACTTGTACGTATCGCGGACGGAGATGATGAGCCGGTACGCGGCGGTGTCACCCATGTCGCCGAAGCCAGGTGCTTCGAGCGAGGCGTTGAATACATCCAGCCCGCCGATACCTTCGATGATGGGCTTGAGGCCTTCCTTGCTGAACTTGAAGTTCTTGCCGCCCCTGTCATCGCTCTTGCGCGCTGTATCGCAGGCGGCTTGGGCGGCGTTTCGGATCGCTGATTCGGCGGGTCTGCCCGTGAAGGAGCCCAACTGCATCTGCACCTGTTCCTCGATGAAGTTGACGAGCCACTCGAAGTTGTCTGAACTCAGGGTTGTCCGGCGCACGCGCTCAATGATTTCTTTGTCGACTCTCTGGTCGAGGTACATGCTGAGCATGAGGCCCGACAACTCGGCGTTATCCAAGCCGATGCCCCACTCGCCGGCGACGATGGCCCGCTTGCGCTGGTGCAGGATGATCGCTGGCACAGCGACACCGTTGACGTAAGACTTGGCGTACGCGGCGTAAAAGACTTTTCCTGAGCCGTGAAACGCGCTGAGCGCCTCGATCGTACGGGCACTGCTGGCATCGCCGCCGCCGGGGAGGCCGAGGCGGCAGAGCGTGTCTTTGACCGACTGCAAGACGAGGTCGTACCTGAGCATCGGCCCGACGGTCATTGGTGGCAGCACGCCGCGGGAGAGCGAGGAGCCAAAGCTGTCTGGCGAAGCCATGAATGCACTCCGTGTGTGGGCGCGGGTGCTGTGTGAATCATTGGCACTCGGGGTTGCGCATGCCAATGGTGAGGACCGTCATTAGGCTGGCGACCGCGGCGATGGACCGGTGGCGCAGCAGCCTTGAAGGCTGGTGAATCAATCAAACCCGTACTCGAACTCGCTGTCCTTCACCCCGATGTGTACGCGGCTGACCGGCTTGGATTCCATGAGCCGCGTGAGCAGCTCCTTGCCGATCGCCGGGAGCATTTGGCGCGTGATGATCGCGTCGATCGCTCGTGCGCCCGAGTCCAGCTCGGTCACGCGGCTCACGATCAGGTCGCTCACCTTCGGGTCGTAGCTGAAGGGCACCTTGTGCCCCTCTTGCACGCGCTGGCCCACGCGCGCCAGTTGCAGCGTGATGATGCTGCGCATCATCTCGTCGGAGATCGGGTAGTACGGGATGATGTTCACGCGCCCCAGCAACGCCGGCGGGAACACCTTCAGCAGCGGCTCGCGGATCGCGGCGATCAGCCCCGTCGGATCGGGCTTCAGCGTCGGGTCCTTGCACATCTTCATCACCAGATCGGTGCCGACGTTGCTGGTCAGCAGGATGATGGTGTTCTTGAAGTCGATGTCCACGCCCTCAGAGTCCTTCATCATGCCCTTGTCGAAGACTTGGAAAAAGATCTCGTGGACATCGCTGTGCGCCTTTTCCACTTCGTCAAGCAGCAGCACGCTGTACGGACGACGGCGCACCGCCTCGGTCATGACGCCGCCCTTGCCGAAGCCGACGTAGCCGGGGGGCGAGCCCATGAGCAGGCTGACCTTGTGGGCCTCTTGGAACTCGGACATGTTGATGGTGATGAGGCCTTGCGGGCCGCCGTAGAGCGCTTCAGAGAGCGCGATCGCCGTCTCGGTTTTGCCGACGCCCGATGGGCCGACGAGCAGGAAGACGCCGACCGGCCGGCCCGGGTTGTCCAGCTTCGCGCGGCTGAGCTGGATGCGCTCCGCGATCGCGTCGAGCCCGTGGCGCTGACCGATCACGCGCCGTTCCAGCGTGCTGGCCAGCTTCAAGACCGTCTCCATCTCGTTCTTGACCATGCGACCGAGCGGGATGCCCGTCCAATCGCTGACCACCGCCGAGACGGCCGCGGCGTCAACGCTCGGGAGAATCAGCGGATTCTCGCCCTGCAGCGTCGCCAGTTCGGCCTGGAGTTTCTTCAGATCGGTGATCGCGGTCTCGCGCGCCGCGTCCGTGAGCGCGGGAGTCGTCGGCTGTGCAGGGGTGTCTGACTTCGGTGCGGCGTCTGGAGCGCTTGCGCCAGCGCCGGGCTGGGCCTGGGCGGTGTCGACTTTGCCGTCGCCGGTGCCGCGGAGCTTGGCGCGCAGATCGAGGATCTTTTCGACGACCGCCTTTTCTTTGTTGAACCGCTCGGTCAGCGTGGCAAGGCGCGCCTTCTCGGCGTCAAGCTCTGCCTGGGTGTCCTTGCGTCGTTCCACGTGGTCCATGCCCGTGGTGATCTCGCGGTCAAGGATCTCAAGCTCGATGTTGAGCGCCATGATGCGCTTGTCGCTGTCATCCAGCTCCGCCGGCTTGGCGTGCAGGCTGATCGCAACCCGGGCGCAGCCGGTATCTAGCAAGCTCACAGCCTTGTCCGGAAGCTGCCGCCCCTGGATGTACCGCTTGCTGAGCTTCACGGCGGCTTCGAGCGCTTCGTCAAGCACTTGGACCTTGAAGTGCTTTTCCATCACGGTGGCCAAGCCACGGATCATGAGCAGACACTTCTTCTCGTCGGGCTCGTCGATTTTGACGACCTGGAAACGCCGGGTCATCGCGGGGTCTTTTTCAAAGTGCTGCTTGTACTCGCTCTGCGTCGTCGCGGCGATCGTGCGCAGGGTGCCGCGGGCCAGCGCGGGCTTCAGGAGCTGCGCCGCGTCGTTGGTGCGCGATGCCCCGCCAGCGCCCATGAGCGTGTGCGCCTCGTCAATGAACAGGATGATCGGCTTCGTCGCGGCTTGCACCTCGTCAATCACTTGGCGCAACCGCTGCTCAAACTCGCCCTTCATGCTCGCGCCGGCCTGCAGCAGACCGACGTCAAGCTCCAGCACGCGCACGTCTTTCAACTGAGGCGGAACATCGCCCTTTACCACGCGCTGCGCGAAGCCCTCGACAACCGCGGTCTTGCCCACGCCCGCCTCGCCGGTCAGGATCGGGTTGTTCTGACGACGGCGCATCAGCACGTCGATGCACTGGCGGATCTCTTCATCGCGCCCCATGATCGGGTCCATCTTGCCGGCGCGGGCGTTCTCGGTCAGGTCTTTGCAGAAGCGCTTGAGGCCTTCTTCCTTGCCCATCTGGGCCGGGGGCATCGCGCCGCTGGCCTCGCCCGGCAAGCCGGCGGGGCCGAGCGCCGAGCCGTCGGTGGCGGGCATCGAGTCTTCGGGCGAGCCGGAGACGATCTTGGTAAAGCCGTCGGTCAGGGCTTCGTTCTTGACCTTATCAAACTCTTTGCTGATCGCCAGCAAGGCGTTCTTGAGGTTGGGAACTTTGAGCATCGCGAGGATGACGTGCCCGGTTCGAACGCGTGACTCGCCGTAGAGCAGGCTTGAGTAGCTCCACGCGCGCTCGACGGCTTCGTCCAGGTGAGAGGAGAGATCGCTGATGCTCGTCGCGCCGCGCGGCAGGCGATCAAGCGTCGTCGTCAGATCACTGGCGAGCTTGCTGGGGTTGATCTCGAAGTGGCGGATGATGTGATGAAGGTCCGAGTCCTGGTTCTGGAAGATCTGATGGAACCAGTGAACGATCTCGACATACGGGTTGCCGCGCAGCTTGCAGAAGACGGTGGCGCCTTCCAGGGCCTTCATGCCCAGAGGGGTCAGCTTGCCGAAGAGTGACTGACGAGGGATCTCGCCCATGTGGCGTACTCCGCGAGTTGAGGGTGAGGTTGCGTGCTCGGAGGGTCAGAGCGGGAGGCGATGAACAACGGGATCAGCGGGATCAACGATCGAGGCCGCCGGCGGAACCGGCGTGCGGGATGACAGCAGACCGAGACGGGTCGTCACGGCGGGTTGAGCCCGTGCGCAGCCTACCGCGTCGCCGGTGAAATCACAAGGTCGGCGCGGTCGGACTCGATGGGCTTGCTGGAGAGCCAGGTGGTCCAGCCCAGGCGCGCGGCGCCGGGGTCATCGGGCTTGCCACCCATCCGCAGGCGGGGCACCTCTTCGCGCTTGAGAACGAGGTTGACCTGCCAGGTGAACTCAAACCCGAGGTAGTTGAGAATCCACGCTTCAAGCCGGGCGAAGGAGCGCCCGCCGGGGACGTGGGCACGCGAGAGCGGGAGGAGGCGCTGGTAGGCCGCGAGCGACATCGGGCCCATCACGATGCGGAACTGGCCCTGGCAATCCCAGAATCGCTCGCCGACGGCCGCGATTCCGCCGGCCCCGCCGAGCGTCGCGGATTCACGCGGGCCGCCCAGCTTGCAGCGGTACATCTCCGGCAGCGGGGTCCACTTGCCGACGAACTCCTCGATCCGAGCGGGGACTTGGTAGTACTCGCGAAGGATGGCGCAGAGCCCCTCGGGATTTGGGCTCTGGCATGAGAGCCGCCCGGCAAAGCTCAGCTTCGCCTCGTCTGGGAGCGCATCACGCCGACGCAGCGAACTCTGCCCAAGCCCAAAGGACGCACCGATCTGGAATGAGAACGGATCGAACTCGTTCTTGGGCGTCTGCTCGTACAGCACGCCCGGCTGATTCAGCGCCCAGGCGCGGAAGAACAACGAGATCATCCGATGGTTGAAGACGTCAAAGAAGCGCGCGATCGTCGGATCGCGATGGTTCCGCTCGCGCTGGCGGGCGTAATCCGAGAGATGGATCGGCATCGGGCCGTTGGGGCCGAGCAGACCCATGAAGTTCACGAAGAGCCGCGGGGCACGCTCGGTGGGCAACTGACGGAACGAGTGGATCGTGCTGGTCGCAAAGTTGGTGTGCGGCACCTGGCTGAAGCGGACCGCGTCGTCTTCGGGACGCTTGGACTTGCCGACCGCCGGGAGCGACGGGTGCGCGCACTGAAGGCGGCGCACGAGCTGGAAGAAATCAAACTGGTACGGATTCGCAAACAGACGCTCGCTCAGAGCATCGGCCGGCGACCCACGATCCGCGGCCATCGCTTGATCTCCCCGCGCTGGGCGGACTTGACAACGGTTTCGGTGAACGAGTTGATGGACACGTAGCGTGCGAACACCTGCTCAAGCACGGAGCCCAGCAGGAAGACGCCCGAACCCTCATAAAGCGATTCGTCGAATGTGACGCCGACTTCGAGTCCGCGCACGAATGTCACCGGCCCGGCGCCAGGGACGCGCCGTGTGAGCGGGGCGCTGTACACGCTCTTGATACCCTCGATCTGCTGTCGCTGCGCCGGGTCGCTCTCGTCGATGTAGAGCCGGAGCAGATCACGCAGCGCGCCCGCGCCCGCGCCATCGGGCAGATCGATCAATGACAGATAGTTCTGCGAGAGATGACTGATGGCCCGCCAGGCCATCTCACCCTCGACCCAGCTCGCCTGCGGGACGGTGGGCGTGCCGATGCAGCGGATGGTCTGCAGCGGAGCCGCGACGTCCATGTCAAAGTCGCGCGGACCGATGCCGACGTTCATCGAGATGGGCAGGTCGCGATTGGTCGCCAGGACTTCGACGCCCAGCTGCGAGACCTCGTCGGCGTATGGCGCCGCGTGCGCATCGACCACGGAGATGTAGACCTCGCTGCCCTTGTAGAGATTTGAGCGCGCCCCGCGGAGCTGCTCGCGCTGGCTGAACTGGCGCGGCACGCGATTCAGCACGTAGTACGCGCCGTGGGCGGAATCCGGGTCGACGTCGTTGGCCGCGTAGAACGGACGGAATGCGCGGGTCTCGTCGTTGCTCTCGCTGAAACCGGTGACGCCGGTGATCGAGTGGACCTCAAAGTCCAGCGGGCGGGTCTTATCGACCACCACCAGGTGCTCGGGGCGCTTGTCGGTGACATAGATCCGGTCGGTGCGCTTGGGGAACAGGTTTGCCGCCGGCGAGCAGAACGGCACGAACGTGCCGGCGTCCAGCTTGCGTTCCAAGCGCTCGTCTTCCTTCGAGAGCGGGATGATCAGGTCGGCCTCGCTCCCGGCCATCGCGCCGAGCTGAGCGCGCAGGGCGTTCAATCGAGCGAACGCAAACCGCTGCGGGAACGCGAAGTACTCGTGAATCAGCCGGTAGCCCTGGAAGGTCCGCGCATCGCTGGGCAGGAGCGACTCGCGCTCCTCAAAGCCCACGCGGGTGATTGAATCCGCGGGGAGGACCGCCTGGGTTGGGATGCCGCGAAAGCTCATGCCGGGCGCGGGGGCGCGCCGAACGATCACGCCCATCGCATCGGCAAAGAGCTGCTCGTAGATCCGCATCCGCGTCGAATCCGCGGCCCGGATGAACAGCGGCAGGTTGTCTAGCGCAAGCTGATTCAGCATCAGCCCCGCGGTAGACGCGACGCGAATCCGGATCGCGGCCCGCACCGAGCGCACACTCTCGGGCAACTCGAGCACGCCCAGGTCGCGCGTGTAATACTGCGCGTCAACGATCTTCAGCGGCCAGAGCGTCACGTCGTGGCAGGTGCGAAAGTCGCACGCCTGCGACCCATCGCCCGCGCGCCCGCGAAGACCCGTGTGGCGCGGGAGTGTGACGCCCTGGGCGGTGGAGGCGTCGTTCTCCAGCGGCACAAACTGAACCATCGCCATCGAGGGCGTCGGGCAGAGGTACTGCGGGTAGATGATGTTCAGCAGGTTCTGCGTGAAGCGGGGAAACTCCGCGTCCAGCTTGAGCTGCACGCGGGCGGCCATGAACGCGAAGCCCTCGAGCAACCGCTCGACGTACGGGTCCTTGCACGTGACGGCGCCGTCCTTGGTATCAAGCGCGAGTCGCCCGGCGATCTTGGGAAACTGGCGCGCAAACTCCGCGGCCATGCCGTTCAGATGGTCCAGCTCCTGCTCGTAATACCCAAGAAACTGGCGGTGCACGCGGTTAGTCTCCAAGCTTCCATTGCCCGAGCTCGACATCGACCTCGGTGCGGACAAACAGCGACTCGGGCATGGGCAGCGGGCAGATGTCGCCGCTGATCTCGAAGACCAGCTTGACGCCGGCGCCGGGCGTGTCGCTCTCGACTGCATTCACCCGGATCGAATGATGCACCATTCGCGGCTCAAAGTTCCCGATCGACCGCATCACGGCGGCGCGAACCTCGTCTCGGCGTCGCCCGGTGACCGAGAGTCCCGCGGAGTCCGCGAGGCCGAAGTTCAGCACGCTCCGAGCCGCCAGGGGATAGTCGTAGATCACGGAGTTCGGCGGGTGGGCCTGGGCGTTGAGCAGCGATTGCAGGTCTCGCAGGATCGCGCGCCGGAGCTGCGCCATGTTCATGACGCGCTTGTCGCGGCTCTCCACGCGCTCGTCGGGTTGATCGTCCGTCAGCCGGTCAAGCAGCGCGGGCTGGAGGCGCTCGGCGACCGCAAGGTCAGGCATGGTCGCCCTCCGCATCTGCGGGCGCGGCGCTCGGCGCGCCGGGCTCGACGATCGTGCTGAGATTCCGGATTTCCAGCAGCGCATGATCGCCGGTCTCGGTCGCGATAAGTCGCTGGCCGAGGCCGACCTGCAGGCCCGGCGCTGGCTCGTTCCAATCAGTCTGGCGGGCGAGCTGGTGTCGCGCGTCAGAGGATTCGGAGCCGGGATATCGCGTCGGGATCAGGGCCGGGGCCTCGCCGCCGTTGGTCCAGCGGAAGTGGGCCATCGTCCACACCACGTCGCGAAGCTCTGCGGGCGGATCGATCTTCACCGACGCGACGCGGCTCATCGGCACCCAGAAATACTTGCCGTTGAGGATGACCTCAAACATCGGCCCCAGGCGCGGGTCCGCGTCCATCACCCAGGCGAACGGCGAGGTGTCGACGAACCCCGAGACGGTGGGGGCGGCGTCCAGCGCCTTGTTCCGAAGCTCCACCGCCGCCTCAAACTTTCCTTGCCCCTGAAGCTGGTTGGCCTGGATCATCCAGCCCACCCACTCCTCCGGCTCGCCGAAGACCAGCGGGATCCGCGTGCCGGCGAAGACTTCTTTGCGGAAGGCCTCGCACTGGATCGCGGGCCGGTAGAGCTCGGCGTCCAAGAGGTTTTTGCTGTCCATCTCCGCCGCGACGTTGAGCTGGTTCAGCGCGCGATCCCAGTGGCCGAGCACCGAGAGCAACTGAAACAGGAACATGCGGAGCTTCGCATCGGCGGGGTTCTTGCGAACGTCGCCCTCCAGGGCCTTGAGCGCCTCGTCCGGTCGGCCGGCCTTGATGAGTTCGAGGGCGTTCATATCGAGAATCCTTCCGCACGCGCAGGCGGGTCAGAGGTCCAGAAAAACAAACCGACCGAGCCGGCCGTCGCCAGCCCGGTCGAGGTGGTGTTCGATACGGGGTCTCGTCGGGGGCGCGAATCAGCCGCCCTTGTTTTCAACAACCGACCACATGTTCTTGGCCTCGCCAAGCTTCTTGCCGTCCTTGGCCCAGTGGGTGTACGTCCACTCGACCTTGCCGAAGCGGATCGTGACCTGCTCCAGCGGCCGGCCCTCGGAGGTCGCCTTCGCGTCGCCCACGCACGTCACCGCAGTGACGAAGCAGGCGGTGAACTTATATTCCATGTACTTGGCCTTGTCGCCTGTCGCAAGGCAGAGCTCGATGTTGATCTCGGGGATGTGCTCGCCCTTGGCGCACAGGAAGCGGAGTTTGGTAGAGGACTTGTCCATGAGCTTGCGGAAGCTCAGGTCCTGGAAGTCTGCACGCCCGCCGGCGATGGCACCGGTGGCCGACATCTGGCCGCCGTGGGGCTGCGTCACACCCTCGGTGAAGTTCTGCACTTCGATCCATTCCTTGTGCTTGTCGTCGCTGCTCTCGCCGGGACAATCCTTGATCTTGATGTATGCGTCGAAACCCATAGCGAATCTCCTGAGAGTGGGCTGCACTCGGGCGAACTACCCGAGATCTTTCGATGTGAACGCGGGCCAACCCGCGTGATTTCAAGGCCTGCGGCCGGCTCACTTCTTGAGCGAGGGCAGCTTGGACACGAGGCGGAGCGAGATCGACAGGCCTTCAAGCTGGTAGTGCGGGCGGAGGAAGAACTTGCTGGTGTAGTAACCCGGGTTGCCGGGAACTTCCATGACCTGAACCTCAGCGGCCGCGAGCGGAAGGCGGGCCTTGACCTCTTCGCTGGCGTTGGGGTCGATGCAGACGTAGTTGGCGATCCAGTTGTTGAGCCACTTCTCCATGTCGGCGCGCTCTTTGAACGAGCCGATCTTGTCGCGGACCATGCACTTGAGGAAGTGCGCGAAGCGACAGGTGGCAAAGAGATACGGCAGGCGTGCGCCGAGGTTGGCGTTCGCGGTCGCGTCCGGATCGTCATACTCCGCCGGTTTGTGCAGAGACTGAGCGCCGACGAATACCGCGTAGTCCGTGTTCTTGTAGTGCGATAGCGGGATCAGCCCGTTCTTGGCAAGTTCGGCCTCGCGCCGGTCGGTGATCGAGATCTCGGTGGGACACTTCATGTCCACGCCGCCATCATCGCTGGGGAAGGTGTGGCAGGGCAGACCTTCGACAACGCCGCCGGACTCGGTGCCGCGGATGCAGGCGCACCAGCCGTAGAGCTTGAACGAACGGGTGACGTTCGCCGCCATGGCGTACGCGGCGTTGGACCAGATGTACTTGTTGTGGTCGGCGCCCTCGGTGTCTTCCTCGAAGGCGAAGTCGTCCACCGGGTTGGTCTTGCTGCCGTAGGGAATGCGCGACAAGAATCGCGGCATGCACATGCCGAGGTAGCGAGCGTCGTCGCTCTCGCGCAGCGAACGCCACGGCGCGTACTCGGCGGACTGGAAGATCTTGGTCAGGTCGCGCGGGTCGCTGAGCTGCTGCCACGAGTCCATGTTCATCATCGTCGGCGCGGCGCCGGTGAGGAAAGGGGTGTGGGCGGCGGCCGCGATCTGCGCCATGCCGGCGAGGATCTCGACGTCCGGGGGCGTGTGATCAAAGTGGTAGTCGCCGACGATCGCGCCGTAGGGAGCGCCGCCGGGCGTGCCGAACTCTTCCTCGTACATCTTCTTGAAGAGCGGGCTCTGGTCCCAAGCAACGCCCTTGTACTTGGCGAAGGTCTTGGAGAGCTCTTTCTTGGAGATGTTCAGGACGCGGATCTTCAGCGTCTCGTCGGTCTCGGTGTTCTTGACCAGGTGCGCCAAGCCGCGCCACGAGCCCTCAAGGGCCCGGAAATCGGCATGGTGAATGATCGCGTTGATCTGCTCCGAGAGCTTCTTGTCAATCGCGGCGATCATCGCCTCGATCGTCTTCACCGAGTCGTCGGAGATCAGGTTGGCCTGCTCCAGCGCGATGCCGGCCAGCGTGTTGATCGCCTTCTCGATGTTGCTCTGCGCGTCGGTCGTCTTGGGCTTGAACTCTTTCTTCAGTAGCGACGACAGGTCGCCACCATCGAACTGGACGCCCGCGAGCGCGGGCGAAGACTGAGCGTTGGTCTCGGCCATGAGGGGTTACTCCTTCTTTTCGGCGTCGGGCTTGGGGGCAGCGGTCACGGCCTTCAAGACGTTGGGGTCCTGCATCACCTTGGAGAGCAACTCCTCGGCGCCGCTCTTGCCATCCATGTATGTCAACAGATTCGAGAGTTGCGTGCGGGCTTCCAGCAGCTTGCGCAGCGGCTCAACCTTGCGCGCAACCGCCGCGGGGGTGAAGTCATCCATGCTCTCAAACGTCACGTCGACGGGCATGTTGCCCTCACCCGTGAGCGTGTTGGGAACCTGAAACGCCACGCGCGGCTTCATCGACTTCATCCGGTCGTCGAAGTTATCGATGTCAATCTCAAGGAACTTGCGCTGATCCACCGAGGCCAGCGCCTCGGCTGGCTTGCCCGAGAGATCCGCCATCACGCCCATGACGAATGGGAGCGTCACCTTCTTCGCGGAGCCGTAGACCTCCAGGTCGTATTCGATTTGGACGCGAGGGGCGCGGTTGCGCTGAATGAACTTCTGACTGCTGGCCTTGGCCATGTGATCCTCCGAGAGTTTCGAACAACTCGATGTGAGAACGATGATGCGGCCGGACGGGGCGATGTTCCTTTACGAACTGGCGGGCGGAGCCGGCCGGTCGGCCTGGCTCAGCACCCGAAGCAACTCCACCGCGTCGGGTTTCAGAAGGCCTGTCAACACGAGAAAATCCTTTCCGACACACACGCGAGCACACTGGATGATCAAGTTCACAGGGCTCGATGGCTCGGCTTGTGAATAGTACTGGCAAACCGCGTCCAACGCAACGGCCGCGTCGCGCGGACTGCGAACTGCTCCGCCGATCCTAAACGCCGCACCTCCGGCCGAACCTGACAAAGCCCCAACACCCCCCGCGCCGCCTGAATCGCCACCGGCTGGGCCATCGGGTGCCGGTGCGCCGGTCTTCAGCGCGACGTGACGGCGCAGGTGCGCCAGCGCGTCAGAGAGAATCTTGGTCAGGGCCGAGAGATCGATCCCCATCCCCGGCTTGACCTTCGAGTTGAACGCCTGCTCGATCGCCTTGGCGTGCTGAACCGACTGATCTACCGCCTGGAGCAGCGACTGCAACAGCTCGACATCGGTCTCCTGCAACGCCGCTTCGATCAGCCCGAGCTCGGGCCTGCTGCGCGAGCTTCCCTCGGGGAGCGTCAGCGCGCCGGAGGCCAGCGCGAAGTCTTCGAGCGAGAACTTGCCAAGCTGACGTGCATCGCTCAGGGGGAGCGCCCGGACGCGCTCCAGCAGCCGCACGGTGTCACCCATCGTGCCGATCGGCGCTGAAAGGGCGGCGAGCGTGTTGGCCCGCATCATCGGGTCGAGGTTGTCTTCGGGGTCAAGCTGTGGATGAACGGTGTCCCAATACGTTTCGAGACAGCCGCGCAGAAAGCAAAGGCCGAGCTCCAACCCTGCGTAGCTCTCGAGCTTGGCCTCGCTGACCACGAGGACGACGCCGATGCGCAGGTCGCGCGAGCGAGCCAGCAGCTCGACGCAGCCGTCGCGGATCTCGCGCCAGCTCGGCTCTTCCGCGGGCTTGTTGTTGAACGGGTCTTCGGGCGAGCCCTCCGAATCGCGGAGCACCTGCATGAAACGCCCGTCGTGCCGAAGATCCGGCCCGCAGGGCTCCGACTCGCTCATCGGCTTCAGCAGTGTGTCGACGTCAACGCTGGGCAAGGGGGCTGGCCTCCGAAAAAACCGCCGCGTCGGCGAACGCCAACGCGGCGGACGACCTTCGTCAGTCCAGCATACTTACTTCGCAGCCGTTTGCAACGGGCGCTTGGTGACCAGTTCGGAGAAGTACTCGAACGGGATCGAGTCGGGTCGGAAGATGCGGAGGAGCTCCTCGCGCGGGCCGGACAGTTCATACCGGGTCAGGCCAAGATCGCCCAACTTGACCATGAACGCACGGATGTCCTGCAGAGCCTTCAGGGCCTCGGCGTGCCTCGGCGTCGACGCCAGGAAGCTCTCGAAGATTGCCGGGCTGACTTCTGTCGAGCCAGCCTGTTCCGTGAAGTCCACAAATGCCGCTTCCAGGACCGCCCGCAGACGCTCCTGCCGCTGCTGCGTCACCGGCTGGCCATCAGCCCCGATCTCGGGCTGGCCCTGCGCGTCGAGAACCGGGACCGGATCAATCGCCAGACGGATCCACTCCAGCCGCAACGCCTCCGCCGCGACCGGGTTGATTCGGCGAGCGGTGATGCCGCTGCCGCGCGAGGCCATCGAGCCGCCCATCAGCGAGCCCGAGTCATCGATGTAGGACAAACCGTTGAGGAAGTTGACCAGATCGTCCGCACCCACATCGCGAACCGAGATCTTCAGCTCGTCAAGGAACTTCCGCGTGGCCCCGCCGACCACCTGGGCCGGGTCGGCGCGCTGCACCGCATCTTCTGCGGCGACGCCAGCGATGGCGGTCGACGGGTCATTGGGCGTGCGCCCGCTGGCCTCGAAGTCAATCGGCACTGCGATGCCGCCGTTCAGTGTCTGGGCCAGCGACGGGGCAGATGTCAACTGCTTGACCGACTGAGCGCCGGCAAAGTTCGCGTTCAGCGTCGTGGTCGCGACGCGACCGAGATAGAACGACGACGGGGCCAGGGCGAAGACGCCCTGGTTCGCGACGGTGTTGATGTTGACCGCGGCGTTCGAGTTGATCGTGTTGGCGATGATGTCCACGCCGCCGTCAGTTGCGACCAGCCCGAGCGGGCTGCGGAAGTTGCCCGGCCCGCGCTCAAGAATGCGGAGGGTGGCGGTGGTGATGTTGAGCGCACCGATGATGCTCAGGTCGCCAACGGTGGTGATGCCCGTGGTGTTGAGGGTGAGGTTGCCCAGGGAGAGAATTTTCTCGAACTGACGGGCCGTGAGCGTGTTGGTGAAGACGCTGAAGGTCGTGGCACCTGGGATCGCGGTGGCCGGGATCGTGCCGTCGGCGTTCTGGAAGCTGGAGAACACGATCGACGAATACTCCGGCGCGTTGCTGCGAGCGCCCGCGGCGTTGCCGCCCAGCGTCAGCACGCCTAGGCGGTTGCCGACGGTGCCGATATCACCGCCGAAGATGATCGGCGCCAGGACGCTCGCCGCGTTCGCGTTGGCGACGGTGTTAAAGGTCGAGAAGACGTTCAAGTCGCGGTTTGCACCTGTGCCGGTGATCGCGCCCTGGAACATGACGCGACCCGCGCCGCCATCGACGGTCGTGCTCGTCACGTTGAGATCGACCGGACGGGTGAACGTCGTCAGCCCGCCATTGGCCACGATGTCACGATCGCCGGTGCCGGTCAGCGTGATGGTTGTGCCGGTGCCGCC
>Ga0163144_10018565_pt1 | contig 14049 bp, 15 predicted proteins | sample OliLak19BULKMAT1_FD_123175 | JGI IMG/M metagenome (GOLD analysis project Ga0163144, IMG submission 123175) | Freshwater microbial mat bacterial communities from Lake Vanda, McMurdo Dry Valleys, Antarctica - Oligotrophic Lake LV.19.BULKMAT1 | ecosystem: Environmental > Aquatic > Freshwater >... | reverse complement strand
GGCATTCGTCGCCCTTCTGGTTTTTTCCAGTGGAGGCTGCGTGGAAAGCCCGGCCGTCTGGCTGCCGGACTCCACGGGCTTTTTCTTTGTGCAAACGGATGAGGTCGGTATCCAGACGATCCACCATTACGACATGGCGAAGAAGGCGCACAAGCCGATCGCCAATGTCGAAGGCCGGATCGTCTCGGACCTCGCGGTGCATCCCAAGGGGCAGACGTTTGCCCTGGTCACGCAGGGGGACAAGCAGGAACGCGTGCTGTCGAGCTATGACCTATCCGGCAAGCGATTGCACCGCTCCGACGCGCTGACGTTGCCCGTGGATGGACAGCCGGTGACGCTGCACTGGTTCCCGGACGGCACGCGCCTTTGGCTCGGCACACGGCAAAAGCACGGCATCTATGATTCGAGCAAACGGCTGCTGACGCTCAAGGAGGGCGGCACGCCTTGGCCCGCGGCGCTGGGTTCGCCCATTCGGCCCGACGGGACCGGCTATGTCGTCCATCGACCGACGGAAGGCTATGTTTTCCTTGACCTGGCGGATTGGGGACGGCGTCTGAAAGAAGACGTCAATCTCTGGGTGAAGGACAAGGAGATCCCCCGCGCGCCGCGGTTTCACTGGCATGAGAAGAATTTGCACGTACATTTGCACGGCGCCGCCGTGTTGGATGTCGATACCGTTCGGGGGGTGTCGGAGCGGAAGGCGTTCGATCCGCGCGTAACGGCCGTGTTCGAGCCCAATCCCGCGAAGGGGCCGGCGCCCGTTGACGTGGTGGTGCTTGATGGGGACGAGGTCGCCTTGGCCCTCCTCCAAGACCAGGGCGGCAAAACGCCGTTCCAGGTCGTCGCCCATCGTTTCGGCGAGAACAAGAACAAGGTGCTCGTTTCCGCGTGCGAGCGAGCCTACCTGCTGCCCGCGCCGGATCGAAAGCATGCCCTGATCCTGCACGAAAAATCGGACGGCAAGACTGCGCTTCTCATCGTGGATCGCAATGCGGAGGTGGTCGATACCGTGTCGCTGGGAACGAAGCGAAACGCGCTGACCCCGAGCCGAATCGTGCGCGGCCAAGACGCTGAGCCGGAACCTGCGAAGAAGACGCCGCCGGTGAAAGTCGAGCCGACGTATTATGAAGTCGCGCTGGATTCCATTGTCGTTCGTCCCACGCAGGCTGACGGCAGCAACTGGGACGTGTTTCGCGGCTATCCCGATCTCGAAGTGCAGATTCGCAATCTCCGCTCAGGTACGTCGTTCACCTCGCCTATCGCCGCGGACACGCTGGAGCATTCGTTCAACGTCCTCGCCGGCAAGGCGGCCGTCAACGATACGCTGGAAATCGACGTGTGGGATAAGGATCTCAGTTACCACGATCACGTCGGCCTCAAACGGCTTGCTTTGACACGCGCTCTGCTGGACAAGCAAGATGTGGACCTATCGTTCGGACAGGTGTCGTCATTGCGGATGCGGTTCTTTCCCCTGCGCGCGGCGGCGACGTTCAAGGTGGATCCGAAGCGGGAAGAGTTGCCGTTCGCGGATGACCGTGTCGCGGCACTCTTCGAGCAGATCGCGCCGTCTACTATCGGCATGGATCGCGCGGAACGCCGCATGGACGTGGATCGCGCCATCGTCATCATTCACGGGCTGCGGGCCCAAGTGTTCGATTCTCGCAAGGTGTATCGCCCTTATCTCGATTCCTGGCAGCAGCCGCATAGCCTGCTGGTGCGGACGCTATTCGAGCAAGGCGACGTCTACGGCTTCTCCTACGGGCAAAATCGCGGCCTGGAGCATGTGAGCAGCCATCCGGAACTGGTCGAAGGCATCCGCCGCCTGAAGAAGATGGGCTATCGCGAGGTCGTGTTGGTCGGACATAGCGCGGGTGGATTGGTTGCTCGCCAATTCGTCGAGGACCATCCATATGAAGGCGTGACGCAGGTGGTACAGGCGTGTACGCCTAACGGCGGGGCTTGTCTCGCGCATTGCACATTCGTGATCGGCGACAAGCAGGCGCCGTTTTTGGGATCGCTGATTCCGCAGGCGCGCAGCCTCTCGACCGCTCGCCGCGGCGCTTCCATTCCGAACCAAATCGCTTTCACGACGCTCGTCGGCACCTACGGCAAATGCGGCGACGGCGCGGTAAGCTGCTACTCGCAATGGCCGACGGATCTACAAGCGCAGGGCGTGCCGGCGTATGCCGTGCGCGTGCATCACCACACCGGCATGGAGTCGCAAGAACTGGTTCGCAAGGTGGCGGAGGTAATCGCGACCCGGCCCGTGCGTTGGTCGGTGGAAGAGGTGGCCCAGGGGCGGAAGGTGTTTTTTGAGTGAGAGTAAGGCGTTTGAAAAGAAATCCCGTCAATGCGATGGTGTTGCGCTTGAGATTTGGCAATCCTGCCCGAAGATATCCAAAAAGTCGTATGATTGTTGACGGAGAAGGTTTCTCTCTTCGTCGGTCCAGGGACCGTCGCCAACGAATTCTTGTGCCTCTGGATTTATGGGGAGCGGAGGCTTCGCCAAGGATTGCGTGAGCGAATGAACTTGCCTTTGCGTAAACTCGATCATCGATTGAACTCCTTGGCGATATCGTACCAAGAAAAGTATATCGAGAACGCCGACCCATTAATTGAGCATCTTCGGAGTTAGACAGATCGCATAAGGACGATTGAAAACATTGCTCAAGGCCAGGCCGTCCTTCGCCTTCTTGAGCGTCGTTTTCTTAGGTTTGCGCTTGAACAACTACAATCGCGAAAACGAGTAGCGAGTCGATTCGCCAGGAACTACGTCGTCCAAGATCGCCCATGCATACAGATGTGAAGTGCCTTCGGCGGGAGCAAAGATGACCGGGAGCTGTTTTCCTTGCCGTTTCGCTTCGTCCAGGAGTTGCTTCGCGCGTACCCAATTCTTCCGTTCGGTGAAACTGTCGCGTCCGCCCTTTGCAAGTGCGTTCTTAAGATCCTCGGAATGTTTGATCGTGTACACGCATAAGTTGGTCAGCATGGGCCCATCCTGAAAGCGTTCAGTTGATTGAATGTGCGCCTCCTGCCAATGGATCGCGATTCCTGCTTTCAATGTATCACCGCACGCACCGAAACACATACGCCTGCTTCGCGAAGCTCACTTTGTGTTCGACGTTTTGGAAGCCGACCTGAGTCAGGCGTTCGGTGATGGCGTCGGCGGAGAGGAAGTGGAAGCGGCCTTTGCGGGCTTCGCGTTTGAGCCAGCCGCCGTAGCTCCACATGCGGTAGAGTTTTTTGAGGTAGGGAAGTTTGCGATCGGCGCGGAAGACGTGGCCCAAGGCGCCGATGGCGACTTTGCCCCAGGAGGGCTCGGGGACATTGACGGAGAAGATGAAGCGGCCGCCGGCCTTGAGGAGTCGATGGACCTCGGCGAGGAGGCGGTCGTAGCCGGCGCGGGTCCAGCGGTCGTTGGCCTCGTCGTAGGATTCCGCGTATTGAATGGCGAGGCCGCTGACGGCGCCGTCGAAGCGGGCGCCTTCCTGCCAGGGAAGGCCCTGGCTGAAATCGACGTGTTGAAAGCGGAAGCGAGCTTCGTCGTCGATGCCCAGTGAGCGGCGGAGGCGTTCGTAGGACTGGGCGTTGAGGGCGGCACAGTCGACGCCGACGACCTCGGCGAGGGTTGCATTACTATGGGTCCAGAGCGTGCGGGAGAGTTGGCCGCCGCCGCAGCCCAGGTCCAGCCAACGTTCACCGTTCTTGGGTTCGAGCCAGGAAGCGGTGTCGGCGAGGAGTTGTTGGTAGGCCGGCATCTCGTGCTGGCTCCAGAACGCTTTGGCGCATTTATCGTCCCGCCAGTAGTTGACAGGTTTCTTGGTGAGCATCGGATTCCTTGGCGAAAAGAATACGGGACAATGTGTGTTCGCTCAGCGGGCCGCCCCGATGTGCCAGTTCTCGCGTGTCGGCGACTCTTCCGCAAACGCCAACTTCAGGGCGGGCGCCTTACATTGCATCAACTCGCGGTAGACGGCGGTCTTCAAGACCTCTTCCAGGGCGACGAGGGCGCGGGCGATCGTGCGGCCGTCCATCACGCGATGATCGTAGATGATCTTGGCCGTGACTTCGCCGTCAGTGCGGACCGGTCCGAAGGTGAAATAGGTAGAGAGCGGCGTCAAGGGATGTTCCTGCTCGACGCCCAAGGCGCCCAGGCTGGACATCATGCAAGTGCCCAGGCGCTTGGCGCGTTTGGCGCCGGACCAGTAAAGGGAGGACCAGAAAACAAAGCGGCGGCAAAAGCCGGGGACGCGGCCGAGGCGCAGGAGTTGGCGAAACTCGGAGATCTCCGCGAGGGGTTTTTCGCGAAACGAGCGCAGGTGTTGGTCGATGGCGAGGAGCGAAGAGTTTTCGGGAGCGCGGATTTTGGCGGCGAGAACGATGGGCTCGCCCTGGAACTCGCGTTCGACGAGGACGGTGCAAGTCGTGGTGGGATGTTCATAAAGGCGCGCGTAGGGATAGGGGAGGAAGGCGTGGCGCAGTTCGGGTATTTGCTGCGCGACAATGCCGTAGGCCTTCATGAAGACGGCGAACCAGGAAGGCGGATTGGAAATGCTGGTGCGTAAATCGACGAGATCCGGGATGAGGAACGTGCGGGAAAGGGGCAGCGACGGAACTTTTTTGGCATGGTGCATGAGTTCATGGACCAAGCGTCTTGCGGGCGAGAGCGGGATCACTTTGCCCTTCACATGCGAACTCATATTCGGATCCTTCCGCGGAAGTCGCGAGGAATGAGCTGGGCGGAGCTCCGGCGTCATTTCACCAAACTGGCATTGGGGCAGTTTGCGTCTTTCGCCAAATAGACCACTTCCCCAAAAGGAGGGTCAAGGGCAATGCGTGAAAATCCGCTTGCAGGAACAAGATGGGCGGGCAGGCATGCGCATTTAAGGCGCTTCCCTTGGCCGGCTTCGCACTATAATGATTCATCCGACGCACTGCCGCCGGTCGCGTGCCGGCCGAGGAACCTACCGCTATGAGCGCCGTCCAACGACCGATTTTGCCGATGTCCAATAGAGAATCCGCCGAGCCCGTCGTGGAGGACGAGCGCCTGTGCGCGCCGTCCAAGATACTCACCGTGGATATCGGCGGCACCAAAATCAAGATGCTCGCCAATAGCGACTCGGAGCCGCGCAAACTTCCGTCGGGCAAGACGCTGACGCCGACGAAGTTGGTCAAGGCGGTCCAGGAATTGGCCGAGGATTGGGAATACGAGGCCGTGTCGATCGGCTATCCCGGCCAGGTCGGCGTCAACGGACCGCGTTCGGAGCCGGGCAATCTGGGTCCGGGCTGGGTGGGCTTCAACTTTGGGGCGGCGTTCGACAGGCCGGTGCGGATCGTCAACGACGCGGCCATGCAAGCCCTGGGCAGCTACGAGGGAGGGCGCATGCTTTTTCTCGGCGTGGGCACCGGCTTGGGGTCGGCGCTCATCTCGGAGAAGTGCATCGTGACGTTGGAATTGGGACGCTTGCCGTACAAAGATGGGCGTTCGCTGGGGGAAGTATTGGGCCGACGAGGGCTTGAGGCGGCGGGGAAGAAGGCCTGGCGAGCGACTCTTGCGGAAGTCGTGCCGCTGTTGATGGCGGCCTTTGTCGCGGACAGCATCGTCATCGGCGGCGGCAATGCCAAGCTCGTCAAGGAGCTACCCGGCGGAACGCGTTTGGGCCACAACCTTACCGCGTTTCGCGGCGGTTTTCGGTTATGGCATGTCGAAGACATTCAGACGCTCGTGCCGGAGGGGGGCCCTCCCTGTCCGCCCAAGGAGCCGACGGAGTGGCGGCTGCTATGAAGAAAAGGCGAATAGAGGTATGGAGTGCGGCGATTCAGCGCCGTTTTTCCGTTTCAGCCGCCACGCGAATCGCGACAAAGGTTTATTTCGTATCGCAAAGCTGCGATAAATCGCAGCAATCCAAATAAAGAGGCGGAGGCGATTTCTCGCCCCCGCCTCGCTGTTGTGGGTCATTCGATTTCGACGATTGCGTCGTGGTTACAGCTTTTTGACTTCGATATCGAGGTAGATGACCTGACCGAAGTTTTCGAGGCGAATCTTGCCCGCCTTCAAGAGCTTCTCAGTCATTTCGCAAGTGACTTTGCCGACGAGATCGTTGGCGGCGATGTCCTTGTCGTAGACCTCGAAGAAAAGGGTTTGGCCGGGGTTGAACTTGACGCTGGTGGGCGTGTTGAAATCAGTGGCGAAGGTATCGTCATGCACCTTGGTGTCGAAGGCCTTGCTGCCCTTGACGGAATCGTTGGAGACGCGCACGAACAGGTCGGGGGCGCCGTCCATGATGTCCCAGGCAGAACCGTCCGCCTTGGTTTTCTTCACTTCGACTTTCTTGATCGTGAGGGTGTATTGGGTGGAACTGTCGCCGGCCGAGTAGGCCTGGCTGCTCACGAGTAAGCCGCTGATGGCCAAAACCAACGCCGCGATTCCAAATCGTGCTTTCATGGATGTTATCTCCGTCTGGGTGACTTTGCCGCGTCCAACACGACACGGCTTTCGCATCTGTCAAAAGCATTTGGCGTGCCGGATCGAAATGTTTAGACGGAATGTGCGGAAAAGCCGGAAAAAACAGCATAAATGGGCACAGGTACCCAGGAGCGGAAACGGCGGGCTGTGTATGGAGAGGTCCGGTTCGCGTGGATCGGGAAGCGCCGTTCCCAAGTCTGCGCACCGACTCGCAAGATTGAGGCGAAAAAAAACGCGTTCTCGCTATAAGCGAGAACGCGACAAACTGCCGCTTGCGGCTTAGCGTTTGTTCCCCTGGTCAGCGTGCCAGCAACGCCCGATGCACCACCGTGTCGGCATGGCAGGTATCGAAGGCCAACGTCGAAGTCCCCTCGCGGCGAAGCATATGGCTAGCGCCGCCGGTCGTCTGGCGGAACGCGGAGCCGGAGTCCGCCGAGGAGAGGAAGGCGCGGACAACGTCCTCGCTCACGGGAGTGGTGCTGCGGGATCCTTCCACCATCGCTTCCACGGCAGCAGCCTTCATGAGTTTGGGCCAGAACTTTTGAAAGAGTTCCGGGGAAGAGTAAATGTCCGCAGAGACAAGCCTGCCGTTGACGGCGACGACCATGCCGAGCACGTCGTCGCTCTTGTCGGGAGCGCGGAGAAGCGTATCGAGAAACTCTTGCGCGCCGTTTTGCACCCGCGGATGCTCCAGCGTGAGTTGCAGGCTGGTGCGCGAGAGCGGGGCGCGCACATCGCCGATCGAACGGGACAGATTGTCTTGCAAACGCGCGACGCCAGCCCATACGCCCGCCTGATTACGGCGGAAAGCGGCCAAGCGCAGTTCCTTGGTGGGAAGCCGATCGCTGGAGACGGCGAAGGAAGTGCTGATCTCGCCGGCCCTGGGGAAGCTGCGGCCCGCCTCGACGCAGAAGGCCTGCACCGGGAAGCGCGTGGCGCCGGCGGGGATCAGGTAGTCGTAGGGCAGGACGCGATCCTGGGTGCCGCCTTTGATGACGTCGCCGCCTTGGACGAAGATGGGGACGCCGCTGCGGTTATCGATGGAGATGCCGCCTTCATGGACGGTGGCGACCCCGCGACCCAGTGCTTCTTGGAGTGTGATGGCGTCCTTGGCGGCATCGACTCCCTTGCCATGGACGAGGAATACGCTGAGTTGCCCCTGAGTGAAGGGACCGCTGATCTTGTGTTCGGCGGCGGCGAGGGCGGGGCCGCGCAGTGCCTTCACGTCGTCGGCAACCACGGGCTGATCGCCGATGCCGGCGGGCCGGGCAAAATCGATACCCGCGCCGCCTGGAAATCCGCCCATGGCGACGTCTCCCTCGACAAAATCGAAGTCAACATCCGGCGGGGGCATGTCGAAGATGGGCGCTACAGGTCTGGCGCCGCCGAAGGCGCCAGCGTTCATGTCCCCGCGGGGGCCTTGCGCGAGGCCGGGTTGCGTACCCGTGTTGCGCGCCAACAGGTTCGTGAGACCCAAGACAAGCGCGACGAAACACGCCGCCGCGGCCAGGCCGCCAAAAATGGTCAGAAGGGTCGATGCTCGCGATTTCATATGCGTTTCCTTTCCGATGGGAGAAAATGCGTGGAAGCCACCGGCTGACAGGGCAATATCGAGACTACGGCATTGTCCTGGCTCAGGCAAGAAGATTTTTGGCGAGAATTGGGAAATGTATCGGGCGATCAAAATCAAATTTCCAACTACTCGACCTCGACCCATTCGATCGACTTCTTCGCGACGTCCAAAATTGCGAAGTTCTTCACTCGGGCCCGATGCAGCGCGCCGGGGTTGATAACGCGTGTGGGGCCGATTTGTTCGTCGCGGATTTGGTGCGTGTGCCCATGGAAAACGAAATCGAACGCCTCGCTTTGGATTAAGTCGAAGAGCATCCGGCCGTCGTCGCCGTGAACGAAACCCAGGTTGAGGCCGCCGAGGGAGACGTGGCCAAAGCTCTCGTGCAGGGTGGCGCCGGACTTTTCGACTTCGCGGCGGATGCCGTCGCGGTCGGAATCGCAGTTGCCGAAGACGAAATGGGTGTTCGCGGGGAAAAGCGGGATCATGCTCGCGTCTTCGATGTCGCCGCAATGAAGCAGCAACTCCACGCCGCGCGCCGCGATCAAGTCAAGCGTTTTGCGGATCGTAAGTTCGCGGCTGTGGGTGTCGCTGAGAATGGCGATGTGCATTTCAGGGGAGCTCCTTGTCGCTTTGGACGAGTTCGTCCGTGATGCGGGCGATCCAAAGCGCTTCCTGGACGGAGCGCTGCATCCAGTCTTTTTCCTTGCCCAAGTCGACGCGTCCGGCGGCGAGATAGGCGGCATAGATGGTCGCTGCGGCAGTGACCACGACGCCTTCGCTGGTTTGCAAGGAGAGGCTTGCCTTGGCCATGATTTGGACTCCTGTTTTTGAAGGGTGCTTCTCCTCAGTTTAGCAAGGGCAGCGGCAACCGCCTGCAAGAATCCGAGGCGTTCTATTCGCATGCGAAAGCCGAATCAATCTACTTGAGAGCGAAGGGGACACGTAGAAGTTGAGATTGTGTCGCATCGCAATTAAGAAATCGAGATTTCAAGACATTTTGTGGCAATCACTTAGGAAAAACTCGCTTAAAAGGGTTGCCGGCGCTTCCCCGGGCGGTTATAAACTCAATATCAGTTGAAACTGAATCTCAATTTCACAATCCGCCGGGACGCTCTTCTCATGAACCGATACTTTCGACCGATTCGGCACGCCTTCACACTCATCGAACTCCTCGTGGTCATCGCGATCATCGCGATTCTGATCGCGCTCCTTGTTCCCGCAGTGCAAAAGGTGCGGGAAGCGGCGGCGCGGACGCAGTGCATCAACAACATGCGGCAAATCGGCATTGCCGTGCATAGCTTTGAAGGGGTCTTTAAGCATTACCCTTACCCGGCGTATCCGGTGGGCGCGACCGGCGATTCCTGGTCGATCCACGCCCGTTTGCTGCCGTACATCGAACAGGATGGGCTTTACAAGAACATCGTCTTCTCCAGCACCTACGCAGCGCAGCCGCTCATCACGCAGCAGCGCATCCCGATTTACGTTTGCCCCAGCGACCACAATGATCGGCCGCGCCCCGATGGCGCGCTGACGCATTATCCCTTGAGCTACGGGGCCAACATGGGCACCTGGATGGTGTTCAATCCGGCGACGGGCCAGGCGGGGGATGGCGCGTTCGCGGTGAATCTGAAGACGAGGCCCGCCAGCTTTACCGATGGCATGAGCAACACCATCGCCTTCGCGGAGGTGAAATGTTATACGCCCTATCTACGCGATGGCGGCGCTCCGAATGCCGCCGGCACTCCTGTTCCGGTGGATGCGGCCACAGTCGTCGGCTACGGCGGCAATTTCAAGACCGATTCGGGGCATACCGAATGGGTGGACGCGCGCACGCATCAGACGGGCGTCACGACGGTGTTTCCTCCCAACTTCCAAGTCACTTACAACAACGGCGGCACGAACTACGACGTCGACTTCAATTCCAGCCGCGAAGGCAAGACCACGAATCAGATCACCTACGCGGCGGTGACGGCGCGAAGCTACCACACGAGCGTCGTCAATGTGCTCTTGATGGACGGTTCGGCTCGAAATGTGGACAGCACGATTGCGTTGCAGACTTGGCGAGCATTGGGCACGCGCTCGGGCGGAGAGCCGAGCAACGGGTTTTAGCGTGCGCTTTGGTGGCTGACGCCGCCCGGCGCACTTCGGAACGTTAGGGATGGGATTCTTCAATGGACGCGACGACCGCGCCTGCCTTCAGGGGAAAGCGGGCATCGTCGATGTCGGCCGCCGTTGAGACCAACGCTGGCGTCGACACCGTTGCCGGTTGATCCTGCAAGGGAATGTGATTTTCGACCGCGAGGGTGACGTTGGGGACGGCGGCGATCGCGGATCCGGGCAAGCCGTGTTGGGCGCGGGCGCTGGAAATCGTCACGGTCGGAACAGGCCGATACAGGCGTCCCAGTCCGAACGCCAGCATCCAGCCGGCCGCGCAGAAAAGGCCCAGTCGGGAAAGGGTCCACAGGCAGCGGCGCAGGTCGCTGAAGTTGGCCGACTCCGGCATGGAGGAGTCGGAGGCGGCGTCTTCGGCGGCATTGGATTGAGCGTTCATGAAACTCATCCTTCCCTGTGCAAGTGGATCGATGCAACTATCCATAGAAGGGTCACTTTCCGTTTTTCCAGTAGAAGCCGAATTGGGTTTTCGAGCAAGCAAGACTCATCAAGATTGGCCGAATTGACGCGGCACTCGCCGCATTAACTCGATTACCCGGCAGCTTTCGCCGGTCTTTCCTGGTTTGCCAATTGCGCGGGATCGTAACTGTTCGGAGCGTCGCCTTGAGCGCCGTCGACGTTGTCTTGGCCGCAAAGGAGCGCGACCCAAACGGCGTCTCGGCCGGCCTTGTCCTGTTCCGTCGCGAGGCGGTTGCGCTTGCCTTCGCAGAACAAAATCGGCACGAGCGTTTGCTCGCTTGGGTGTTGTCCCGGCGCCGAGGTTTCCACGCGGAATTCACCTCGGCCCAGCAGATCGCAGATGGCGTCGTGGGCCAGTAGCGAGGGAAAGGCACGCTTGCCGGAGAGGCGAACGCGCGATCGCAAACGGGCGTCGAGCGGTTTGCTAAGGATCTGGAAGACATGGTCCGCGCCAAGGAAGGGACGGGCGGCATCGCACGCCATGGTGTTGATGGCGTCGTTGGGCGTCATGGCGACAAGACAGCCCAGGTGCGCGGGGTCGAGGCGTTCGTAGGTGTCCGGTTCGCAGGCGTCGGCGCGGAAAATGTCGTAGCCCTTGGCTTGGGCCCATTCGACCTTGAAGGGATTGCTGTCCAGGAACACGACCTTTTCGCCGCGTTCACGCAGGAGGTCGGCCACGAACATGGACCATTCGTTGACGCCGACCAGGAGGTAGGAACCGGCCTGGCGATTCTCGACCTTGAGCCAGCGTGCCAGCGGGCCGGCCCAGGCGCCTTGGCCAAAGACCGTGACCGCGATGGTGAGGAATACTAGCGATTCCATGACCTGCGCCGCGACCGGATCGTGCGGCGCCAGGTGCGAGGCGAAGTGTCCCGCCATGGCCGCGGCGACGATGCCGCGCGGGGCGAGCAGGCTCAAGTACGTCTTCTCGCGCCAGGTCAGTTCCGTGCCCCAGGTCGACACCCAGACCGAAATGGGACGCAGCACGAAGATGACCGCCGCGACCAGTAACAATTCACGCCATCCAAACGCCCTGATGAGCGAGAGGTCAATATGGGCGGCCAGCAAAATAAACAGCACCGACACGCCCAGGACCGTGAGATTTTCTTTGAATTTTTCAACGTCCTTGCGAAAGGGCAACGGCCCCGAGGCGAGCACTAACCCGGCGACGGTGACGGCCATGATCCCGGATTCCGCGAAAAGGCATTCCGCGGAGGCGAACGCGCCCAGAGCGATGCCGAGGGCGCCCAGGCTGACGACGTGCTCGTTCTCGTGATGTTGGAAAAAGGGCAAGCGGAGCAGGAGCGCGGCGCAGGCGCCCAGGCCGGCGCCGATGAGGATGCCCAGTCCGGAGCGGGCGAAGAATCCCATCAGGGCGTCGGACCAATGCCCTTCGTGCGTCCACACGCCGACGACATATTGCAGGACGACCACGGAGAGGATGGCCCCGATCGGATCGATGAGGATGCTCTCGGACTTGAGCGTGGCATGCAGGCGCGGCTGGAGGCGGACGCGGCGCAAGATGGGGGAGATGACGGTCGGCCCAGTCACGACGATCAGCGAAGAGAACAGGAAGGAGACGGTCCAGGACAGCCCCAGAATCAGATGGGCCAACACGGCGCCGCCCAACAGGGTGATGAGGGCGCCGATGGTGATGAGGCGTTTGACCGGTTCCATGGCCTGGCGAAGAATGCGCGGCCGGAGCGTCAAGCCGCCTTCAAAGAGGATGATGGCGACGAAGGCGGCGGTGAACAGTTGCAACCCCTGTTCGCCCAGAGCGTCGGGTCGGACGAGGTTAAGGCCGAAGGGACCGGCGCAAATCCCCATCAGGAGCAAGAACACGATGGCGGGCAAACGCGCCAAGCTGGCAAGCGCCTGTCCCGCCGCGCCGAGAAGGACGCTGGCCGCGATCGTGAGTAAGAGTGCCTTTTCCATGCTGCTTTAATTCGGCGGGAAACTTAACCCGGCGTGAAAGATAAAGCGCACGGCGAACGGACATTGTTCCATTCCCTCGGCAGCCATGGAGCAATCGGCAGAGTCGAGGCGTGCTTGCCCACTTTCGCGAGAGAATTCTCTTTACCTCGGAGGGGCTAATTGCCGAAGAGCGGCGTTTCATGGAAGAGATGCCGATTGCAGCGACGACGCCGATTGCGCCTGGCATCGGCGCGCCGGCCCGCGTCGAACGCATCTTCCACCGGCAGGCGTTGGCCGTCGTCGCTGCACAGCGGGAATTCATCGCCGCCATCTTTCATTTCGTTTCATCACACCACCCCCACCCGATGTGAAATCCATTTTTGGCGATTCGACACAACCAATAAATTGATTAGCACTTATTTCGTTTCACCTCGATGTGAAATCCATTGATTAAGCAATGGTGCTTAGTCGCACGCTGGTGGCGCCCTGGAAAATGAGCGACGGCGACTTCCGGGCGGGGTGGCATCGTCAACGCGGTGGGTGCCCGCCAAAAATAGCCCTTCAAACGCGAATTCAAACCGCCAAAACCACCGCGAATCCTGTTGATGCCAGAAGATCTTAAAGCAAAAATGAATCGAATGTTACGAGCAGCGTAACGAGCAATGTGTTGACGGCGTTCGATGGCATCGGTTGCATGGCGAGACGGACGTTAGAACTCGGACAGCCGTGATTCGCGTGACCGGTTTGGTGGAGCGGATGGTTCGGCGACCTCGATGTAGACAGACTCGCTTCGTGAAGTCGGAACGGAGTAGCCCTCTGTGGCCATGCCTTCCAAGTGGAACGCGAGAGCCTCTTGCATCAGGGCAATCGTCTCGTCCCGATGATCTCCGGCCGCTACGCACCCGTCCAGGTCCGGGGAGTACGCTGAGTAACCCGTCTCTGTCGGCTCCAAAATGATCAGGTATTTCATGGTGCAAGCCCTGCTTGACGGAGGATGCTTTTGAGAGTCTTCGGGGCGAGTACCTTGGGTGGATGTCCGGCCACCGTCACCAATCCCGGTTTCGTTGGGTGCTTGAACTGCCGGTGGCTGGAATGCTGACGGGCCAGATACCAGCCGTTGGCCTCGATCAGCTTGATGACCTCACGAACGGTCACACTTAAGTCCCATAGGATTCGGGCTCCTTCGATTGACTTGCATTATCGCAGAAATCAAGCGGGTCGGCAACCGCCCCCGTGGTTCGCTGGTTCGCTGGTTCGGCGGGCGCTGCCTCCTTGAGCAACTGGCGAAGGTCCTGCGGGGTGGCATTGCTTTCTTGCGGGATCCATGCTTCGGTAGAAGCCGATCCAAGTCCTTGCAACCAGGCAACAGCCGGTGCATGATTCCGCAAGATATCGATGGCCACGTCTGTGTCGAGCAAGATCATGCGCCCGGCCTCCGGGTCTGCGCCTCTTCCCGCAACCGGCG
>Ga0163144_10018562_pt1 | contig 14051 bp, 12 predicted proteins | sample OliLak19BULKMAT1_FD_123175 | JGI IMG/M metagenome (GOLD analysis project Ga0163144, IMG submission 123175) | Freshwater microbial mat bacterial communities from Lake Vanda, McMurdo Dry Valleys, Antarctica - Oligotrophic Lake LV.19.BULKMAT1 | ecosystem: Environmental > Aquatic > Freshwater >... | reverse complement strand
TATATTATCACCAGCTTTAGCTGACGACAATTGTGATTTGTTGGCAAAAGCACACACTGAAGAAAATGACAATTGCTTGACATCTTGAGTAAAAGACAAGTAGAAAATCTGACCATCTTCAATTTTAGATGGCATAACTATAAATAAACTTGAAAGAGTGCTTTTTGGAGATATAATTATACCTTGATTAGATGCCTCAACAGCTGACCCAGATATTGGAACAACAACTTTAATTCCTTTTAAAACTAAATTATTAGAGACGGTTAGTTTTCTGATTAATGAAGAGTCAATGTTGCCATTAATAACGTGCAAAGTATTGTAATATTTTGGATAAGACATTGTTTACTTATGGACAATAATTTTTTTTTGGATAACAATTTTCTTGGAAATTACCATTTCAAGTATAAGTAACTACAAAAAAAAATACAAGTTTCTAGTCACGTCCGAATGATTAATAAAAAAATACAACATGAAAGATGGAAGATATTCCTCGTATATAAAAATTTATGTGAAATGTTGATTGATAGAGGATATGACGTATTGACAAAGGATTATACTGATTATACTAGTTTTATAAATCATTTTTGCTTGAAACATGAAAGTTTACCAGACAAGAACAATTTGACTTTTATAGCAAATAAAAATGACACGTCGGTACTGGTCTATTTTATTCAAGATTTATCATTTGGAATAAAGAGTGCCGTTAAAATATACGATATAATGATTCACAAGGGGATGAATCATTGTATAATTATATATTCGGATTCTATTACCTTTTCTGCTAAAAGATTTATACAATCTAAAACTAGAGAAATAAAAATAGAATTATTTTGCGAAAATGAATTGTATGTAAACAAGACTAGACATGAACTATCACCTAAATATACTGTCATTAACGAATCTGATTTGAAAGATGCTACCTTGAAAAAACAGATTCCTAAAATATTACAAAGTGACCATACAAGTAAATATTATGGGCTAAAAAAGGGCGATATTCTAAAAATAACTAGATCAAGCGAAACAATGGGAGAGTATACTACTCTTCGAGTTGTAGTCTAGTTCTTATCCATTGTTAAATCAATAACCCATAATTCTTATGTCTTTTTTGTCATTCCCCATATATTTTATACAATATTTAAACTTTGAGATATATTTGGAATTTTACAATCTACTTAGTGACCTTTCGCAGCTGCATAATCCATTGCATATTTAGTACATCCTTCCTTTCTGTTCTCGTGTAACCACTTTACACAAAAAGCCTACACAAAGCCACCCTGTCCACAAAAAGCCTACACAAAGCCACCCTGTCCACAAAAAGCCACGTATTGGTTATAAAAAGTACTATTACAATACTGGAATAAGAATCATATTTTATAAAAAATAAAAAAAAATGGAAAATTTCATGAGAATGGTATTGGAATGTAGTAATACAGGAGTTTCAAGAAGTTTACTTAAATCAAGTTCAAATCATAATGTAGTTACTCACATTATCATTGGTCTTAAGCGCAAGTTTGGATTAAATGTTCATTCAGTTAAATCAAGAGAACAATCTGCTGTATATTTTATTGATCCAAAAGAAATAAGTATTACAAGTCTTAGTACAAGTTTGCAACCATTGCCAAAGAATTGCAAAGTTCTTAGAACATCATTGTTGTACACAGGGGGTAAAAACTATAAACAAAATCTACAACAGTTTATACAACCTGCACAACAATCTGCACCACAATTACAATTCGATTTACCATTGTCACCCCCACCACAACAACTACAACTACAATTCGATTCACCATTTTCATCCCCATTACAACAATTCGATTCACCATTCTCATCCCCATTACAACAATTCGATTCACCATTATCATTCGAGTCTCCACTACTTGTAGATTTATTTCCTATTGTATCTCCACCACCTCCATTTACTCCAATCTCACCAAATCTTTTAATGTCCAACAATTTTATGGATGGTCTAGTACCTTGTATCTTCAACACTTTGAGTAACAATTTTACAGATGGTCAAGTACCTTTTATTCCTAATTACTTTGTAGATTGTAATGTACCATTTGTATCCAACTACTTTACAGTACCTTTTATGTAACGTAGAATTTTAGATTATTTTTTTACTCTTTTAGTTGTAGATTAATCCAATATATTCCGTTGGTTTTACGTATTGTATCAAAAATAGAAACTTGTTTAACAATTTTACTAAATTTAGTGTGAGTAATATTTGAAATATTATTTCTTGTACAATATTCTTTAAAGTGTAGAAATAATATAGACGATTGTATGATAGCGTCTTGTATAAAAATACATTCATTATCTATAAATTTTTTAATAAGATCATATTCATTACTATATTGATTGGTATCGTCAATATCCTCTCCTAGGTCACTAATTTTTATACTACTCAAGGGGGTAATGTCATCAGTAGTAGTAGTAGTAGTAGTAGTAGTATTAGTGGTAGCGGTAAAAAAGAAGGTATTTATATTATGAACGATAGTATTTAATGGTAATGTATGTTGTAAATTTATTTGATACAAGAGCATAGATTCAGCAAGCTTTTTATTAGGAAAAGTAAATTGTTGTATACTTAGTTCAGGAAATAATTTTTTAAAAACTAGAAAATTAAAAACATATCCTTTATTGAAAATAGTATATTTTTTAATTTGATCCTCAAAGTGATGATCAATACTTGTAGTATAGTACAAGTCTGTTGTAGCTATACAATTATTAGGTATTTTTGTATAAAAGTCATCATAGTTTGATATACCAATAACTGTACTTGTATTAGTTGTATTTGTGTTTGTACTTGAAATTAATTGATCATTTTCTTCATCATTATATTCATATTGTACAATAGAGCATAATTGATTAACAAGAGTGATAATATCTATAATATGTTTTTCTTGTTCATTAGTATAAATCATTTTCGGCATTTTACAGGAAGTATATTGTACACTATCAAAAAAGGATACAGTAACAAAAGCAGATTTGTATTGTGGAAGTTTATGTATAAATTGCAAAAACAAGTCTTCATTATAAACAGGTAGTCGAGATCTTATTTCAAAAGTGCATTCTGGAATAAATATCTCTTTGTGAGCCATTATAATATCTTCATTACCAAGATTAGATACAATACATTTAAAAGTATCATTATCGTAAATGTTGCTTGATAGAAAAGTAACAAAAGATTTCATATATTTGTACATGTAAAAAATATATTGTATCAAAAAACGCACAGAAAATTAAAGTAAAAGTAACAAGTAAATAAAAATATGACAAGTCCAATAACAACGACAAACGTATTAATAGAAGGTTGGTTGGATGTCCCTCATTCTTATGCAATAGTAAATATATATCAGATATTAGCATTACTCAAGGTTTCAAGTTTGAAAATTTATTTTAAACAAGTTCCCAAGTACAATGAGAATTGGTCAACTATAGATTTAAATTTGCTAGTAACGAGTCAAGAGAAGGAGTTGTTGTTGAATTTGGAATGTGTTGATAAAAATACAAGGATTGATCTAGTATATAGAATATCTTTTCCAATAAATATATTACATGGTAATAATGACACGAAACCAACACTAGTATTTTATACATCAGAGTTTCAAAATTTGCCTGATTCAAGTTTTTGTTTTGGGTACAAGTCAAATAAAGAGGTAACATTCAATGATTTCTTATGGTGTATCAAGAATAGGTATATTATTCCAATTACTCCATCCGTGTGGTCATCCATGTCATTAAAGCGCAATGGTTACGACCCAATAATAATACCTCATGGTGTGGATGTGTCAAAATATAATAGGAACAAGGATGATACAGAACGAGTAAAAATGCGAGAATTGCTTGGTATAGACAAGGATGCATTTGTATTTTTGAATATAGGGGCAGCAACTTCGAATAAAAACATCAAATCTATAATAAAATGTTTTTACAAGACATCATATATAAATGATAATATATATCTAGTTATAAAAGGTGTAGAGAGTTTATATTCGTGTGAAGGTCGTATACTCGGTTATATCAAAGAGTTGATAAATGAAGGTAGCATAGATAGAAGTAGATGGAAGTATATACGACATAGGTTCAAGTATATTCCAGATACTTATGATTACAATGAAATGAGAAATTTATATAATACATGTGATTGTTATATATCGCCATATATTGCAGAAGGTTTTAATATGCCTGTATTAGAGGCAATAGCATGTGGAATACCAGTAATAGTATCAAAAGGGGGTCCTACGGATGATTTTACAAATGACAATTTTGCTAGGTATCCTCAAACAGTTGTAATGAGGAATGATTTAAATCAACACTTGTTGATAACAGATGATATATCAATTCAAAATATAATGATATCAATAATGACTGATAAAGTGTTTTTGGATAGTGTCAAGTATCTAGGTCCAGAGTTTATAAAACAAAATTATACATGGGAGCATATATCAGAGAGATTATCATCATTATTTTTAAACATTGTAAATGAAAACGAAATAATAAAAACAGCAAAACGTTACAACTTGTCGACAATAAAAATGTAAGTTGCAGCCAATTTATATATTATTCCAAGTTCTTTCGAAATGGTATCTGTCCAATTAATCTCGTTTATTTGGTTACGTTCAAGGTAAATTGTATTCAGCCCTTTGATTTTACTTTCAAGTTTATTTCAGTTACTATTAAGTTCACTGTGGAATTTTTTGTATTACTTTCAATCTTCTCTCAATTCTTTAGAGTCAACTCTTGTGGAATGGTTAATCTAGAGTTGGCTATTTGTTCTAATCTTATTAGGTATTGTAATTTCCATGTTCGATTAAAATAATACTATATAATACACTTATCCACCCACCTACTCCACTACCAATCAAGATGAGTTTTCTGGACATTTTAAAAAAGTATCAAACAACATCAAAGAATGATATGACACATACAGTATTTCTAAAGGATCATGTTATGAAGATACGTATACCATATAATGATTTGCAAATGTTTTGGACAATGTACATGGATTACATCCGGGATAGTAATAGTGTAGACGTATGCATTACAGAAAAGAGTATGCAAGTTGTGCAATTTTTCGCAGATATAGATTTGAACGAGTGTATATTTAAGTGCAAGGATGTAGATACTATGAGTTTGACAAGTACAATAATCAAGACATTTGAGGATGTAGTACAAGAAATGTATCCGTATTACAAGATGAATTTGATAACTGCATTTAGAGTATTATACAAGTGTCATTTACATTTTAAAGATTTATACATATCCACATTTGAATGCAAAAAAGTATGTGAAAATGTATACAATAGATTACACGTATTATTTCCAGATGTGTTTTCTGTCAAGAACAAGTATATAGATACTAGTGTATATTCTTCAGGGTTACGTATGTTGGGATGTACCAAGACTGGAATGACAAAAAATGACGAGTTGGATGAACAAAAACACAAGGAATACTTTGGTACATTGAGTTATTCAAAAGTTTACCGTATTGGCAAGATTAATGTTGAAAAAAAGGATGTTGATTTCAATCCATTATCACTAGACGATTTAATGAATGTGTCGATTATAGCACCAAAGGAAGAGATTGAACAACATTTAAAAAGAAAACAAGAGTGTACCGATGAAGAAGTGGGTACAAAAAAGATGAAGAGTACAAACGACAGTGACAACTTTAGCGACACAGATGTTGATGAAATTTTAATGTATTTGGACAAGACATTACCAATGTATAATCTAGTTGGTCCAAGTAGGGGTACTTGTAACTTGAAGAGTATATCAGATGATTGTAGATCAGTAGAATTGCCAGTACAAGATTGTCCATTTATAAAACGTAAACACAAGAGGTCAGAGGAACGTGGAGTATCGTCACATTACATTTTATTTACATCATTTGATGTATCATTTAGGTGTTGGAAGTGTAGTCAGGATTGTATAATGTTGCCATTAATTCAAGGTGATTTTTTAGAAAAGTTGCAACAGTCGTCAAATTATTTGTTAAAGAATGCGCTGTATAAACAAACACATGAGACTATAGCAGACTATGTTTTTAGTTTGGTAAAAGGCAATATTTCAGTTTCATTAAGTGGTTCACATTACACATGGTATTTTTATGATAATCATCGTTGGTTCAAGGGTGAAAAGATTATAGCGATGATTATGAATACAAAAGGTGTCGTTCAGACAAGATATTCTCATTTTATAAATCAATATTGTAACAATGCACCAAAAGGTCGAAGTGACCGTGTGGATACAGAAGATGAAGGTAAGGAGGATGGAGATGCGAGAATATTAAAAGAATTGTGGAAAAAGTTGCAAATATCATTACAGACTACACAATTTGTAAAGAATGGTATTTTACCATTACTGGCAACAAAATTGGAGGAATATTGGAATAACATTGGAAGTAACGAATGTTTCAAGTCAAAGTTGGATTCAAACCCGCAACTGTTGTGTTTTAAGAATGGAGTATTTGATTTACAAAAGAATGAATTTAGGGACGGTACATCATTGGATTTTCTATCAATGTCTACAAATAATAAATATATACCATGGGATAAAATCAATGTAACTATAAAGGAAGAATTGATGACATTTTTACAAACAATATTTGTAAATGAAAAGCACTTGTCGTTTATTCTTCAACAATTTGCCTTGTCTTTGAATGGTCAAAACAAGTTTCAGAGTTTTTTCATATTAACAGGTGCCGGTGCAAATGGTAAATCAACATTGATTCGTTTACTAAATTACAGTTTGGGAGATTATGCAGGTGAAGTTAATGTAACATTATTTACACATCCTCGACCATCAGCAAATGCGCCATCACCAGAGTTGATTCAAATAATGGGTAAAAGGTTTGTAGTATGTTCAGAACCGAATAGTAGAGAGACATTTAATTTGGGTACAGTAAAGTGGTTGACTGGTGGAGATCGAATTACAGCAGCAGCCAAGTTTGAAGCAAATCAGTCATTTTATCTTCAATGTACATTTTTCTTATTGACTAATGATATACCACAAATAAATGCAAGTCAGTCAGATTATGGTACTTGGAGAAGAATGAAGCCAATAACATTTAATAGTAGATTTGTGAACCAAGAGAATAGTACCATGTCGACAAGAGATAATGTGTTTATAGCTGATGGTTCATTGGTTGAAAAGTTGCCAACGTGGCATGAAGCATTTATTTCACTACTAGTACATACAAGTATACAATTAAGTACCGGGATACAAGATAAGATGCCAGATGAATTTACTAGATTATGGAAACAGTTGCAAAACAAGAATGATTTGTATTCTAGGTTTGTTCAAGAGTATATTACAGTAAGTTCTGATTCATTTAAAGAATCTGGTAATGTCTTTGTTGTATTTTTGTCGTGGATAAAGAGTTTGAGATTATCAAAAAACATAACATATGATATATTTGAGAAACATATGTTGTATATTTTGGGTGATTTTATTATAAACGAGTATGGACATAAAGGGTGGAATATAGATTTAAAACAAGTGCCATTTAATTTACACTACTAATGTTTAATAAATTTAATGTTTTCTTTTTGAGATCTTTCTTTTCTTTGAGATCTTTCTTTTCTTTGAACTCTTTCTTTTCTTTGAACTCTTTCTTTTCTTTGCAATTCTCTTTTTTCTAGCACCACCTTCTTTAGGTTGTTGAGAAGCTTGTAGGGCTAAAGCAGAGATCAAAGTAATAGGGATTAATTGTTCCCATTCGACGCGAGTACCTCCAGATTGAATATCAAAGTTGGTCATATTGTTGTTTAATATAAGGAAATAAAAAAATTTATGTTCAACACTTAAAATAGATGTTGACCGATCCAAAAAACATAACATATGATATATTTGAGAAATATATGTTGTATATTTTGGGTGTAAACGAGTAAAGGGTGGACTACTAATGTTTTCTTTTTGAACTCTTTCTTTTCTTTGAACTCTTTCTTTTCTTTGAACTCTTTCTTTTCTTTGCAATTCTCTTTTTTCTAGCACCACCTTCTTTAGCACCGCCTTCTTTAGGTTGTTGAGAAGCTTGTAGGGCTAAAGCAGAGATCAAAGTAATAGGGATTAATTGTTCCCATTCGACGGGAGTACCTCCTCCAGATTGAATATCAAAGTTAGTCATATTGTTGTTTAATATAAGGAAATAAAAAAATTTATGTTCAACACTTGGAATAGATGAGTACTATAATACTTGACCGATCCAAAGTTTAAATACAAGGGTTACATACGATTTACCTTGGACAAAACTGACGAGGGTGTAAATTGGGATTGGTGCCCATTGAATATGAAAAAAATATATCCTTACGCCCAAGAGTACAAGGAATACGTACTTTTAACTAAAAAAAAGGCAGCTTTGGTAATAACCAAGGGTTGTCACAATTGGGTATGGAAACCTAGGTGTAAAGATGGCACAATTGGAATTAGACCGAGGTTAGATATGAAGGAACTTGGAATAATCGAGTAAAGGAACGTGCTAATTTGCCACGCAACAAAGTCTACATGTAAAAATGAAGATAGTCTTTTTGATCTACTGGTGTGTAGTCTTTTAAAATATTTAGTATACAAACAATAAGATCTGGATGATAATACGAGAATTTCTGTTTTTCTTGGTCAGTCAACATTCTCAAGACATTCAATTTACTTATAATATTATCCAGTATATGATAAACATGTCGTAATCCATCATTTGATTTATTGTTGTGTACAATTTTTTCAAGTATGTCATCAAAAATGTAGTCTGGAATATTTAAATCATTTATATCATAATTTATATTTTTACAAACATCCGGAATAATAAAATTTTTGATGATTGATATTTGATCTCTTGAAGAGTATTGTGGTATACTTAAAATTTTTAAACGATCCTTTACAGTCTTGTCAAGTAGATTTGTATCATTAAATGAAAATATAAAAAACACTTTGGACAAGTCCAGTTCTAACCCAGACAAGTATACATCTTGATATTTTTTATTCTGAGAATAATCAATAAGATGAGTCAAAAATGCATTAATAGTTTGTCCTTTATTTGTGGAATGTATTTTATCTAGTTCATCAAAATAAATGATACAGTTTTTACATTGTACCTCATTCAGTATTTGTACAATTCTTCCAGGTTCAGAATCAACATATGTAAAATTATGACCTGTCAAATAAGACACATCAGATATACAACCTAAATTTATTGTTCTAATTGGCAAGTCTAATGCATTTGCTAATCCGTATGCTAATCTAGTTTTACCAACTCCGTTGCCACCATGCAAAGCTAATATGTTGTTATTGCAAAGAGGATTAGATACTCTTTTGCATACAAAAGATAATATCTCCTCTTTTATATGTTTCATACCATATATATAATCATCTAATTTTGAATATACTGACAATACATACATTGACAAGTCTTCTATAGACGAATCAATAGAGATTGGTGTATTCTTAATAATGTTAAAAGGAAAATTAAGTGCATATCTTAACCAATTTATATTCTTTTGGTATTCTGTAGAAGTATTCGATAAAAGTTCAATATACTTGAACCGTTTTGTAATAATGATTTTATTCTGACTAGTTGTACTCAAAGAATCCAGTTTAAATTTCAAACTTTCCAAAGTATCCAACTTTACCACTACACCTTTCTCTTTACTACTCCCGCTGCTACTCCCATTGCTACTCCCGCTGCTACTCCCACCGGCGTTGTCTCTGTCGTCGTATTTTGAGTCAACGTCGCCATTGTTCTTGTTGTGAAAGTTACACAAGTTTGCGGTACACTTTTTACCACATTTCTGATTTCTACGTTTACCCCGTTTTAAAATAAAACTACATATATTCATTAGACTTTACTATTAATATTTGTATCTAAAAATAAATTTCTAGCTTAAATAGTAAAATGAGTAATATTGGGACCCAATTGTCAAATAAATTAATAGTAGCAAGAAGTGATGGTAAATGGATAATAAATCATCCTTTTGCTCAAATAGGTGGTGGTCTTTTTGCTGTAACAGCTAAATGGTGTGGTTATTGTCATAAATTAAATGATAGTGTTCGTCAAGCATTTCAAATGAAACGTTTTACATTCTTCTATCTAGATGGAGGTGATGATAATGACGTACAAACTAAAAAATTATTGCAAAAAATGAATGTATCAGGATTCCCAACCTTGTTTTATATAGCCCAAGGTGGAGTTTTAGTACCTTATAATGGTAGTAGGTCTCCAAAAGATTTAGTCAAGGTTTTTAAATAATTTTCTAATAATTAAACTTTCTTGTTCCACATTACAATTAAATGTGGTATTGGATATACTCCATCTCCAAGGTGTCATTTATTGTTAAAACTTGTACACTACTTATGGTACCATCATTACACCTAGGTTTCCATACCCAATTGTGACAAGCTCTGGTTAGCTGCCTTTTTCTGGGTTACGTATTCCTTGTACTCTTGGTCAAAAGGTATAATTTTTTTATATTCAATGGACACCATTCCAAATTCACCCCCTACTCTTATACTACAAGTTCTTTCGAATAACCTCGGTCTAATTCCTATGGTACCATCTTTGCACATTGGTTTGCACACCCAATTGTGACAACCCTTGGTTATAATTAAGGCTGCCTTTTTCTGGGTTACATATTCCTTGTACTCTTGGTAGAAAGGTATAATTTTTTTTATCTCCAAAGGAACTCCTTCCCAATTCACACCCTCCTTTTCTACCCCAATTCATCTTTCCTATTTTGTTACCCACCCCAATTCATCTTTTCTATTTTGTTAGTGTAACACCTCAGGACATCCATCCCACGCCCTCTTCTTTTACCACAAAGGTGAATACCCACAGGACATCCTTGCCAATTAATCTTGTTTATTTGATTCAACCCAAGGTGTAGACACATCAGGACATCCTTGACAATTCATCTCTTTTATGTCGTTACTACACCCTTTCCAATTTATACTTGTTATATTTTCGTGACTCAAATTAATTCGTGTAGTGTCTCTTGAGTACTTGTGTAGAACTAGAATTCCAAATAAACTTTATTGTTTCCACAGTTAGTTTAAAAGCTGCGTTTGAAAATTTAATTAAATATTTGTAAACATAATATAAACAATGACTACTCCTAGAAAAGTATCTGTACTACATGATAATCCAGAATTACCGGGTAAAAAGTTATTCTTGGCAAGTTTAATTTCACCAGAAAGTAAACAAAAACATAAAGTACACGCTTTTAAAATTCACGACTTGTGTGAAGATGAGGAAGAAGCAAAATATTTGGTACAACATTATCAAAAATTAGACCCTGATTTTGATATTTTTGTTGGAACTGTAGGTAAATGGCTTCCATGGGTATTTAGTGCAGAAGATTTGCCAAATATACAATATGCAAATGAACAATTGACAGAATTAGTTCGTAGTCATAGGAATACAAAAAAGAAAGATGATGAAGAATGGAAGAATAGAATAGAAAATCACACTGAAAAACTAAAAGAAGTTGCAACAGTTGAAGGTCAAAAGGCAAACTACATGAATGAATCATGTGTTCAAATGTTGCACCGTATTAAACAATTGGAATTACATGTAAAAAGACGTCAAGAAGAATTGGATACATTGCATAAATTATATGCTGAAACATATTCACAAGATGAAAAGGATGAAGCGGATAAAAAGGAATATCCATTGTCTGAACCATCATTAATGTATTATGCAGAATGGGTTGACACTGACTAAAGGTGAAACTGAAGGTGGTAGTTGAATAAAAAAAGGGGCTAGATGAAGATACTGTATTTTATTTTAAAAATATCTCTTAATTGGTGAAGCTCAGTATTTGTCATTACTTTTAATACATTATATTCTTTTAGATATTCTTGGTATACAAGATCTTTGTTTACTAATCTTTTTATCAAGTCATCAGATACTATCAAGAATAGATTATATATATTATTGATTCTTGTATGTTGTATACCTTTCTTGTCATTTATATAAATTTTCTTTATAAAGTCTTGTTTAGATAATATATTACACATATATTCCAGTCTATACTGCAAATTATCGTCTTGGTTAACATCTATTAGTCTTGACTTTATTTCAATCATTTTACGTAACGTTTCAACAGTATCATCAATTTGGTCTTTTGGAATATTTAAATTCGTAATACGATTGATAATATCAACAACAGGTAGAGAGTTTACGAGAAGATCTTGACAAGCTAATGGTTGCTGCTCAGGTTCAGGTGTAGGCAAGTTTTGTCTTTGTTCTTCAAAATAGTGGGGGTTATGTACCATCCCCTTTTCAATAAATCCAGTATTCCATGAGAATGCTGTTTTACATTTAGTACAATACATTTGGTCACAACCAGATATTTTATATATCAATACACGACATTTAGGGCATGATTTACATTCTTTTTTCAATAATTCAACAGATTCTACTTGTTTAGTATCACAGATGTGATCAATACCTCTTTCACATTGACATTTTGTACAATTAAACTTTTTACATATAATACATTTACCATTGCCATTTTCAGGAATTAACCCCTTACAATTAGACATGTAACAATGAAAAAAAAATCCTGTACCGTTACCTCCTTCGTCTCCATTTTCAACAGAATCCAATGGTCTTAATAATCGCAATTGTAATTGTTTTTTTCTTCTTGTGTTGGGGATATCAGCTTGTAATTTCGATATTTCTTTAAAACAATCAAGAGACTGTTGCCCCTTACTGACACCACTTTCGTTAACCAAGGACTGATTTAGTTTAATATAATGATCTTGTAATGTTTGTAATCGGGTTTCTAAATTCTTTAATACATGTGTTTGTTTTTTTACATTATTCTTTATTTTCAAATTGTGTTGGAAGTTTGACACATATTGTAGTGTATCTGGTATTTTATTGTACTCGACAGAAAATAAAACATCTTGTCTTATTGTCTTGTATTCTCCTTCAATAAATGACTTGCCTAATACTGAATACATTGTTATACTATCCCATACTTTTCTACACGTATCAAAAATACATATTGGATCAGTAGATGGGATAATTTTCAAATACATCTTCCAACATGATAAACATGCTATTTGATTACAAAATGGACATTTTATTTCTTGTTTAATAGGACAACAACAAATAATACAGTCTTCCTTCATTGTTTATTTATATTTATATTTTTAATTGTTTAATTTGGATTATAGGTCAGTATTGAAGTACCGGGTTCAATATACTATTGTCACTAAAATTGTGCAAGTCAACAATGTATTCACTCGTGTAATATTACAGTTTTTCGTAGTAATAATTTGCTATTTTCAGGACAAGATAGTTCAAGTTTTTAGTTTGTATTTCACTACTAACCTAGGTCTAATTCCTATGGTACCATCTTGTGACAACCCTTGGTTATAATTAAGGCTACCTTTTTTTGGTTTAGCCCCAAAGGAACTAATGTACGTTTAAATTGATTTCTTTTGTGTCTCTTGGGTAAGTTTGTTGTAGGGATTGGAAGTAGTCTAAAAACTTCCACAAGGGTATAGAATATTGTAAGGATTGGAAGTACTCTACAAGGGTATTGTAAGGATTGAGAGGATATATTGTAAGAATTGGAAGTAGTCTAAGAAACTTCCACAAGGGTATAGAATATTGTAAGAATTGGAAGTACTCTAAAAAACTTGACTATTGTAAAGATTGGAAGTACTCTAAAAACTTCCACAAGGGTATAGAATATTGTAAGAATTGGAAGTAGTCTAAGAAACTTCCACAAGGGTATAGAATATTGTAAGGATTGGAAGTAGTCTAAGAAACTTCCACAAGGGTATAGAATATTGTAAGAATTGGGAGTAGTCTAAAAAACTTGACTATTGTAAAGATTGGAAGTAGTCTAAGAAACTTCACTCTAAAAACTTCCACAAGGGTATAGAATATTGTAAGAATTGGGAGTAGTCTAAGAAACTTGACTACTTACAATCTTTCACTATATCATCTACCATTTGGAAGTTTCTATACTACTTACAATCTTTCACTATATCATCTACCATTTGGAAGTTTCTATACTACTTACAATCTTTCACTATATCAT
>Ga0163144_10018560_pt1 | contig 14051 bp, 12 predicted proteins | sample OliLak19BULKMAT1_FD_123175 | JGI IMG/M metagenome (GOLD analysis project Ga0163144, IMG submission 123175) | Freshwater microbial mat bacterial communities from Lake Vanda, McMurdo Dry Valleys, Antarctica - Oligotrophic Lake LV.19.BULKMAT1 | ecosystem: Environmental > Aquatic > Freshwater >... | reverse complement strand
TGGCGGTCCGATCCGGCTGCGTGATTGATTCGGCAAGGCTGACGAGCTTGCGGCGCAGCCGCGCCAAGCGCAGCCGCGCCCGCGCAGCCGCGCCCGGCGCGAACAACACCTCCGGCCACATGCAGACCGCTCAGACCGACCCGCTCGCCGGGAGGTCGTGACCTGGTTCGTCGACTTGCACGCGCTGAAGCCCTCGGCGGGCGACAGGGGGCGAGCTCGCGGCCCATCTCGACGTGCTCGACGTGGACGAGGAGCGACGCTCGGAGCTCCGCGTCGTGCGGAGCTTCCGAAAGGAGGGACGCGAGCCAGCCCCCGGTGCACGCGGATCTCCAATCGACCATGGGAATCCACCGGCGCCCATATTTGCAAATCGACAAAGCCATCGTCGATGGGTGTGAGCGTGTCGCCTCACATGCTACTAATCCGAACGAATCAACGACTTTGAGCTATCCAAGAGGCTGTGTTCTGAGTCATTGATGGGGCGCTCGTATCGGTGCGAGCGGCGAGGGACGACGACGCAATGGCGCGTGGCAGTGCATTCAACAGAGCGCCCCGGTCAATACGCCGATGCCTGGAAGCGGCATTGGCGGGAGCGCTCCATTTCAATGTGGAGATGGCGCGCGCGCAGCCGGATCCCCTGACCGCTCCGGCGGTGCCGGCCGCGACGGTCGCGACGACTTCTCCGGCCGCGCCGGCTCCCGGCCGCGTGCAGCTCGTCTACACGATCGTGGCGGGCGCGCACGGCTGCGACAGCGAGCAGATGTGGCGCAAGCTGGTCTCCGGCGTCACCAGCGCGGCCAGCGTCACGGGCGAGCCGGGCAAGCCGGGCGACGAGCCGCGAGACCCGTTCGCTCTCACGGGCTCGCCAACCCACGTCTACCATGTGAGGTTCTCATTGGACTCGCCGGGCATACGGGCCGTCGCCGAGCTGCGGGAGGTCTCCGGAGCGCTGGTGTTTCGCCGCGGCATCGTCGATCGCGACTGCCATACCGTCGCGGACATGCTGGCGATGTCGACCGCGTTGTGGGTATTCCCGCCACCAGCTCCCGATCCCGAGCCACCACCGGCCCGGGACAACCTCGATCTCGATAAGGAGACCCGACGCAGGCTCGACGCGCTGCAGGCGAGAGCAGAGGCGCACGCCGACCTGGTCGATTCGCTGAACAAGAAGATTGCAGAGCTGGGAAAGAATAAAAAGGGACCCATGGACTTGTCATTTGCGCTCTCCGCGGGAGCGCTCATCACCGCGAACCTCACGAGTGATCCGGGGCCGGGGATCTGGATCGGCGGCGACGCTCGCTCGGGGCCGTTTGTGCTGGGATTGGAGCTTCGCGGCGTGTTGCCTGCGCCCGTGCGCGTCGGGCCCTTTGATTTCGATCTGAGCCAGGTGGCAGCGCTGCTCACGCCGTGCGGGCGCTACAGCTACTTTTTCGGCTGCGGCGTGGCCGGTCTCGGGGTGCAGTTTCACCATGACTCCAACCTGGGGGAGTCGGCGCAGTCCGGGCAGCACCCGCTGGTGCAACTGGGAGCCCGCCTGGGGGCCGAGGTGCCGTTCGGGGACAGCATCTTCGGGGCGAGGGCCTGGGGAGAGGCGCTCTTCAGCACGCCTTCCACCTTCGTCACGTACGACTTGGTGCTCAGGGTCGATCGGCCCAGCGTCTCCGCGTTTTTTGGTCTCGGGCTTTTCGTGAAGCTCGGTGAAGAGGGAGAAAAGTAGCCATGCGTTCGATAAACATGCTGTTCGCGCTCGTTCTTGGAAGTGCCCACGCGGCGTGCATCGAAGCCAGCGACGGCTTCGTGTCCCCCAGTACCCCGGTCGCCACCCCACCCGGCGACCTGTTTGAAACCCAGGGACCGCCGAGGTGCGATGGAGTGTGCGTGACCACCGCGCCGGCCACGTACACGGGCCCTTCCATTTTCTGGCTTGGCCCCGAGAGCGAGGCGCCGGACTGCCCCATCGAGACGCCCCATGGCGGCATCGAAGGCTTCATCAAGACTCCAATGCACGCCTTGTTCGCCCGCGAGTGCCTCGTCACCCCTTCGGACCTGTGCGTCGAGGAGGGAGAGACGTGCGCCCCCGCTCCTCGTGAAGATCATCGCCTCTGCGTTCACCACAATGGGGATACCTCCTGCCCCGAAGGCTACGAGCACTGGAAACAGGTGATCCAGATCGAGGGCAACATGCTGATCACCCTGTGCTGCCAGGAGCTGACAAGGTCGGGGTGAGAGCGGTCCTCTTCCGTTGCGGCTGTCGGTTGCTCCGGGCCGCCGCTCGGAGCTCAGCCCGCGAGAGTCGCTCGTTGCCCCGGCGCGTGCTCAGGTCTCGCCGGTCCAAAACGCGCCCTGCAAGGTTTCGGTTGGACGCGCGATGGCATCGGGTATCCTTCACGGCTGTGCGCTTCAAACACCCGGTCGTGATTCTTGGTCTTGCTTCGGTCGTGCTCGTTCACTGCGCCAACGGAGGGACCTTCGTGGGCGACGGTGGCGCAGGCGGTGATGGCGGCGCAGGCGGCAACGGCGGCAACGGCGGCAACGGCGGTGACGGCGCGGCTCCGAACGGCGTCACCACGACCGGCGGCACTCCCACGAGCAGCGGCACCACGGGCGGCAGTCCAACCACCACGACGTCCTCCGGGCCAGACCCATCGAGCTCTTCCAGCTCCAGCTCTTCCAGCTCCAGCTCTTCCAGCAATTCCTCCAGCTCATCCGCCACCACGACGACCACGACGTCGAGCTCCAACTCTTCCAGCTCCAGCTCGTCCAGCTCCAGCGTGTCCTCGTCGTCGGGTGGACCGGGCGTCTGCGATCCCCAGAACCCCGGGCTCGATTGCGCCTCGAGCGAGCACTGCTTCCCCACGCCGGACGGCAACCCCGTGTGCGAGGGACCGGTCGGTAACGGCGGGCCGTACTCGGCCTGCGACGACGCGGGCGGCTGCCAGGCCCCGCTCAACTGCATCGACACCGGTGACATCTTCCTGAGCCCGTGCTGCCTCTCGTGGTGCACCAGCATCGCCGATTGCCCGGGCGGCTCGACCTGCGAGTTCCTCTCCACCGCGGTCTACGTGAGCGGCGTCGAATACGGCGTCTGCTACGACGGCTTCGGCGGCTGCTGACGGCGCCGACGGCATCGACGCCGATCAAGACGGCCATGCCGGGGTGGCGACCGGAGGGGCCGATTGCAATGATCCATCGGCGGCGGTCCATCCGGACGCGCCGGACGAGCCGGACGACGGCGTCGACCAGGATTGCAATGGGCTGGATGGACCGGCGTGGCGAGGGGAGACCGCGCCGCGTCAGGCAACCAGCAGCGACAGGCGCTCCGGATCGCCCGGCCGCAGGCGCCAGGCTGGTTGTCGGTCGTGGATCACCGAGACCTGCGAGTGAACGAGCTGCGGGAAGGTCGGCCGTCCGATCAGGAACGCGCCCAGCGCCGAGAGCTCCGGCTCGTCGCCGACGACGACGATCGACGTGCCGTGCGCCAGCAGGATCGGCGCGACGACCTGCGGCGGGGCGTTGCCCGAGAGCGAAGGCAACACCTCGACGACGCCGGTGTAGTCGACGCGATCTGCGAAGAGCTCCGCCGTTTGCACGGCGGCCGGGACGGGGCTGGTGATCATGCGGTCGAAGCTCGGCTCCTCGGTGAGACGCAGCTTGTTGCCCAGCGCCCGCACGAGCCGCCGGCCATCGAGGGAGAGCGAGCCGCCTTCGGCGAGCGACGAGCGAAGGAGGAAGATGTCCACGCCCGCAGCCTATACCAGGAGTGGCTGCCGGCGTGGCGCGCAGGGTTCGTTGACGTCGCGCGTGCGCGCGACCACCGTGCCTTTGGTTCAGCGAACGAGGAGCGACCGATGGCGAAGATGAGAGCAGTGCAGGTCACCAGGGCAGGGGCGCCTTTCGAGGTGGTGGAGCTCGACATTCCGGAGCCCGGGCGCGGCCAGGTCCGCGTGAAGGTGGAGGCGTGCGGCATCTGCCACAGCGACGCGTTCGTGAAGAACGGGCATTATCCGGGGCTCGTGCTGCCGCGGGTGCCGGGGCACGAGATCGCGGGACACGTCGACGCCGTCGGCGCCGAGGTGACGGCCTTCGCGGCGGGCGACCGGGTGGGTGTGGGGTGGCACGGGGGCCACTGTTTCCAGTGCGATTCGTGTCGCCGAGGCCTGTTCATCAACTGCGAAAAAGGCAAGGTGACGGGCATCTCGCACAACGGTGGCTACGCGGAATACGCGGTGGTTCCTGCGGAGTCCGTCGCGCGTGTCCCGGAGGGGCTCGCCGCGGTGGACGCGGGCCCGCTGCTTTGCGCCGGCGTCACCACGTACAACGCCCTCCGCAACAGCGGCGCGCGCCCGGGCGACACCGTCGCCGTGCAGGGGATCGGCGGCCTCGGGCACCTCGCGCTCCAGTACGCGGCGAAGATGGGCTTCCGCACGGTGGCGATCTCGCGCGGCGCCGACAAGGAAGAGCTCGCCCGGCAGCTCGGCGCGCACGCCTACGTCGACACCCAAAAGGTCACCGCCGCCGAGGGGCTGATCAAGCTCGGCGGGGCCGATCTGGTGCTCGCCACGGCACCGCACAGCGAGGCCATCGCCGGCACGGTGGGCGGCCTCAAGGCGCGCGGCAAGCTGCTCATCGTCGCCGCTCCCTTCGAGCCGGTCGCCGTCTCCGTGTTCGCCTTGCTCTCCGGCAAGGCGGTCGCCGGGTGGCCCAGCGGCAGCGCGATCGACTCCGAGGACGCCATGCGCTTCAGCGCGCTCACCGGCGTGCGGCCTCGCGTCGAGGTGTTCAAGCTCGAGCAGGCGGAGGATGCGTACGCCAAGGTCATGGAGAACCGGGTGCGCTTCCGCGGCGTGCTCGTGCCCTGAGGGGCGCGGGCTGTACGTCTCGCGGGGGGGGCCATTGAAAGAGCGGCAGGATCCATTGCGACCGCGGGCGCTTGACGCGGGGAGGGGAGCGACGTCGACTCGCGGCCGGACAGGAGACGCGACGACGTGGACAGTGCGACAGTGAAGCGAAGGCAGCTCCTGGCGGGGCTTTTGGCGACGGCCGGGGCGATCGGGTGCAATCCGCAGACGGGGCCGACGGTGCCGGCGCTGCCGGAGCCCGCCACCGCCGACGAGTGGCAGCGGGTGCGCGCCCAGTTCGAGCTTTCGCCGGGCTGGGTTCACCTCGGCGGATTTCTGCTGGCGTCGCACCCGAAGCCGGTGCGCGAGGCGATCGAGCGCCACCGCAAGGCGCTCGACGACGACCCGGTGCAAACCCTCGAAGAGCACGATCACACCTCCGGCGTGCTGGCGGCCGCCGCGACGTACATGGGCGCAAAGCCCGAGGAGATCGCGCTCACCGACAGCACGACGATGGGCCTCGCGCTCCTCTACGGCGGGCTCTCGCTGCGGGCCGGCGACGACGTCCTGACGACGACGCACGACCACTATGCGACGCACGAGTCGCTGCGGCTCGCGGCCGAGCGCTCGGGCGCGGTGGTGCGCCGGGTCGGGCTCTACGAGCGGCCCTCCGAGGCGACGTCGGGCGCAATGACCGATGCCATTGCGAAGGCCATCCGCCCCGAGACACGGGTGGTCGCGCTGACGTGGGTGCACTCGAGCAGCGGTGTGAAGACGCCCGTAAGGGCCATCGCCGACGTGATCGCGAACGCGAACGCCGGCCGCGCGGCGAAGGATCGCATTCTTTATTGCGTCGACGGCGTCCACGGCTTCGGCGTCGACGACGTGACCATGGCCGATCTCGGCTGTGACTTCTTCGCGGCGGGCTGCCACAAGTGGTTGTTTGGGCCGCGGGGGACTGGCATCCTCTGGGGCAAGGCCGAGCTATGGGCCATGCTGAGGCCGAGCATTCCCCACTTCGGCCGCGCGGCGTACCAGGCGTGGATGAAGGGCGAGCCGCCGCCGCCCACCACCGCCGACATGATGACGCCGGGCGGTTTCCATTCGTTCGAGCACCGCTGGGCGCTCGGCGAGGCGTTCGACTTCCACCGCGCCATCGGCAAGGCCAGGGTCGCCGCGCGCATCCACGAGCTGAACCGCCAGTGCAAGGAAGGGCTCGCCGCCATGAAGCACGTGACCCTGCACACCCCCCGGGCCGACGAGCTGTCGGCGGGCATCCTCACCTTCGAGGTCGCCGGCCTCGACCCCAAGGAGATCGTGAAGCGCCTCAAGGCCAGGCACATCATCGCCACGACGACCCCCTACGCCACGAGCCACGCTCGCCTCGCCCCCGGCCTGCTCAATTCGCCCGCCGACATCGAGACCACCCTGCGCGAGCTGCGCGCCCTCGCGTAGCGCACGAGCCGGGCGAAAGCGGGGGTCCGCCGGTCCGCGAAGGGACTCGCGGAGTGTGGCGTGACCGGCGCCAGCGCACCTGCCCGACCCGCGCGGCGTGACATGCGGTATCCTGCTCGCCGATGGATCCGCTTGAGCCCACAGCGACGATCGATGGGAGCGTCGTCCGCGTCTCCTTGGGCGGCGTGCTCGTCGGAACCGGCCGCTTCATCGGCCCCCGCATTGGCGACTACGACGGTGAGCTGCTCGGACCGACGGCAGAGGCGCACGAAGCGATGCTGTCCGCGCTTGCCGCACGCCTCCTGGCTCAGGGCAAGGAGGAGCTCGCGGCGATGCAAAAAGAGGCATACGACGACGACGGCGTCGACGTGTCACTCATCCGGTGGATGCTGGGCCTCACACCCCGCGAACGGCTACGCGCGCTCGACGACCATGGTCGGTCCCTCGCCAGGATCCGGGGCGTATGAGCTCGACCGAGACGTTCGAAATCCTGCGCGTCTTGGCCCGCCACGAGGTCGACTTCATCGTGGTCGGAATGACGGGGGCCATTCTTCAAGGCGTTCCCGCCCACACGTTGGACCTCGATATCCTGTACCTCGTGACCGAGGAAAACTTTCCGAAGCTCTCGGCGGCCCTCGCTGAGCTCCAGGCGGAGTTCCGCGCCGATCTCATGAATCGGCGACTGAAGCCGAACATCACGCATCTGCGGGGCGGTGGTCACATCCTGTTGAGCACCAACCTTGGTCAACTGGACGTGCTCGGCACGATTGAAGAAGCGACGCGCTACCAGGATGTGGAAGCGGACGTCGTCGAGAAAGACCTCGGCGAGTTCAAGGTGAAAGTGCTCTCGCTCCCTCGTGTCATCGAATCCAAGACGAGAGCAGGGCGCCCGAAAGATCTGGCAATGCTACCAGTTCTCAAAGCCACCCTTCGTGAGATCGAGGAACGGAGGAAAGCTGGCTCTCCGTAATTGAGCACCGCCTCTTGGGAGGACGTCGGAGTCGTGGGGTGGTGTGGCACGCTTTGCAAACGAGGGTTGGGCTGGTGAGGTAGCGCCAAGCGCCGGGACGCTCGGGAGTCGAACGCGGATGCGCGATTTTTGCGGTGTTCAGGCCGGCCTCCGAGGCTGGACTCTCGTAGCTCTCCTTGGCGTGGCCGCGTGCTCGGCGCCGCGGCCAGAGCCGAAGACGGGGGCCGAGGAGATGTCGGCTGCGGAGGGCAGCCCGGCCGGGGAGACGGGCGGACATCTGTCCGGGACGGACGTACCGCCGCCAGCGCCGGACACGGGCAGCCTGCCTCCGGGTGCAAAGGTGCGCGTGTCCGTCCTTGCCACGCCCACCGAGTGTGGAGCCGTTCAGATCCTGCCGGAGGAGCCTTATTCTGCGCAGTTTGGCAAGGTCGTCGACCGTGACCATGTTGTTGATTGTCTCGACGCAGGCGCCAGTCGAGCCGTAGGCCGGGGTGGGTGGTGGAAGCTGCCGTGAGATTGCCCTCGCCGGGGCTCGGAGCGCGCCAGGTCGATTAACATCGCCGGGCTGGCCGAGTAGAGAGGGTTTCGTGAACAAGCCGAAGAGGAGCGCGCGCGACGTGGGTGGCAAAGACGAACGCGATGGAGGCTGGGGGCCCGTCACCGAGGCAGCGCTTGCGCTGGAGCGCGAGCTGCGGCGCTTCGAGCAGCTCACGGCATCGGCGCGCAGGGTGTCGCTGGACACGAGGAAGGGGCTGGAGCGGGCTGCCATGGCGACGACCGAGGCGGCGCAGGGACAGGAGCGCGTGAACGGCACGCTGGGCGCGCTGGTGCAGGCCATCACGGCTGCGCGCGAGCGGCACGAGGCCAACGCGGCGGCGCTCCAGACGCGCGGTGAGGAGATCCGCGCCCGCGCCGATGTGCTGGGGCCGCTCTACGAAAGGTATGCGGCGCTGGGCGACGAGAGCCGGGTGATCCACCAGTTCGTGCAGGAGGCGGCGTCCTTGCAGCGCGAAGCGACGACGCAGGACGGGATCCACGACCTGATGGCGGCGATCCAGGGCATCGAGGAGCGCATGGGCAAGCTCGCCGATGCCGCGCGCGAGCTCGGCGCGGCCGCGGTCGAGGCGTCCGTCACCGACCTCGCCGAGCAATCGGACTCGCTGCGCCAGCAGGTCACCGCGGCGCGAAACAAGATCGGGCTGCTGAAAAAGGGCATGCTCGCGCAGCTCCCCGATCCGTCGAAGCTCAACTGAGCCGAGCGTCAGCGAACGCTGCGCGAGCGAACGTTGCCCAATGAACGCAGTCGGCGATCGCCTCTCAGCCGAGCGCGCGGTGCTGCTCGAGCGCATCGAGCGTGGGCTCGCGCGGGAAGATGGCACGCGCGTGGCGTCGCGCGCCGTGGTGAAAGCGGCGGGGCGCGAGGCGATCGACCTCGTGATCGAGCGCGCGGACGGGCGGCGCGGACGGCACCGGCTGCTCTATGTGTCGCCCGACGCGATGCTCCAGGTGAGCGCCGTCGGGCCGCCGGGCGGGGAGTGGGAGCGCGACGTCCCGCGGTTCTGGGCGTCGCTGGCCCTCGCGGGCGACGTCCCGACAGCCACCCCATGAGCGAATCCCGACTTGCCAAGGTAAGAACGCGCCGCCCCAAACTCTCGTGCGAACCCCCCGCGAATCCGACCTGCCAAAGTAAGAACGCGCCGGCCCCGGACCCGCGATCGCTTTCATTGCCTCATTGCCTCATTGCTTCATCGCGGCCTCGAGCTGCGTGAGGCCCACGGGTTTGGTGAGGTGACCGTCGAATCCGGCCTCCTGCGCGCGGCGCCGATCTTCGGCCTGGCCGTAGCCGCTCACCGCCACGAGACGCACGCCACCCGCGGGGTTCGACGCGCGCACGCGGCGCGCCAGCTCGAAGCCGTCGAAGCCGGGGAGGCCGATGTCGACGAAGGCGAGGTCCGGCCTCTCGCGCTGGATCGCGGCGAGGCCGTCGGGGCCGTTGGCTGCGGTGGCGACGCTGTGGCCGGCGAGCTGGAGGAGCTCTTCGAGCATCGTCCGGATGTCCTCGTTGTCCTCGACGAGGACGATGCGCCGCATGCCCTCGACCACGGCTGTCGGCGCCTTGGGCTCGCGCACCGAGGTGCCTTTTTCGGTCATCGGGATCGACACGATGAGCTCGCTTCCGGTGCCGAGGCCCTCGCTCCGCGCGTGCACCTCGCCGGCGTGCAGGCGGACCAGGCTGCGCACCACGGTGAGCCCGAGCCCCATGCCGCCCTGCGCGCGAGCTGGCGATCGCGGAGCGACGGGTCGTCGGTGCGCAGGGCGAGCTCGACCGCGAGGCGCACGGCGCCGAGGGGGTTGCGCAGCTCGTGCCCCAGCATCGCGAGGAACTGATCGCGCGACTCGATCGCACGCCGCGACTCGTACTGCTTGCGGCGCGCGCGGATCGCGGCGTCGACGGAGGCGAGCATGGTGCGGACCTGCACGGGCCGATCGAGGAACGTGACGTTGCCGAGCTTTCGCAGCACCTCCCGGCTGGTCCGCGCGGAAGCCCCCTCGTCGCGGCTGAAGATGAGGATCGGGAAGTCCGACCAGAACGGCTACGATGAGCGGTGTGGTGGCGGGGAGAGCCTTCAGGTCCGCTTCGAGCCAGGTGCGCTGTTCGGCCCCGACCGAGAAGGGGCTCTGCACGCGTTTGGTCAGTTGGTGGTCACGGGTGAGTCGCCGGCAGGTCAATACACGCCCAGCTCGTCGGGGTCGCCGAGCCCGAAGCGCAGCCGCACCTCGCGCATGTAGTCAGGTACGGACTTGTAGCCAACCAGCTCGTACGCGTAATGGTTCTTGTACACGTTGAGCGCCGTGCAGGCCGGGTCGACGTTCTGGTCACACGGCGCCACCTCGACGATCAAGGTGCCGTCGGGCGACAGGTCCTTGATCGCCGGGTCGGGGACGATGATCGGCTCGCCGCTCGGGTGGTGGAGCACCATGGCGCGGCCGCGGGCATTGAATCCGGGGGGATTGTCGCCCGAGTCGAGCGCCGCGTCGGGGTTACCGGGCGCGAAGCTCGGGTCGAGCTGGTAGCCCCGCGACGTCAGGTAATTGGCATATTGCAGGACGCGCGCGGCGATGCCCTTCTGGGCCCATTTGCCGCCCGACGCCTCGCACGTGGCGCCGTCCGAGCCGGCCCCGAACAGGCACTCCATCCCGTAGGTCCGGGCGTAATACACCTGGCCGGACGTCGGATCCTGCCACTCGATGCGCGCCTCGATCTGCGGGTCCGAGTCCTCTCCCAGGCGGTAGATGCGCATCATGTCCAGCCACGTGCTCTTCTCGTTCTCGGGCAGGTAGGCGAGCGTCCACGCGATCAGGAACTTCTGCACCTCCCAGCCGACCTGCGGGTCCACGCCGATCGTCTCGCCCACCGGGGCCGGATTGAAATCGCCGCCCAGGTAATCGAAGCACGCGGTCATCCCCTTCTTCGGGAAGCAGACCGCCGGACCGCTCGCGGGCCAGAAGCTCTTCCAGCCGAGGGGGTTCGCCGGGTAGAGCTTGGCGTACGGATCCTGGCTCTCGGCGCCCTTGTCGAGCATGGGCTTGCCGTCCTTGGCCACCACCTGCGGCGCGAGCAACGAGCGATCGCCCGTCAGGGCGTTGCCGAGCAGCCGGCGGAAACCCTCGGGCAACACGTCGGCCATGCCCACGGCGCGGAACCGCGCGTCGTAGAAGTCGCGGCGCGACGAGCTGACGAACCTGTCCTCGGACTCGGCGAGCAAGATGGCCGTGCGGATCTTGTCGTAATAGCTGCCGGCCGAGAGGGTGTACTCCGTATTGAAGTCGCCCTCGTCCTCGGCGTGCGCGTTGTTGAGCGGCCGGCCGCCATAGCCCACGTCGTCGACGTAGCCCGTGGACCCGTTCGGAATGGCGACGAGGACGGGGCTGTTCGCGATGCCGCCGCCCAGGTTCGCCCCGGCGCCGTAGTCGTCGGCGTCGTCGTCGGCGTGGAGCACCGGATCCTCGTAGAGCGGCGACCGCAGGTAATGAGGCCCGATGTGCGGCCTCGAGAGCTGGCGCGTGAACTGGTCGAAGACCACCGTCGCCGCGATCACGTTGTCGTGGAGGGAGCCCTCGACGATGAGCGGCCAGAGCGTGTCGAACGAGAGACCCTGGTTCGTCGCGAGATCGCGGTAGATGGTGCCATAGAAGCCGATCCCACCGGCGATGTTCTGCATCTTCTGGCTGTACCGATCGAAGGAGCGCGCCGCCGCCGAGCGCACGCTGAAGGTGGTCCGGTGGCGCCGGTAGTTGTCGAAGATGTGCCGGTTCTCCTGCGTGCTGACCAGGAACATCACCTGCTCGTAGGGGTCGGCGCCCTGGTCGTGGCGGAACACCGACGCATTGCCGGTGTCGGCCCAGTTGTCGGTCGCGAAGGCGTACGGCACGCGGACGCGCCCCGTCGCCTCGTGCACGGCCGGCCCGCCGTCGTAGGAGGCGTCATCCAGCTCCTTTTCGGTCGGGCGGCGCAGCTCGCCCCAGCCGACGTAATCCACCGGCTGCTGCCGGCAGCGCTTCGTCGCGCCGTCGATCGAGACCACCTTGCCGTCGAGGGTCATGTCCCATTTGCCGTCGCGCTCCTCGTTCCAGGTGGCGGGCGGCGCCGGGGTCACGTCGTAGCAGCGGGTGATCACCTCGTATTCGTTCTGGAGCTGCGAGTAATGAAGGGTGCTGAAGCCGGTCGGCTTCTTCACGCCGTATTTGATGCCGGCGAGCCCGCCGAAGGTATCGGTGGCGCGCAGCACGCCCGTCCCGATCTCGTTGCCGGCCAGGTAACGCGGGTCGCTCCCGTCGTAGACGCTCACCACGTCGCCATAGAAGAAGCGGGCCGCCGCGAGATCGTACACGCCGAGCCCGAGGAGGTCCTGCGACACGTCCCCGGGATAGTCCATGACGGTGGAGTGCTGGTACATCCAGATGAGCTGGGACTGCTCCTCGTCCGTGACGGCGTCGTAATAGCGCGGGCCGACGCACAGCTTCGAGTCTTCGCCGGGGGCGCCGGTGCACGGCTTGGTCACCTCGCCGTTGCGGGTGCGGAGCTGCCAGTATTGCGGGCGGAAGAACAGCGACGCCGTGTTGCTCACGAAGTTGTGGCGCAGCCCGATGGAGTGTCCCATCTCGTGCGCCACGACGGCGTATTGAAAGCGACGCCGGATGTACTTGAACATCCGCGCGGAACGAGCGTGTTTGTCGAGCTCCGTCTCGCCGTCGACCGCGGGGAACTTTCGCGCGAGCCCCGCGGCCATCCCCGGGATGCCCGACGCCTCGGGGGCCTCGCGGAGCACGCAGGCTCCCCGCGCCGCCAGCGCCTCGTCGTGCATCCGTTGCAGCTCGGACTCCACCTTGGGGTTGTTCAATGCGAGCGGCGACGCGACCTCGGCGACGGCGCCCTCGAGCGGCAGATCGCCCGAGATGCCGGCGAGCTTCAGCATCGCCGGGTTGATCAGCTCGGCCTCGACCGCCGTCCCGCGGGCAAGCGCCATACGGGCCGCCACGGCGGCGCGCTCCGGCGACGCGATGTCGGCGCGGGCCGCCACGCCGGCGAGCTCGTCGCTGACCGGCGCAATGGCCTTTTTCAGCTCGGGGGCGAGGCCACCTTTGGTGAGCGCCGTGTAGCTCGCCGGGTCCAGGGTGGTCGCCGAAGCGAGCCGCGCCGCCACCTCTCGTTGCGACATGGTCGGGCCGGTCCCGGCTGCCATCTGGGTGGCCTGCGCCCATTTGCGCACGTACGTGCCGTCGGTGACCTCGGCTGTCGACAGCTCGCCGTTCATGTAACGGGCGACGTCGACGGCGTTCTGCGCCGCGATATCGGTGACGTGGCTCCAGACGTTGACGCTCGTCGCCACCTTCTCGCCGCTGAGGGGATCGTCGGCGTCGACCATGATGCCCCAGGCCGAGGGGGTCTGCGGCTTGTCGATCACGAGGACGCTGTGCCAGCGCAGGTCGCCGAGCCGCGTCTTGCGGTTCTCCTCGCCGCAAGCGGGGTGGTCGCCCGCAATGACGGGGTTGTGGCAGAGCACGATCACGGGCTCCATGGCGACGATGTGCCCGATGGCGGCGGCGTCCCGATCGGCCGCGTCGCCCCGCTGAATGGCCATGGCGGCGGTCCGATCGACCGTCATGCCGGCGCACCGCTCGGTGTCCCAGCCGTTCTCGCGCAGGCAGAGGTTCACGTCGCGGGCGAGCTCCGCGGCGTCGTCGAAGTCGTCCTGCTGGCCGCTCCACATCGGGTAGCGCTCCGCGCAGTCGGCGCCGCCCGTCCGCTTGCACTCGACGAGCCGGGCCGTCTGGATGGCCGTCTTCATGGCGATGTCCCACTCCTGGACGGCCCAGTCGGTGGCCTCGAAGAGCTCTTCGTCGCCGCCGCCGATGTACCAGGGAATGGTGATGGCTTTGCGCTCCGCGTAGGGCAGCGTGCACTTGCTCTTGAAGACGTCGCAGCGCGAGCCGGGGCCGGCGGCCTCGCACTCGTCCGCGGTGCCGTTCTCGTCGAGGTCGCGGTTCGGGTCGGCGCTCGGGTCGCCGGTCGGGATGGCGGTGGTCTCCTGGGTGGCGCAGGCAATGGCCCCCGTCATGGCCTCCGGGTCGTCGTAGTAGTGGCTGCGCTCGTAGAGGTTGTAGCGCGACGCGAAGCGGAACCAGCGGTTGTCGATCAGGCCGTAGTTGCGCTCGTAGCCGTAGCGGAAGCCGACATTGAAGATGCCGAACGCCTGGAAACGCACGCCGTCCAGGTTGACCTGCTC
>Ga0163144_10018559_pt1 | contig 14052 bp, 11 predicted proteins | sample OliLak19BULKMAT1_FD_123175 | JGI IMG/M metagenome (GOLD analysis project Ga0163144, IMG submission 123175) | Freshwater microbial mat bacterial communities from Lake Vanda, McMurdo Dry Valleys, Antarctica - Oligotrophic Lake LV.19.BULKMAT1 | ecosystem: Environmental > Aquatic > Freshwater >... | reverse complement strand
GTTCCATCGCCGATGTCCTCGAGATGACGGTCGAGGAGGCGCTTGAGTTCTTGAGCGCGGTGCCTGCACTCAAGCGAAAACTCGAAACGCTCAAGGGTGTGGGGCTCGGCTATATTCATCTGGGTCAGGCGGCGACCACGCTTTCGGGTGGCGAGGCACAGCGCGTCAAGCTCGCGACCGAGCTGTCGCGCGTGGCAACGGGTCGCACACTGTACGTGCTCGATGAGCCCACGACTGGGCTTCACTTCGAAGACGTGCGCGTACTGCTCGAGGTACTACAAGCGTTGGTGGAGCGAGGCAACACCGTGGTGGTGATCGAGCACAATCTGGACGTCATCAAGTGCGCCGATCACCTTGTGGATCTTGGACCTGAAGGAGGCGACCGCGGCGGCAGCGTCGTGGCAGCCGGCACCCCCGAAGTCGTGGCGCGAACGAAGGGGTCGCACACCGGAACCGCCTTGCGCCAGGTACTCTCCCGATGACTCCTTCGACTATCCCTGCCGAGCAGCCCCGAACGTCGATCCGCGCGACCACCATGAAAGCCATCGTCAAGGCCAAGGCCGAGCAGGGGATCGAGATCCATGACGTCCCCGTTCCGACGGCCGGACCGGGCGACATCCTCCTCAAGGTGAAACGTGCGGGCGTCTGCGGCACCGACCTTCACATCTATCAGTGGGACCGCTGGTCGCAAGGCCGGGTGAAGCCGCCCGTCACGCTGGGCCATGAGTTCGTGGGCGAAGTGGTTGAGTTGGGCCCTGGCGTGACCAATGTGGCGCTCGGGGATCTTGTCTCATGCGAGAGCCATGTGGTGTGCCACACGTGCGTCGCGTGCCGCACGAACCTCGCGCATGTCTGCGTCAACACCCGGACGCTTGGAATCGATATCAATGGCGGCTTCGCCGAGTATGTCGCGGTTCCGGCAGTGAATGCCTGGCCCATCCCGCCCGGCGTTTCGCTGGAAGTGGCGGCCATCATGGAGCCCTGCGGCAATGCAGTGCACACCGCTTTCGCCGGCGACCTCTCGGGTTGCAACATCGCGGTCACCGGCTGTGGGCCGATCGGCCTCTTCGCGATCGGGGTGGCCCGCGCGGCGGGTGCGACGCGCGTGATCGCTTCGGATGTATCACCTTACCGGCTTGAGCTCGCGCGTCAGATGAAGGCCGACGAGGTGATCGACGTGTCGCGCGAGGACTTCGTGCAGCGGGTGGACGAGATCACGCACGGGCGGGGGCTCGACGGTGTGCTCGAGATGTCGGGCAATCCCAAGGCCATGCGCGACGGACTCGCGGCCTTGCGTGCGGGCGGCAGGCTCTCGCTTCTCGGGCTTCCGACCGAACCGTTCGACCTCGACTGGAACCGGCTGGTCATCTTCAAGGGCATCACCCTGCAAGGGATCGTCGGGCGACGCATGTACGAGACATGGGACCAGCTCGACCAGTTGCTGCGCTCGGGGCGCCTCGATCTGACGCCTGCCATCACGCACCGCATGCCCATGGAACAGTTCGACGACGCGATCGCGCTGTTGCGCGAAGGCAAGGCAGGCAAGGTGGTGCTCGTGCCCTGGGGCGAGAGCGCATAAGGGAGAGGGAGTCGTGTACGACACGCTGAAGCCGCACCTGGTAAATGAGTTGGCCGCGATCCGCGAAGCGGGTCTGTACAAGGCCGAGCGCGTCATCGCCTCGCCCCAGGGCCCCGAGGTGACGCTCGAGAACGGCCAGCGGGTGCTGGTGTTCTGCGCGAACAACTACCTTGGGCTCTCGAGCCACCCCAAGGTCATCGAGGCCGCGCACCGCGCGCTCGAAAGCCACGGTTACGGGATGTCGTCGGTGCGCTTCATCTGCGGAACGCAAGACCTTCACAAGCAGCTCGAGCGGCGCATCGCCGAGTTCCTCGGCACCGAGGACAGCATCCTGTACGCCGCCTGTTTCGATGCGAATGGCGGCGTGTTCGAACCACTTCTGGGTGAGGCCGATGCGATCATCAGCGACGAGTTGAACCACGCGTCGATCATCGACGGCATCCGGCTGTGCAAGGCACAGCGCTGGCGCTACCGCAACAACGATATGGCTGATCTGGAGCGCGCTCTGCTCGAAGCCGAGGCCAAGGGCTGCCCGCAGAAGTTGATTGTCACCGACGGCGTCTTCAGCATGGATGGCTCGATCGCGAACCTGAAGGCAATCGTCGAGTTGGCCGAACGTCATAAGGCTCTCGTGATGATCGATGAGTGCCACAGCACCGGCTTCATTGGCCGCACCGGCCGGGGTACGGCGGAGCTACATGACGTGATCGGACGGGTGGACATCATCACCGGCACTCTCGGCAAGGCCCTGGGCGGCGCGCTGGGCGGCTTCACTGCCGGACGCAAGGAGATCGTCGAGCTGCTGCGGCAGCGCTCGCGGCCTTACCTGTTCTCGAACGCTCTGCCGCCGGCGGTGGTAGGCGCAAGCCTCGCCGTGTTCGACTTGCTGTCCGGCAGTACCGAGCTGCGCGATCGGCTGGAGGCCAACACGCAGCGCTTCCGCGCCGGGATGACCGCGGCTGGCTTCGACATCAAACCTGGGTTCCATCCCATCGTCCCGATCATGCTCTACGACGAGAAGCTCGCGCACACCATGGCCGCCCGGCTATTGGAACGAGGGATCTACGTGATCGGGTTCTCGTATCCGGTCGTGGGGAAGGGCAAGGCCCGGATCCGCGTCCAGATCTCGGCAGCGCACACGCCGGAACAGATCGACCGCGCGATCGCCGAGTTCACTCACGTGGGTGAAGAGTTGGGTGTCACCAAACATACTTGAGTCACCTTGAATGGAATCGCTGGGCGCTCCGACATGGGGCGCCTATTTCATGTCGGTACCCGACTAATCAATGAGATTTGACTCCCATCAGCAGCAACTTGACCTGTACATTTCATCTCAATCCCCTTGGATACGCGCTGCACAGGCATCGCCACTTTAATGAGGAGGCCTCGATGAGCTCGAGGACACCCCGTCGTGCCCACATTCTGTGCGCAGCCTTGTTCGTTCTGCCCGCGCTGGCTGGCGCAGTCCTGGTTCCGGTTGCCCGCGCGCAGGACGAAGCGCCGGTCTACGCTGGCGCCAGCGCCCGTGACGCGAAGATCGAGTTTCTTCGCCAGGAGCTGAAGGAGCGATCCGCCGAGCGCAAGGAGCGCGCCGAGCAGGCCCGCAGGCTCGAGAAGATCCACCGCCAGATGCTGAAAGGTAAGACTCCCAAGGGCGTGGACAAGATGGTGCCCTGGTTCGACGAGGAAACGCTCGCCGCCGCCGCCAAGGCCAAGCGTGAGGCCACCCCCTTCGGCGTCGCAGGCAGTCTGGTGACCCCGACCAACGTCAAGGCGAATGACAAGACACTCGACTCTGCGACTTCTGGACAGTCCGAGCAGAGCATCGCGATCAATGGTGGCTACGGCCTCTGCGCGTGGAATGACGGCCAGGGTTTCGTCAATGCTCCCGACGGTCAGGGCTACGCCACGACGGTGGACGGTGGCGCGACGTGGCTCGATGGCGGTGGGCCTCCGCACACGGCTGCGATCACGTCGTGGACGAGTGACCCGGTGGTCGTCGTCAATGAGAAGACCGGCGAGTTCTGGTACTGCGGTCTTTTCAGCGGCCCGAGCAGCACGAACGGTGTCGGTGTCGTGAAGGGTACGTTCTCGGGTGTGACGTTCACTTGGGGCACGCCCTCGATCGTCGCTTCAGGCGTGAGCACCACGCAGGGCTACGACAAACAATGGATGGCTGTCGACTCGCTCAGCGGCAATCTCTATGTGACGTACACCCTTTTCACTTCCACGACGGGGCACATCTTCAGCAAGCGCTCGCTGGACAGCGGCGGTTCATGGAGCACCGCGACCACCCTCACGAGCGCGGCCGCTGGAAGCAGTTTCCTCGTGCAGGGCTCGCGTCCCTGCGTCGGCCCGAACGGCGAAGTGTACGTGGCGTGGTATGAAGTCGGTCCGGTGGACGCGGACTTCGTGAAGGTGCGCAAGTCCACAGACAACGGTGCGACTTTCGCGGCGGAAGTGACGGCGGCGAACTGGTTCACCAACTTCGGCACCGGCGCTCCGGGCTTCAACCGCAATCGCGGTATCGATATGCCCAGCATCGTCTGCGACCGCACCTGCGGCCCGAACCGGGGCCGTGTCTACGTTTCGTTCAACGAAACATTCAACTGGTACGACGATGCCTTGGGTGGCGGCGGTAGCAAGTCCGAAGTCGAATCCAACAACACGTCCGCCACCGCCACCGCATTCGCGCTGGGGCAGCGCGTTCGTGGGGCATTCTCGACGACCTCGGACGTGGATTGGTTCAGCTTCGCGGGAACGGCTGGCCAGAACTGCGTTTTCTGGGTCGACTCGATCCCGCGGCCTCTCTACCAGTTCCGGGTGTACTGCTCGGACGGCACCACGTCGCTGGCCCTCTCGGGTGATCTGAGTGCTCCTGCGGGTGGCAACGGCTTCATCGTCTTCACACCGCCAACGACCGCGACCTACTTCATCCGCATGACCTACACCGCGGGTGGCACGGGTACGGGTGGTTACCGGATTCAGACCGGTCTTGGTGTCGCGAATGACGCCCTGCACGGTCGGGATTCGCGTGATGCCATGGTGGTCTACTCGGACAACGGCACCACCTGGTCGGGGAACAAGCGCATGAACGATTCCCCGCTCGGTTATCACGAGTGGCTGCCCGAAGTGGCAGTGGGCAACGACGGCACGCCCTATGGCATGTGGTTCGACTGGCGTGACAACGCCGCGAACTGTGGTGGTCGTTCGCACATCTACACGTCGCGCTCGATGGACGGCGGCAATACCTGGCTCGGCAATCAGGTTGTGACCACCGCCCAGACCAACTGGGGCACTGCTGCCACGAACATCGCCCCGAACCAGGGCGACTACAACGGCTTCTATGGCGGCGGCGTGCTCGCTTACGCATGGGCCGATGGTCGCCTCGGCGATGTCGACGTGTTCACGGGCAAAGTCGACCTCGGCCTGAACCTCACCAACTGCCCCGGCGATCAGGTCATCATCGCTGGCCAGTCGCTCAACGCATTGGTGGGCGTCGACAACCTGAACGGCATGTGGTCGAACAACTACACGTACTCGGTGACGGTGAACCGCAACTGGCCGGGCTTCCCGGCGAATGGTTCAGCGGCCGCGGGTGCCGCGGGTTCCACCTCGGTGCCAGTCACGATCACGGTTCCGGACAGCGCGGCGCATCTCGAGGTCGTGCGGGTCTGCGTCACGGTGAACTACGCGAACGGCACATGCGGCAAGACATGCTGCTTCAACATCACCGTGAGCAACCTCGCCACTCCGGCGCTCGCTTCATTCGCGAGTTCGTCGGCTGACCCGAACAAGGTCAGCTTGGCGTGGACGTTGGACACCGAGGGTGAAGCGGTGGTCTACCGCAGCGAGGACGGTAACAGCTGGTCGCGCCTTGGCACGGCCACCCGCGAGGGTGACGGCCGCGTCTCGTTCGTCGACACCGATGTACAGGGCGGCGCGCGCTACGCGTACCGTCTCGGTCTGACGGTCGGCGGCCGCGAAGTGTTCGCCGGTCAGGGCTGGGTCGAAGTGCCGGTGGCGATCGACTTCGGTATCCGTGCGGTGCGTCCGAACCCGGCTCCGATGGGCTTCTCGGTCAGCTTCTCGCTGCGCACCGGCGAGCCGGCGACGATCGAGGTGCTCGACCTGAGCGGCCGTCGCGTGGTCTCGCGCCCGGTCGGTCAGTTGGGCGCCGGCGCGCACACCCTGTCGCTCGAGGGTGAGACGCTCGGCCTGCCAGCGGGTATCTACGCGGTTCGTCTGACGCAGGGCAAGGCCTCGACGATGTCGAAGGTGACCATCGTCCGCTGATCCAAGCAACAAGTGACACGCGGAGGCCGGCGCCCCACACGGGATGCCGGCCTTTCGCATGGGCGCAAGGCGTCCTGCGCTTGACCCTGTGGGATGGCGGCGGCTACTTTCCGCCTGTTTGCCCACCCAGAGGAGTCATCCGTGGAACCCACCACCTTGAAGCGCACACCGTTCTTCGAGTTCCACCGCGCCGCTGGCGCCAAGCTGGTGGACTTCGCCGGCTTTGAGATGCCGGTGCGGTACACCGGTGATGTGCGCGAGCATCAGGCGGTGCGCACGAAGGCGGGCCTGTTCGACATCACTCACATGGGCGAGTTCGATGTCCGCGGCCCGGGCGCGACCGAGTTCCTCGACCGCCTGCTCACCAACCATGTGGGCGCGCTCGAAGTGGGGCAGGCGTTGTATTCGCCCATGTGCCGCCCTGACGCGGGGATCGTCGACGATCTGCTGGTCTATCGCTATGCGGACCACTACATGGTCGTGGTCAATGCCTCGAACATGGCCAAGGACTTCGAGTGGATGGCTCAGCACAAGCCCGCTGGCGTTTCATTCGAGGATCACAGCGACCGGACCGCGTTGCTCGCGATCCAGGGCCCGCTGGCGGCTGAGATCCTCAAGGGGCATGCCCCTGCGGGCGTGCTCGACCTGGGCTATTACCGCTTCACCACGGGTTCGTTGTTCGGAGTGCCTGCGACCATCTCGCGCACGGGTTACACCGGCGAGGACGGCTTCGAGCTGTATTTCGCGCCCGAATATGGCGAGCGGGTGTGGAACGGGCTCATGGCTGCGGGCCAACCGCACGGGCTCGAGCTGATCGGGCTCGGGGCGCGCGACACGCTGCGGCTCGAGATGGGCTACATGCTGTATGGCAACGACATCGATGACGTCACCACGCCGCTCGAGGCCGGGTTGGGCTGGACGGTGAAGCTCAAGAAGGGTGAATTCCACGGTCGCGATGTTCTTGTGAAGCAGAAGGAGGCCGGGCTGCAGCGTCGGCTGGTCGGTTTCCAGCTCGATGGTCGACGCGTTCCGCGACACGGAATGGACATCACGAGTGGCGGCCGTAAGGTGGGCGTCGTCACCAGTGGCACTTTCAGCCCGACGCTCGAGCGCCCCATCGGTATGGGCTACGTCGAAACGACGCTGGCCGCGACCGGCACCGCGCTCGAGATTCAAGCGGGTTCCACTTCATTGCCGGCGCGGGTCACCGCGCGGCCGTTCTACACGCGCGGGACACATCGTTCCTGATCGCAAGGAGGCTGGCGTGTCGTACCCTGAGGACATCCGCTACACGAGTGAACACGAATGGGCCCGTGAGGAAGGTGGCATCATCACCATCGGGATCACCAGCTACGCCACCGACCAGTTGGGTGACATCGTCTTCGTCGAGTTGCCCGAACCGGGCCGTGCGCTCGAAGTGGGCAAGACTTTCGGTGTCGTCGAGGCGGTCAAGACGGTGAGCGACCTTTACGCGCCGCTGGCCGGCGAAGTCGTCGAAGTGAATGGCGGCCTGGTGGATAGCCCGGCGTCCGTGAATCAGGACCCCTACGGGGAAGGCTGGATGATCAAGCTCAAGCCCACCGACCCGTCTGCGTTCGCGAAGCTGCTCTCCAGTATCGATTACGAGAAGCTGGTCGAGGAGCACCACGCGTGATCGCGCCGGCACGGGCGTGAGCGTCAACGCTGCAATCGGGGAGGCCATGATTTCCGAAGCACCATCGTCGCCCGATGACGTGGCGTGGCGCTACGATCCATGGCGGGAACGTCCACGCGTCGCTTTGCTCGCATCGTTCATGGCTCTGGCCCTCTGCCTGCTCGTGATATCGCTTCGTGAGCACGTGCTGTGGACGCTCGGCCTGTGCTTGTTCTGCGTGGCATCGTTCTCGCCTGCGCTGACTCCTGTGGAATGCCGACTCGAATCGACCGGCGTGGCTCGCCGCGCTCTGTTGGGTTGGGAACGTCGGCCCTGGGCGGGACTGCGGCGCGTGGTCGATCTGCCTTCGGGCGTGTTCGTATCGCCCTATCCGCGTCGGCACTGGCTTGACGCCCAGCGCGGGCTGTCCCTCCCCATGCCGGCCGCGGAGCGAGCCGTGCTGGCCGCCGAGATCCGTCGTCGGGTGGCGCAGCATGACGTCTGAGCCTGTCTTCAGCGACGAGGACCGTGGCGTGCTGGAACGAGTCGCCGAACGTGTCGTCGAGCTCCGGCTCGAAACGGCGGCGATCCTGACGATCGAGGGGATGCGCCCGATGTCGGTGCTGACCGGTACCGCGATGCTCTTCTTCGAACCCATCGTGCAGATGTTGTTCCGACTACCGGATTACCGTCGCTTCGCGGTGTTGGTGGAGCGTCGTGATGCATTGGAAGCACTCACCCAGATGATCGAGACCCGAGCGGGCGCGCGTGAGCGAGCCCGGGAATCCGCCAGCAAGCGCGGCGCGTGAACCCATCCATGGAAATCATCCCCGAGAACATCCGCTCCATCCTCGCGACCGACTGCGGCTCCACCACCACGAAGGCCGTGCTCATCGAAAAGGGTCCGGATGGTTATCGGCTCGTGACCCGAGGCGAGGCCCCGACCACGGTCGAGGCGCCGTTCGAGGACGTCACGCGGGGCGTCCTGAATGCCGTGAAGGAAGTCGAGGAACTGCGCGGTCGAAAGTTGCTCGATGGCGACCGCATCCTCACGCCGCAGACGGGTGAAGAGGGCGTGGACATCTACTTGAGCACCTCCAGTGCGGGCGGTGGCCTGCAGATGATGGTCAGCGGGCTCGTGCTGCAGATGACGGGTGAGAGCGCTCAGCGTGCAGCGCTCGGCGCGGGCGCCATCGTCATGGACGTCATGGCCCTGAACGATGGCAGGCGGCCGTACGAGAAGATCAAGCGCCTGCGCCAGCTGCGTCCCGACATGATCCTACTCTCGGGCGGCACCGATGGTGGCGATGTGAAGCGCGTGGCCGAGATGGCCGAACTGATCGCTGCGGCCGATCCCAAGGCACGACTCGGCGCGGGTTATGAGCTACCGGTCATCTACGCGGGCAACAAGGACGCGGCCGAGGTGGTCCGCGCGAGCCTCGAGTCCCGCACCGCTTTGTCGGTGGTGCCGAATCTTCGGCCCAAGCTCGAGCAGGAGAACTTGAAGCCAGCCCGCGACGCCATCCATGACTTGTTCATGGAACACGTGATGGCGCACGCGCCGGGGTACAAGAAGCTCATGACCTGGACGGCGGTGCCCATCATGCCCACGCCAGGTGCGGTCGGATTGATCATCGAGAAGGTCGCCAAACGCGATGGCATCGCTGTGGTGGGTGTGGATATCGGGGGGGCGACGACGGACGTGTTCTCGGTGTTCAAAGTCCCAGACACGGACGAGACGGTGTTCAACCGCACGGTCTCGGCCAATCTCGGGATGAGCTACTCGGTCTCCAATGTGATGGCCGAGGCGGGAATCGAGAACATCCTGCGCTGGGTCCCGTTCGACGTGGACGAGGCCGACCTGCGCAATCGCATCAAGAACAAGATGATCCGTCCCACGACCATCCCGCAGACGCTCGACGATCTGGTCATCGAACAGGCTCTGTGCCGCGAAGCGCTGCGACTGTCATTCGAGCAGCACAAGGCACTCGCTGTTGGCTTGAAGGGCAAGCAGCAGTCGCGCGATATCTCCGATGCGCTCGATCAGGTGGCTTCGGGCAGTTCGCTCGTCAACCTGCTCGACCTGGGGCTGCTGGTCGGCTCCGGTGGTGTGCTGTCGCACGCACCGCGGCGCGCGCAGGCGGCTCTCATGATGCTCGACGCGTTCCTGCCCGAGGGGATCACCGAGCTGGCGGTGGACAGTATCTTCATGACGCCACAGTTGGGCGTGCTCAGCACCGTGCACGAGGAAGCAGCCACACAGGTGTTCGAGCGCGACTGCCTCATTTTGCTCGGACCCGTGGTGGCGCCCATCGGGCCGGGCAAGCTCGGACAGCCATGTATCACGGTCGAGTGGAAGCCCGAAGGCGGCAAGAGCGAGTCGCGTGCGGTCCCATTCGGCACATTGCTATTGGTGCCCATCCCTGCCGAGGGCGCGCTCACGTTGACTGTCACGCCGGAGCGCGGATTCGACATGGGCGCGGGGAAGGGGCGAGCGGTGACACGCACCGTGCGAGGCGGCGTTGTCGGCCTCATCCTCGACACGCGGGGACGTCAGCCCTTCTCGATTCCCACCGAGGCCGCCGCGCGTATCGAGAAGCTGCGAGGTTGGAACCGCGCCATGAACATGTACCCCAGGGAGGTGTGACGTGGCGCATTCCTATACCCCCGGACTCCGGGTCACTGACAGCGCTCGCGTGCTGCGTGAGCGCCGCCTGCCTTTGAAGGGCGAGGTGCTCGCGCCGATCGGCGCCGAGGTCGCGCCCGATACGGTGGTCGCGCGTACCGAGTTGCCGGGCAACATCCAGACGGTCAACCTCGCGCAGAAGCTCGCGACCGATCCGGCAAAGGTTGCGGACACACTGGTGCGGCCGATCGGATCCCAAGTGAGGAAGGGCGAGATCATCGCCACGGCCAAGAGCATGTTCGGGCTCATGAAGAGTCACGCCGAGGCCCCGAGTGATGGCACGCTCGAGAGCGTCTCGACCGTGACGGGTCAGTTGATCCTGCGCGAGCCGCCCATCCCCGTCGAAGTGACTGCCTATGTGCGCGGTCATGTTGTCGAGGTGATCCCGAACGAGGGTGTCGTCATCGAGGCGCTGGGCGCATTCCTGCAGGGTATCTTCGGCGTCGGGGGCGAGACATTCGGCCCTCTGGCGGTGGCGGTTTCCGGGCCCGAGCAGGAGCTACTGCCGCAGCACCTGCTGCCGGAGCATCGGGCCAAGGTCGTCGTGGGTGGATCGTTCGTCAGCTACGAAACACTCATGAAGGCGCGGGAGGTGGGCGTCGCGGCGGTCGTCGTGGGTGGCTTCGACGATCAGGACCTGAAGCGACTGCTGGGGAAGGACCTCGGCGTCGCGATCACGGGAGGCGAGGATCTGGGGTTCACTCTCGTCCTGACCGAGGGCTTCGGCCGGATCCAGATGGCTCAGCGCACTTGGACACTTCTCAATGCCCATCAGGGGGAGATCGCTTCGGTCAGCGGTGCGACGCAGATCCGTGCGGGCGTCATGCGCCCCGAGATCCTGGTGCCGCGGCCGGGTGGCGGAAGTGGTGCAAGCACGGAATCACTCGAAGGCGGACTCGATCTGGGCTCGATGCTACGATTGATCCGAGAGCCATACTTCGGGCGGATCGGGTGGGTAACGGCGCTACCTCCAGAACTGCAGGCACTCGACACCGAAGCGCATGTGCGTGTCCTGGAGGTCGAGTTCGTGGATGACGGGAAGCGTGCGGTCGTGCCGCGCGCGAACGTCGAACGGATCGCGGACTGACGTCGGTAGTGGGTGCGTGGGCAGGCGGCACTGGTCGCGACGCAGCCCGCTTTGGCAGAGGTATCGTTGACTTGGGTCCGTGCTGGTGTTTAGGTTCGCAGCACTTGAATGGATGTGGTGGTTCCGTGTCCCACGCACAGGGAGGTTCGTTGCGCTCGAACATCACGCGTCGGCTGGTGCGGCGCATCCTCGCGTGGGGCCTCGGGCTGGCGCTCATGTGCTCGGTCGCCGGCGGAGCGCAAGCCCAGTCGGCGGACTCCAGCACGGCTCCGGCTCCGGCGCCGGAGCCTCCCTCGAGCCTGGAGTTCCATGATGTGGCGAACGATGCCGGGCGCGCCATCGACCTGAGTTGGAAGTTGTCCCCGGATGACACGGCGGGTTCGCTGCGCGTGAGCGGCTATGTGCTCGAGCGAACGGAGAACCTCGCGGGCCCCTGGACGCTCGTCGACACCGTGGCGGCGGGCACGAGTACCAAGAACGACCAGAGCGTCACGCGAGACCGCTCGTATTTCTACCGCGTGGGCGCGACGGGCCCCGGTGGGTTCACTCCGGCTGGCGCCGCGGCTGGACCGGCGATCGCACGCTCCTCGTGGTTCAATAACACGCGCTGGAGCGTGCTGGCATTCATCGTCTCCTTCTTCCTGTTCGTGTTGTATTTCATCTCGGTGGCACAGGCAGGGCGTAAGCCCTTCGTGCGCCGACTCGCAGGCATCGATGCGATCGAAGAAGCCATCGGGCGCGCGACCGAGATGGGCCGCCCGGTGCTTTATGTGCCGGGGGTGCAGGACATCGACGAGATCCAGACGGTCGCCTCGCTCGTGATCCTCGAGAGTGTCGCCAAGCTCACGGCCAAGTACGAGACGCCGATCCGCGTGCCCGTCGCCTATCCGATCCCATTCACGATTGCACAGGAGATGGTCAAGAGCGGCTATCTCAACGCGGGCCGGCCCGAACAGTATGACCCCGACAGCGTGCGGTTCGTCTCGCCCGAGCAGTTCGCATATGTCGCGGCGATCACCGGCATCATGCTGCGCGACCGCCCAGCGGCGCACATCTTCATGGGTTCGTTCTACGGCGAATCGCTGATGCTCGCCGAGACCGGCTTCTCCACCGGCGCGATCCAGATCGCCGGCACCGCCAACGTGCACCAGTTGCCGTTCTTCGTCGTGGCCTGCGACTACACGCTCATCGGTGAGGAGTTGTACGCCGCGAGTGCGTATCTGTCCGGCGAGCCGAAGCTTGTCGGAAGCCTCAAAGGCGCCGACCTGCTCAAGATCACCATCATCGTGGTGGTGATTGTCGGCAGCGTACTCGAGACCATGGGCATCCACGGGCTGACGACGTGGATGCAGACCCAGTAGGAGTGCCCCGGTGAAGCGCGAGTTACCCCTGTTCCTGACCGCGGTGATCGGGCTCTTCATGATCCTGTCGTTCTTCGTGCCGCATCAGTTCGTGAGCGTGCCGGCGGACTTCCTGCAGCAGTGTGCGGTGATCGTCGTGGCCTTCGGCTACGTGCTTGGCGGCGCGAACGTACTGCGCGTCAACTTCGACGGAATCTACAAGCGCCAGCCGGACTGGCCTTACAAGATCGTGCTGGCCGGTTCTCTCCTGATCACCTTGTTCTTCGGACTCAAGGAAGGACGCGCTTGGCAGGATTCGAACTCGGTTTCGATGTGGATCTATAACCAGCTCTACTCGCCGATGTCCGCGACCATGTTCTCGCTGCTCGCGTTCTTCATCGCCTCCGCGGCCTTCCGCGCGTTCCGCATCCGTACCATGGAGGCCGGGCTATTGGCGGCCGCCGCGCTGATCGTCATGCTCGGTCGCGTACCGATCGGCGACGTGATGACCCAGTGGCTGCCTGAGCCGCTGCGGCTGGGCGCGGTGCAGGATTGGATCATGAACTTCCCGCAGAACGCGGCCAAGCGCGCGGTGCTCATCGGAGCCGCGATGGGCGTCATGGCCACTGGCCTTCGCGTCATCCTCGGCATCGAACGGTCCTACCTGGGCGGGGGAGAGTGACATGAATCTCTCTGCGCTCGAGAAACTCGATCGTCGCTGGCTGTTCGTGATCATGGGCCTGCTCGTGCTGGGCCCGCTACTGCGTCCGATCGGGTTGCCGCTCAAGCCGACCGAGCCAGCGCGCAAGTTCTACGCGGCCATCGAGGCGGTCCCGAACGGTTCCACGGTGCTCATGCCCTGTGACTTCGATCCCGGCGGCAAGCCCGAACTCGTACCGATGACCAAGACGGCGCTCCGCCATCTGTTCGACAAGAAGTGCAAAGTGGTGGTGACTTGCCTGTGGGTCGGCGGCTCGGGCCTCGTGAACCAGACGATCCAGGAAGTCGTGGCCGAGTACGCCGCCAAGGGCGTGACGCTGGTGGATGGCACGGACTACGTGTTCCTTGGGTACAAGGCCGGCAACGAGGCCGTCATGGTGCTCATGGGACAGGGCGTGACAAACGCCTTCCCACGCGATAGCCGCGGCCGTGAGACCGCCACCATGCCGATCATGCGCCAGGTGCGTGACTACAGCAGCTTCCCGCTGCTCGTGAACATCTCTGCGGGTTACCCGGGCACCAAGGAGTGGGTGCAGCAGGTCAACTCGCGCTTCCACATCCCCATGGTCAGCGGATGTACGGCTGTCAGTGCGCCGGAGTACTACCCCTACCTGCAGGCGGGCCAGTTGCGCGGGCTGCTGGGCGGGATGGCGGGTGCCGCGGAATACGAGACCCTCCGCAAGGAGAAGGGTTCCGCCACGAAGGGCATGG
>Ga0163144_10018558_pt1 | contig 14053 bp, 11 predicted proteins | sample OliLak19BULKMAT1_FD_123175 | JGI IMG/M metagenome (GOLD analysis project Ga0163144, IMG submission 123175) | Freshwater microbial mat bacterial communities from Lake Vanda, McMurdo Dry Valleys, Antarctica - Oligotrophic Lake LV.19.BULKMAT1 | ecosystem: Environmental > Aquatic > Freshwater >... | reverse complement strand
GGCCAAGTGCAAAACCCCAAGCGGTTTTGCTTTTAGCCCGCATAGGACGCACGCTCACGCAAGCTCACCGCCTGTCCGCCGACAAACGCCGGAAAAAGGACGCAGAAAGCATGAAATATGCGGCCGAAGCATTGAGGGCGCACCAAGTCTGCGCCCCTGCAAGCGGCTTGAGGTCAAGCCGCGCCACCTCGCGAGATGGTGCGAAATCCGGTTTGCGACGAGCCTGCGCGCGGCTAGCGTCCTGGCCCATGAGCGACTTCGTCCAGCCGGCCCAGATCAACGAGGCGAAACAGGCGCTGGATCGCCTGCGCGCCAACATGCGCGTGAGCATCCGCGGCAAGGACGACGTCATTGACCAGGTCATGGTCTGCCTCGTGGCCGGCGGACATCTGCTGATCGAGGATCTGCCCGGGGTGGGCAAGACCACCCTCGCGTATTCCCTCGCGCGATCGATGGACTGCGCGTTCTCGCGCATCCAGTTCACGAGCGATCTCCTCCCGAGCGATGTGACCGGCGTGGCGATCTACGACGAGACAGTGAAGGAGTTCGTCTTCAAGAAAGGGCCGGTGTTCGCGAATGTCGTGCTGGCGGACGAGATCAACCGGGCGACGCCGAAGACGCAGTCGGCCCTGCTCGAGGTGATGGACCGGGCGCGCGTGACGATCGATGGCGAGGCGCACGCGGTCGGGGCGCCGTTCATGGTGTTTGCGACGCAGAATCCGGTCGATTACGAGGGCACGTTTCCGCTGCCGGAGAGCCAGATGGATCGTTTCCTGATGCGGCTGCGGATGGGCTATCCGGAGGCGGCGGATGAGCGGGAGATCTTGCGCACGGCGCGCGGGGGCTACGACGCGATCGCGCTCAATCCGGTCGTGACGCGCCGCGACATCCTCTCGCTGCAGGCGCTGGTGCATCAGGTGTTCGTCGAGGATACGGTGCTCGATTACATCCTGCGCATCGTGGCGGCGACGCGGACCGAGGCGGAGTTTCGCAGTGGCGTGAGCGTGCGCGGCGGCGTGGCGCTGCGCACGGCGGCGCAGGCGCGGGCGCTGGTGCACCGGCGGGATTTCGTGCTGCCGGAAGACGTGACGGAGCTGGTGGCGCCGATCTTCGCGCACCGGCTGGCCCTCGCGCGTCAGACGAGCGATGCGCTGGAGGAGCGGCGCGCGGTGGCCGCGGTGTTGAAGCGGATTCTCAGCTCCATTCCGCTGCCCGCGTGAGCTGCGAAAACATGCAACGCTCAACGCTTAACTTTTAACGCTTAACGTTCAATGGCTGGGTCCGAAACTTCAGCGTCAAGCGTTGAGCGTTCAGCGTTGAACGTTCCACGCGACAGCGCGGAATGGTCCGGCCCGGGCGTGCGCGCCCGCCGCCGCAAGTTTACGTGGGCCGAGTTCCTCTGGTCGCTGGTGTATCCGCAACGCGGGCACCGCATCCTGCCGACGATTCCCGGGCTGGTGCTGGTCGGACTCGCGATGGGCATCGGCACCGCGGCTTACAATTCGTCGAGCAACATCCTGTTCATCACCCTCTCGCTGCTGCTCGCGTGCCTGATCCTGAGCGGCGTGCTGTCGTGGCTGAACATCCGCGGGCTGCGCTGGCGGCTGCAGCTCGCGCCGCCGCTCCGCGCCGGGCACGACGCCGTCGTGGCGCTGGAGCTGCGCAACGCCAAACGTTTCCTGCCGACGTATGGACTCTGGTTCGAGTTCGGCGCGCGGGTCATCGAAACGAACGAGGTGCAGCGGGCGGAGTCGACCGTGACCGCCCGCGGCGCCGATGTGCGCGCGGTGCTGGCCAAGGCCAGCGCGGCGGAGATGCGCAGCCGGCTGCCCTTGAACGGGCGGCTCGATCCGCACGGGGAGGCGCGGGTGGAATGGGTGCTGAAACCGGAACGGCGCGGGCGGCTGCGGGTGGATTTGATCAGCGTGGGCTCGCTGTTTCCGTTTGGATTTTTGCGCAAGGATCTGGGCACGGAGCTCAGCGTCGAGACCACGGTCTGGCCGGCACCGGTGGAATATCGCCGGCACCCGGTCGGCGCGGCGCGGCGCGCGGCGGGCGGAGAACGGGTGCCGCGCGCCGGCACGGGCGGGGATCTGCTGGCCTTGCGGCGCTATGCCCCGGGCGATTCGCATCGGCTGATTCACTGGAAGGCGAGCGCGCGCACCCGGACGCTGCTGGTGCGGCAATTCGCGGCCGAGAGCGCGGAGGGCTATTCGATCTGGCTGCGCACCGAGGCGGCGGTGTGGCCGCGGGTGGAGCAGTTCGAGCTGTTGATCCGTTTCGCGGCGACGCTGGCGGAGGATCTGTTTCGCGCGGGCCGGCTGGTCGGCGTCGCGATCGATGCGGAAGCTCCGATGCCGGTGCGGCGCGTGCACGATCTCGAACTGTGGCTGGACAAGCTGGCGCTCGCGCGGCCCGCGGAGGCGCCGGCGGGCGGGCAGGTGCCCGTGGCGCGGCAGAATGTGATGACGTTCGCGCCCGACGGCGGGCGGGGCGTCACCGCCTATGTCGACGGCCAGAAGGCGGCTTCCCTATGAGGGCGAACCCGGTCCGCCGCCCGCAGCTCACGTCCGAGGAACTGCAACAGCTCAAGTGGCTGCTCGGCGGCCTGATCACGCTGATCGGTGTGAGCACGGTCTTCTACATGGATGTGGAGGCGTGGACGCTGATGGCGCTCACGAGCCTCGCGACCTTTGCGACGATCTGGCGGCCGACCCTGCCGGCGCGGGTGCCGTCGTTGGTGCACACGCTGGCGTTCCCGGCGATCGTGGCGTTCTTCGCGGCCGATCTCTGGCTGAAGACGGAGGTGCTGCCGGCGATGGTGCGACTCGACATCCTGCTGCTGCTGTATCGAAACATCACCTACCGGCAGCGGCGCGACGATCTGCAGATCATCGTGCTCGGGTTGTTCCTCATCATCGTCGCGGGTGTGCTGACGGTGTCGCTGACGTTTGCGGCGCAGATTCTCGTCTACACCGGCTGTGCGCTGGCGCTGCTGCTGGTGGTGACGCTGAGCGACGTGGCGCTGGGGCGCGCGCCGCAGGTGCCGATCCCGTTTGGCGAGACGCCGGCTTGGGCGCAGCACGCCGACTGGCCGCATCTTTTCCGCCGGCTGCGCGAGGTCACCGACTGGCGGGTGGTCGGCCTCGGCGCGGTGCTGTTCGCGGGCGTGGTGGGTGTGTCGGCGCTGCTCTTCCTTGCGATCCCGCGTTTCCAGCTCGAGAACAGCATGTTTCTCGATCGCTTCATTTCGAAGAAGGCGAAGACCGGCTTCAGCGACACGATCCGGTTTGGCGATGTCACCGAGATCCAGCAGGACAGCAGCCTCGCGCTCAGCGTCGATGTGTCGGATCAAACGCAGATTCCGGCGTCGCCCTACTGGCGGATGCTCGTGCTGGATCAATACGACAACGGCACGTTCCGGCTCTCGCCCATCCTGCGGCGGCAGGAGTTCGGCAACGAGCGCACGCATTCGTTCCTGCACGGCGAGGCGCGGCCGAAAAAGGGGACGGCGGTGCAATGGACGTTCTACCTCGAGTCGGGGGTGAGCCGGTTTCTGCCGCTGCTCGGGCAGTTCGAGGTGCTGCGGTTTCGCGAGCAGCAGAATTTCCGGCAGGCGCCGTATCTGACCATCGTGCAATTGCGCGAGGAGCCGGTGACGATGACGGCGTATCGAGTGGAAGGATTCGAGCTGTCCGGCAGCCTGCCCGACGCGGCCTTTGCCGAGCGGTGGTCGAAACGGGCGCCGACGGAGTCGCGACGCGGTTCACTGCAGACGTGGAACGGCATCACGCGGCCGGCCGACACCGCGACGCTCAATCGGGTGCTCGCGGAGGTCGTGGGCGGCGAGTCGCAGCCAGCGCCGGATTTTGCGCGGCGGGCCGCGGCATGGCTGAAGGCGAATCACGAATACTCGCTCGCGCCGGCGATCCCGAGTGGCGAAGGCGATCCGCTGGTGCGCTGGCTGGCCTCGCGGGCGGCGGGGCATTGCGAGTTGTTCGCGGGTTCGTTTGTGCTGCTGGCGCGGCAGGCCGGTTTTCCGGCGCGGGTGATCACAGGTTTCCGCGGCGGGAGCTGGAACGGTTACTCGAACAATTTCACGATCCGCAACGCCGACGCGCATGCCTGGGCCGAGATCTTCGACGAGGCCACGGGGGCGTGGCTGCGGGTCGATCCGCTGGCGCCGGCGCAGAGCGCGCAGTCGGACGCGAGGGGCGAGGCGGCGCTGGTGTCGCGGCTCGATCGGAGCTGGACGGCGCGGCTCGATAGCCTGCGGGTGTTCTGGTATCGGCGGATCGTGAGCTTCGATCAGCGTTCGCAGGTCGAGACGCTGAAGGCGGTGCGCGATGCGACGCAGAATTCCGGCAAGCGGCTGCGCGCCGCGCTCGAGGATTTCAATGCGGCATTGAAGGCGTGGTTCACCGAGCCGTGGGATGGGCGCCGCATTTTCAAGGTATTCGCATCGGTGGTTTTGGCGGGCGGACTGCTCCTCTGGTGGCGCCGACACGGGCGGGCCTGGTGGCGGGATGCGCGGCGGATGGGCCGGCGGAGCGGACTGGATCCCGTGCGCCGCGAGGCGGGCCGCTGGCTCGGGCAACTCGAGGCGCTGCGGGTGCCGGAGGACGAGGGCGGCCTGGACGTCGCCCGGGACTTGCAGCGAATCCGTTTTGGCGCGCGTGCGAGTTGGCCGGAGCCGGAGAAGACTTTTCGGCAGGCGCGCCGCGTGCTGCGCGAGGCGCGCCGGCGCGCGCGTGTCACTCGCTCTTGAGCGGCGCCCGCACGGGTTTTGTCGGACCGGCTTTCTTCTCGAAGTATTTCTTGAGCACGGTCGCCGCGACCGGCAGGGCGTGGTCGCCGCCGCCGAAGTTCTCGCCGAGAGTGTCGCCTTCGATGGCGACGGCCATCGCGATCTCGGGCTTGTCCGCCGGGGCGAAGCAGATGAGCCACGCGTAATTGATTTTGCCCAGCTTGCCATTGATCACCGCATCCTTCTGCGCCGTGCCGGTCTTGGCGGCGACGACGACGCCCGGGATGCGATAGGCCGGCACGTTGCTGAACTTCTTGCCCGTGCCAATCGTCGTGCACATGATCATGCCTTCGAGGAGCGCGGCGCGCTCGTCCGGTTTCAAGCCGATCGCTTCCGTCCGTTGCCGCGGACGGCCGGGCACGTGGACCAGGGTGGGCTGGGTGAACACTTCGCCGCGTGCGACGGAAGCGGCGAAGCAGGCCATCTGTAACGGAGTTACCAATACGAGGCCCTGGCCGATGGCCATATTGGCGGTGTCGCCCGGATACCATGGCTCGTTCTGCGTGCGGCGCTTCCAATCGGGATCGGGCATCACGCTGCGCCGGTTCTCGGCGGGCAGCTCGATGCCGGTGGGGCGATCAAGGTGGAAACGCCGGCCTTCCTCGGCGACACCGGCCGGCGTGGTGAGCCGGGCGGCCTCGAAGTAGTAGATGTCGCAGCTCTTCGCGACGGCTTCCGCCAGCAGCACGTCGCCATGTTGGCCGCGCATGTTGTCGCAGACGAAGACGCGGTTGCCCACGCGGTGGACGCCGTGGCAGTTCACGATCGCCTCGGTCGGGTTGATGGCGCCGCGGCGCAGCGCGGCGATCGACGTGAGAACCTTGAAGGTCGAGCCCGGCGGCCAGAAGCCGTTCAGCGCATAGTTGGTCCACACGCCGCGCGCGTTCATGTCGGCCACGAACTCAACCGAAGCGCGCGGGGAGAATTTGTTGAGATCGAAGTCCGGCTTGCTCGCCATCACCAGCACCTCGCCGGTCGCGACATCGATGGCGACGGCGGCACCGCGCCGATCGCCAATGACCTCTTCGGCGAGGACCTGAAGATCGATATCGAGCGAGGTTGTGAGATGGCGGCCCTGTTTGGGCTTCCGTTCCTCGAGCGGCGTGGCGATGCGGTAGCCGGAAGGATCGACGCGGTAGATCCGGCCACCGGCCTCGCCCTGGAGCTGGTCGTCGAATTTCAGCTCCAAGCCAGCTTTCCCGCGCGTGCCATCCATCTTGAACGTGTGCAGGTCCTGGCCGGGAAATCCGGGCGCTTGGATATCCGCGTCAGGTCGCACGTAACCGAGCGTGTGCGCCGCGGCCGAGCCGTAGGGATAGGAGCGGACGTTGGTGGCGTAGACCTCGAGCGGCGAGCGGACGGGCAGGTTCTCGATCAAGCGCGCGTATTCGGGGGGCGAGAGGTTTTCGATCAGTGTGTAGGGCAGCAGGAGCTGGCGGTCGAAATGGCGGCGGAGCTCGGTGGCGATTACCTTCTCCTCGCGGCCGATGATGGCATTCACCTGGTCGAGGTAGCGCTGCACGAGCGAGACGCGGGCGATCTGCTTGAGCTGAGCAGGAGTGGGCGCGTCTTTCTTGGGCCCGGCGGCGAGGAAGTTTTTGTAGATGAGTTTTTCCTCGCGCTGCAGGTCGCGCTTGAGCTCGTCGAGGTGGAGGAGCACGGCGAACCGGTGGCGGTTCTCGACGAGGACCTTGCCGTGGCGGTCGTAGATATTGCCGCGCGGGCCGGGAAAAAGCACGCGGCGCTGGTTCTGCTGGCGCTCGGCGTCGGCGTATTCGTCGGACTTGGTGAGCTGTTGATAGCCGAGCCCGCCGGCAAGCGTGAGCAGGAGCGCCGCGATGATGAAATAAAAGAAGATGATCCGGGGATCGTAGCCCTTGTGGGACTCGACGAGGCTGCCGGAACGATCCGCGAGATTGACGTCGGACATGGCCATGACCGGAGCGCGGACTTACGCGGGGTCATCGCGCAACACGCGGCCGAGGGCGAGCGTGCGCGCCTGCAGGGCGAAGAACCAGGGCGTGACGAGCACGAGGAAAAGCTGCGAGCACACCAGGTCCGCGATCAGGCGCGGCCACACCGCGGCGGGCGCGGGCGAGCGGTGGATTTGGCTGAAGGAAAACACGAGGAAGAGCGCGAGATTGGTGAGCAGGACGACGATGATCGCGGAGATGTTGTCATCGCGCGGGACGCGATCGCGGACCTGAAACACGGTGACGTGCGCCACGGCAAACAGCAACGTGTGCGTGCCGAAAGCCACCGCGGAATTGGCATCGCAGAGGATGCCGCCAAGCAGGGACGCGAAAAGCCCGGCGCGGCGCGGCTGCGTGAGCGCGGCGTAGGCGACGAAGAGCGCGCCGGCGAAGAGATACACCCGCCGGCCCGCGAGCTCATGATTGAGCTGCGCGACAATCGTCCAGAGCACCACCAGCGTGGCGAAGAGGAGGAGGGTGCGGCGCATGGGGAGGAGCGGGAAGCTGTAAGCGTTAAACTTTAGGCTTCAGAGGATAGGATCGAGAGCTCGAGCTTACCGCTTAGCGCTTATCGCTTACAGCCTCCTGCTGGCCCAGCGGCACGAGCACGGTCACTTCCGTGAGGGAGCCGAGGCGTTCGTCGAGTTTCACCTCGCCGGAATTGAAGAGGCCGTCGCTGCCCATCTCCGCCCGCACGATCATTCCGAGTGTGAGGCCCGGGGGAAAGACGCCGCCGAAGCCGGAGGTGACGAGCTTGCGCGGCGCGTGGACATCGAGCGGGACAAACTCGACCACGCCGGTCGGCGGCGCGAGCGTCGCGTTGACGCCGCCCTGGAAGCTCATGGGCCGGCCCAGCGCGTCGCCTTCGACGACGCCGGCGAGGCGGACGTTGGGACTGCTCATGAGCTCGACGACGGCGGTCGAGGCGTGGACTTCGGTTACGCGGCCAACGACGCCGCCGCTGAAGATGACGGGCGCGCCGATCGGGATGCCGAAGTTCCGGCCCTTGCGAATCACGATGCGCTGCCACCAGCCGGAAAAATCGCGCCGCGCCACGCGCGCGTGCTCGTAGCGGTAGTCGTGGAACGAGGGCAGCCGCAGCAGGCTTTCGAGCCGGGCGATTTCCGCCATCAGCTCGGAGTTCTGCTGGACGCCGAACTCGAAGGAAGCGTTGAGCCGCGCGAGATCGCGGCCGGCCTGGATGAGCTCGTCCTGGGAATGGAGGCGGAGCGACCAGTATTCCCGGAGCACGCGCGCGTAGTCGGCGGCGACGGTGACGGGCGCGGTGAGCTCGAAGAAACTCGCGCGCGCAAAGGTCTTCAGCGTCGTCGGGACCAACAACCACGCCACGACGACGATGAGCAGCGTGACGAAGGGCCGGGCCTGATCGAAACGTTTGAACATGGTAGGGCGCGTTATCCCTAACGCGCCGTTGCGCTCGCGTAAGCCGGCCCAACATAGGGCCACTCCCCAGGCTGCGTGACCAAGTTGGCCCGCACCGGATTCATGCGAATGTAATCGGCCTTTTCCTGGAAGCTTTCGTTGGAGCGCAGCCGATGGTCGAAGAAGCCATCCTGCCATTTCACTCCCGCTTGCTTCGCCACAAAGCGTTTCCAGTTCCGCACCACGCTCGCCAACCCCTCCTCCGCCGGAATTGCGAGCAAGGCGTGAAGGTGGTCGGGCATGGCGAGGACCAAATGCGCCTACCGCTTACCCGCAACGACATTGTGCACGATGGATTCGGCGATGATCGCGAAGGTATCACGAGTGGCCAGTTGGTTTTCGCGGCGAGGGGTGCAACACACGGTCACAAAGAAAACCTCACCGGATCGAACCCAAGGGGGTGGAGTATGAGGCAGACGTTTTCGCTCGGGGCGCCCCGGCGGCGCGTTAGGGATAACGCGCCCTGCCTCCGAGCCATCATTCACACGTTCTGCATCAGCCACGAAAGGTCGTTCAGCACGGCGCCGGTGCCGTTGGCCACGGCGGAGAGCGGGTCGTCGCTGACGGTGACCGGCAGGCCGGTCTTCTCGCTGAGGAGCTTGTCGATGCCGCGGATCAGCGCGCCGCCGCCGGCCATCACGAAACCGCGATCGACGAGGTCGGCCGAGAGCTCGGGCGGGCAGCGCTCGAGGGTCACGCGCACGGCGTCGACAATCGACGCGATCGTGTCGGCCAGCGCCTCGCGGATTTCCTGCGAGGTGATGTGAATCGTCTTCGGCAGGCCGGCCACGGAGTCGCGGCCCTTGACCTCCATCGTGAGCTCGTCGTCGAGCGGGTAGGCGGAGCCGACGCGCATCTTGATCTCTTCCGCGGTGCGCTCACCGATGAGGAGATTGTAGGCGCGTTTCATGTAGTTGATGATCGCGCTGTCGAGTTCATCGCCCGCGACGCGAATCGACTTTGAGAATACGATGCCGTTGAGCGAGATGATCGCGATCTCCGTGGTGCCGCCGCCGATGTCCACGATCATGTTGGCCGCCGGCTCGTCGATGGGCAGGCCGACGCCGATCGCCGCCGCCATGGGCTCGGGAATCGTGATGACATCGCGGGCGCCGGCGTGCATGGCGGATTCCTTGACCGCGCGCTTCTCGACCTCGGTGATGCCCGAGGGAATCGCGATCACGACGCGGGGCGGGGCGCGAAAGGCGCTGCTCGAGACCTTGCGGATGAAATAGCGCAGCATCGCCTCGGTGACATCGAAGTCGGCGATCACGCCGTCCTTCATCGGACGAATGGCGGTGATGTTGCCGGGGGTGCGGCCGAGCATGCGTTTGGCTTCGTCGCCGACCGCGCGGACCTTGCGCGAAACGGTGTCGAGGGCGACGACGGAGGGCTCGCGCAGGACGATGCCCTTGTCTTTGACGTATACGAGCGTGTTGGCCGTGCCGAGATCGATGCCGATGTCGTTCGAAAAGTAGCCGAAGATATTCGCCATGATGCAGTGCGAGAAGCGAGAGAGAGGCGGCGTTTCGCCGACGGAAACGAATCGGCGGCGCCAATGAGTGTCAACGAGGGAAACGCCCGGCGCGGGCGAAGGCACGGGTATTTCACCGGACTTTCAGCCCCAAAGTGGACGCAGCACCCTCGCCGCGTTGCGCCCCATCCGCGCGGCGGGCGGCGCCGCGTCTCCCGCCGGAAGCATTGCGGCGCACGCGGCGCCGCCGCGGGGCTTGACGCGCGCGGCGGTTCGCCGCGTCTTCATGGCTCCCCAACTTCCTCGCCATGCACGGTTCCCAATTCATTCAGGATCTGGCGATCATCCTCGTCGTCGCCGGAGTGGTGGCATGGGTGTGCCAGCGGATCGGGCTGTCGGTGATCGTGGGATTCCTCGTTGCGGGGATGGTGGTCGGTCCGCACACGCCGCCGATCGCGCTGGTGCATGACGTGGAGCGGATCGACACCCTGGCGCAGATCGGGCTCGTGTTCCTGATGTTCGCGATCGGGCTCCAACTGAGCCTGCGCAAGATGCGGCGCTTGGGGCTCTCGTTGATGTTCGCGACCTTTGCGGGCGCGATCGTGATGTATCAGATGTCGCGGCTCTTCGCGCTCTCGATGGGCTGGAGCGCGCGGGAGGGGCTGTTCCTCGCGGGCATGCTCATGGTGTCGTCGTCGGCGATCATCAGCAAGATTCTCCACGAAACAGGCACGAACCACGAGCGATCCGGCCAGCTCGCGATGGGCGTGGCGGTGATCGAAGACGTGGTCGCGGTCGTGATGCTGACGATCCTGAATTCGCTCGTGCACATCGGCAAAGGCGAAGGCGCGCATGTGCCGGAGACGCTGTTGCTGCTGGGCGCGTTTGTGGTGCTGTCTGGCGTCGCGGGCCTGTTGCTCGTGCCGTGGTTCCTGAAACGCATGAGCGTCGCGGCGGATGAGGAGCTGCAAACGTTGGGGATCGCGGGCCTGCTTTTCGGCCTGGCGGTGGTGGCGCAGGCCGCGGGCTACTCGCTGGCGCTGGGGGCGTTTCTGCTCGGGACCATCGTGGCGGAGACGCCGCACCGGCATCAGGTGGAACGAATTTTCGAGGGGATGCGCGACGTGTTCAGCGCGGTGTTCTTCGTGGCGATCGGGATGCAAATCGATGCACGCGAGCTGTGGCGCGAAGGGCTGCTGATCGCGGGGATCGCGATCTTCACGCTGGTGGGCCGGCCGCTGGCGGTGACGACGGGCTTGAGCCTCGTCGGGACGCCGTTGAAGGACGCGTTGCGCACGGGCCTGACGGCGACGCCGATCGGCGAGTTCTCGTTCATCATCGCGCAGCTCGGCGTGGCGGCGAAGGTCGTGCCGGCGCGCTTCTATCCGCTGGCGGTCGGAGTCTCGCTGATTACGACGCTGATCGCGCCCGTGCTGATGCGTCGGTCGGAGAAAATTGCCGACGCCGCGGTGGCGCGCCAGCCGGTCTGGCTGGCCGACTGGCTGCGCGCGTATCACAGTTGGTTGGACCGCATGAAGCTGCGCCGCTCGCGCAATCTGCTCTGGCAGCTCAGCCGCAAGCGCGTGGTGCAGGTGAGCGTGGGGGTGTTTTTCGTCACCGGCCTGGTGGTGTTTTCCGGCCAGCTCTTCGCGCTGGTGGACGACGCGCTGGGCCGGCGGTTCGCGCCGAAGGCGGTGCAACTCGTGTTCTGGATCACGCTGACGCTGGTGATTCTCGCGCCGCTCGTGGCGATCTGGCGGAATCTCTCGGCGATGGCGCTGCTCTACGCGGAGATTTCGACCAAGGGGCATCCGCATGCGAAGCGGTTGCGGCCGGTGATCGAGACCGGGTTGAAGATCGGATTTGGCGCGATGATCTACGTGTGGCTTGCGGCGATCCTGCCGGCGGAGGGCACCGCGAAATGGCTCCTGGTCGTCAGCGCGCTCGTGGCGCTCGGCGCCCTCGTCGTGCTGCGCCGCAAGCTCATCTTCTGGCACAGCGAAATGGAAGTGGAGATTCTGAGTGTGATCGACACGTCCGACACGAAGATGACCGCGACCACGGCGCCGTGGCTCCAGCCGCACGGCGAGTGGAACCTGCACATGATCGACTGCACGCTGCCGGATCTCGCCGATGCCCAGGGGAAGCGGATCGCCGATCTCGATCTGCGGGCGCGCTTCGGCTGCTCGGTCGTCGGCATCGAGCGGCAGGGGTTCATGATTCCGCTGCCGACGCCGGAAGCGGTGCTGTATCCACGGGACAAGGTCCTGTTGATGGGCACGACGGAACAGGTGAAGGCGGGCCGGAAGTTTCTCGCGGGCGTCACGGGCGTGCCGGTGACGGATTCGGTTTTCGAGGAAGTGCGCATGGAGGCGATCGTGGTGCCGGCGTGGAGCCGCGCGGCGGGCAGGACGCTCGGCGAGCTGTCGCCCGCGCAGAATCACGGCGTGCAGATCGCCGGGGTGCGACGCGGCGGCCTGCGGATCCTCAATCCGGCGGCGCAGGAAATGTTGCGCGGCACCGACGAGATTCTCGTGCTCGGCACGCCGGTCGACATCGCGGAGTTCACCGTCTGGCTCCGGGAGCGGCCGGACGAGACGGGCGATGTGAAGGCGGATTGAGTGCGCGGTCGTTCCGACTGAAGGCGGAAGGGGACCGGGAATTTCGCCTGAAGGCGGAACGACGATCGCAAAAAAAGCGCGCCGGTTGCGGCGCGCTGAAATGGTGGGAATGAATCAGGCCGCTCAGGGCTTCTTCGCTTCGGTCGTCGCCGCCGGGGCCGGGGCCGGCGCGGGCGCGGGGGTTGGCGCGGGCTCGTCTTCCTTCGTCGACTTCTTGAATTCCTTGATCGACTGACCCAAGCCCTTGGCAAGGCCGGGCAGCTTCGAGCCACCGAAGAGAACGAGCAGGATCACCAGGATGATGATCAGCTCGGGCATGCCGAGGCCGAAGGCGGCGAAGAGGGTGGTCGAGGTCATAACGGGGAAAACGTAGGCCGGTCGCCGGGACTGTAAAGCGGCAAATCGGAGTTAGGGCGCGAGCCACACAACCTCGTCGCCCGCGGACGGTTGACCGGCAACGATAAGGGTGCCGAGAGTTCGGCCGCGGACAAACGGGGAAGTGCGCACTCGGCCCGACTCGCGCAGCTCGAGCGTGCGCGTGATCAATTCGGTTCCGGGCGCCAGCGCCGCGGCCGGCGCATCGGCGGCGATTTCAACGAAGGCGAAACCCTGCGCGGCATCGATCGCGGTGAGGCGACCGACGATCAGACGCGGACTGGGCACGAGTGCGTCGGCGGGCAAAAGTGGCGTGGTCGCGGTGTGGCGGCAGGCGCTGAAAAACGAAATCGCCGCCAGCAGCGTGAGCAGTTTGGCGGCGAAACTCATTTCCAATTGTGGCGGTGAGCGTAACAGAATGGGTGAAAACTCAATCGCCTGAGTTGTCATTCTGAGGCTTGGCGAAGAATCCAGCACGATTCCCGCGTGCGGTCGTTGTATTGGATTCTTCGGCAGCCCTCAGAATGACAATTTTTGAGATTGGCGATGGGTTTTCACACGGTTTGTAACGCTCGCCGCCACCCAAGCATTACAGCTTCGGCATCGGGAAGCCGAGCCCGCCGGGGAGACTGCCCGAACCGAGCGAACCGCCGCTGCCCTTGCCGCCGCCGCCACCCAGGCCGGGGCCGCCCGGCGCGCCCGGGGCGCGGGCGGTCGCGGCGACCTTGAGCAGGTTCTGCGCGTTGTCGATCTGCTCGGCGTCGAAGAAACCGTGGAGCTGCCGGATACGCGTGGGATGACGCATCTTGCGCAGCGCCTTCGCCTCGATCTGGCGGATGCGCTCGCGCGTCACCTTGAATTGCTTGCCCACTTCCTCGAGCGTGCGGCTGTAGCCGTCGATCAACCCGAAACGCAGCGAGAGCACGCGGCGCTCGCGCTCGGTGAGCGTATCCAAAACGTCGATGATCTTCTCGCGGAGGAGCGAGTAGGCCGTCATGTCGTAGGGATTCTCGGCCGACTTGTCCTCGATGAAGTCGCCGAAGGAGGTGTCGTCGCCGTCGCCGACGGGCGACTGCAGCGAGATGGGCTGCTGCGCCATCTTCATGATTTGCTGCACGCGCTCGACGGGCAGGTTCATCTCGTCGGCGACCTCCTCGGGCGTCGGCTCGTGGCCGTATTCCTGGAGGAGCTGCTTCTGCACCTGCATGACCTTGTTCAAGGTCTCGATCATGTGCACCGGGATGCGGATGGTGCGGGCCTGGTCGGCGATCGAGCGGGTGATGGCCTGGCGGATCCACCACGTGGCGTAGGTGGAGAACTTGTAGCCGCGGCGGTATTCGAATTTCTCGACCGCCTTCAT
>Ga0163144_10018557_pt1 | contig 14053 bp, 17 predicted proteins | sample OliLak19BULKMAT1_FD_123175 | JGI IMG/M metagenome (GOLD analysis project Ga0163144, IMG submission 123175) | Freshwater microbial mat bacterial communities from Lake Vanda, McMurdo Dry Valleys, Antarctica - Oligotrophic Lake LV.19.BULKMAT1 | ecosystem: Environmental > Aquatic > Freshwater >... | reverse complement strand
GCAATCAGCGTCCGCAGGCGGGCGGCCGCATAGAAGCTGTGACAGACGGTTCCGGCACACATGATGAGGGCCACCCGCGGCCGGCCAAGCCCTCGAGAGCGCTCCAGCGCGTCCGCATGCCGCATATCGTGTTTGCGCTGATCCGGCAGATGCCGGAGATCGTCGACCAGGTCGCGCGCTTTATCCAACGGGCCCATGCTCATGCAGGAAGACTAGTGGAATCGTGCCTCGGTATGCGCCAACGTTTCCGATCCGTACGTCGGCCCCGAAGTCACCTCCCCCGCCCCTTCGGATCCAACACCTCCCGCAGCGCCTCCCCCACAAGATTGAACCCCAGCACCGCCACCGCGATCGCAATCCCCGGCGCCACGCTCACCCACGGGGCCACACGCAACAGGTCGCGCCCGTCCGCCACCATCGCCCCCCAGCTTGGCGTCGGCGGCTGTGCACCGAGGCCCACGAAACTGAGCGCCGCTTCGGCCATGATGGCGCCGGCGATGCCGAGGGTGGCGGCGACGCTCACCGGACCGAGCACGTTGGGCAGCAGATGGCGTCCCATGATGCGAAGTCCCGGCGCACCAAGCGCACGCGCGGCAAGCACATACTCGGCGTTCCGCAGCACCAGCACCTGGCCGCGCACCAGCCGCGCCATCCCCGCCCAGCCGACGACGCCGATGAGCGCAAAGACGACGACGAGCGACGGCCGCACGGCAGCGCTGACGGCGATGAGCAGCAGGAGCGTGGGGAACGCGAGCGTGATGTCGGCCGCGCGCATGACGACGGCATCGACCCACTTGCCATACCAGCCGGCAATGAGGCCAAGCGCCACGCCGAGGGTGACCGCAACTGTCTGTGACACGACGCCGACAAGCAGCGAAAGACGCGCACCGTACAGCACGCGCGTCAGCACATCGCGGCCCTGACTGTCGGCACCAGCAAAGAAGCGGCCGCCCGGCGGTGTCAGGTAGTCACGGGCCAGATCACCGACGAGCGGATTGTACGGGGAAAGGAACGGCGCGAAGAGCGCCGCACCCACCACCATCGCCACGAGCACCGTGCCGCCGGCGAATGCCGGGTCGTGCCGGAACCGGTGGCGCAACCGCATGGCGGCGGTTGCTGACATCAGCGGCGGGGCAGGAGCAGCGAAATGGGGAGGATCACTTCCTCAGGCGAGACGCCGCCATGAAGGAAGGCGCCGCGATAGCGCGCCTGATACTCGCGCAGCTTCGTCGGATACACGAAGAAGCGATCACCGGTGGCGCAGAGCAGCCGCGTGCCGCTGCCCCGCGGCGGCAAGCCGATGGCCGCGAGATCATCGAACGAGATCGCCGCTTCGGGGTCTTCCGCGCGCAGATCATCGCCGAACTTGTAGCGCAGGTTGGACGTGGTGTCGCGCTTGGCGAAGACCGTCGCCGGCTCGTGGCAGTGAATGGAGCCGTGATCGGTGGTGAGGAGCACCGGTACATGCCGCCGCTCGGCCTCGCGCAGCGCACCGAGCAGCGGGGACCGCTCGAACCAGGTGCGCGTCAGCGTGCGCATGGCCTGCGCATCCTTGGCGACTTCGAAGAGCGTGCTGTTCTCGGTGCGGCCATGCGTCAGTTGGTCGATGAAGTTGAACACCAGCGCCGTGACGCCCGGCTGCGCCAGATGACCCGGCAGACGTCGCAGCAGCATCTCACCGTCGGCCGCGGTGAAGACCTTCTCGTAGCGTACCGGCACATCGCGTCCGGTGAGCTCGCGCATCTGCTCGGCGAGGAGGTGCGGCTCGTGGCCGTTCAGGCCGATCTCGTCGTGCTCGTCGAGCCACCAGTCGGGATGCCGCCGCGCAATCTCGAGCGGGAAGAGGCCCGCGAAGATGGCATTGCGCGAGAACGGCGTGGCGGTGGGCAAAATCGAATAGTAGTGCGCCGTCTCGATGTCGAACCGCTCCTCGATGATCGGACGGATCATCGCCCACTGATCGAGCCGGAGGCAGTCCACCACCACGAACATCACCTTGCCGTGCTGCTCCAGCACCGGTCGCAGGAACTCGGCACCGATATCGACGCTGAGCGGCGGCCGGTCGGCGCGGCTGTCCTGCGTCCACTGCGCGTAGTGCCGGCCCATGAAGCGGCCGAAGTCGCGGCGCAGCGAGGTCTGCAGCGTGACGAGGGCATCCTGCAGGCCCGGCTCGTCGGCCTGCCCCAGCCGCGCTTCCCATTCGGCCAGCTCGACGCCGAGCTCGATCCACTCGCGCCAGCCCAGCACGTCGCCACGACGGGCTTCGAGTTCGCGGAAACGGGTGGCAAAGTCGCGGGAGAGGCGCTGCTGCCGGATGCGATCGCCGTCGAGAAGGCGCGTGACGACGGAGAGGATCTGCCGCGGGTTCACCGGCTTCACGAGATAGTCGGAGACTTCGGCGCCGATCGCGTCCTTGAGGGTCTCCTGCTCTTCGCTCTTGGTGACCATGACGACCGGCGTGGCGCCGTCGAGCGCGCGGATGGCGCGGAAGATCTCGAGCCCACGGCGGCCCGGCATCTGTTCGTCGAGGAGCACGACGCCGTACGGCTGCCGTTGGAGCATCACGAGTGCATCGTCACCGTTGGTGGCGGTGTCGACCGTGAAACCCTGATCTTCGAGAAACAGGACGTGCGATGTGAGCGACTCGACTTCGTCGTCCACCCAGAGGATGCTCTTGGGGCGGGCCATGCGTGGAGAGTAGGGACGCCGGAGAGCGACGGCAACCGCCGACACACCGCCGCCTCTTGCCGCGTGCCGTGGCGACGCCGATCCTTCGTGCATGGCTTCCACTCCTGCCGTGCCAGACCGCGCCGCCATGCCGCGTCGCCGCGGCGCCGTCTCCGCTCCCCGTCCGGCGCCCCACAGCGTCTTGCCGGCCGCTGCCGCCTGGGTGGCGGTCCTCGACGAGACGCTGATCGATCAGCTGGCGAGTGCCGCCCGCGGTCCCAAGCGCGAAGGGCTCTTTGCCCTCTGGCTGGTGGCGCGCACCGCCGCCGATGCCGCCGAGCAGTTTGCCGTGGAGCCACTAATCTGGTGCGCCCGGCATGAGGCGCTGGTGCATCGGTTGCAGAGCCTGGCACTCTCCGCCCCGTTGCGCCGGGCCCTCGCCACGGCGATGAGCACGCTGCAGTCGCCCACGGCCGCCAACGGCCTGTTGGTGCTCTCGCAACTCACCGCACCGGTGCGTGACGTATTGGGCGATGCCCCAGCCGATGCCCTCACCGCTGCGGTCTCCGCAGCGCGGGTCGTTGTCACCACGAGGAGCGCATGACCCGCGCACGCCGTCCTCCCCCACCACCTCCGCGCCACCCGCTGGAGGATCTCCTCGATCGGCTCGACGGCATTCAGGCGCCGCACACCGACGCACAGGCGGCGGTGGCCACCGGCTATCCCTCGATCGATCAGCACCTCGGCGGCGGATTGCGCCCGGAAGATCTGGTGATCCTCGGCGGCGACGTGGGAAGCGGCAAGTCGGCGCTGGCGCTCAGCATGGCGATGCAGGCGGCCAAGCGCGGCGCGCCAGTGGTGGTGCTGAGCGGCGAACAGAGCATCCCACGGATGCACGAGCGGTTGCTGGCACGACAATCGGGAGTGCCGTTGGCGCGGCTTCGCGGGCCGGGGCTCGACGATGAGAGCCGGGCCAAGGTGGGCGCCGCTGCGCTGATCCTGCGCCGGCTGCCGCTGGTACTGCAGACGCTGGGCGGGCTGGAACCCGGAGCGCTCGAGGAGGCGCTCGATGTGGTGCCGCGTCCCCGGCTCGTGGTGGTCGATTCGCTGCATGCAGTGGCGGCCAACGCGATGTCGGACGTGCCGTTCGCCGAGCGGATTGCCCTTGCGGTGCACGCCCTCAAGCAGATTGCCCTTGAACGCGGTGTGGCCGTGCTCGCCACCTCGCCCCTGCCCCTCTTCGTCGCAGACCGGCCCGATCAGCGCCCCTGCCTCGACGACTTCGGCGGGCTCGGGGCGGTGCGTCAGACGGCCGACGTGATCCTCGGGCTGTACCGCGAAGAGCAATACCGGCCCGACGGCGGGGTACGCGGCGCCACCGAACTGCTGGTGCTGAAGCAGCGCGACGGCCAGACCGGGATGGTGGACCTCTACTTTGAAGCCGCCGCCGTCCGCTTCGAAGATCTTCAGGACGGGAGCGACTGAGCAGCCCCGCTCCCGTCGGACCGCATGGCGTGGTAGGATTGGCCCATCCGCACGGCACCCGCCGCCGGACGATCCACGCAAGCGCAAGCAGGACAAGGAGTTGCCGCATGGCCGGACACAACAAGTGGAGCCAGATCAAGCGCAAGAAGGCGATCACCGATAATCGGCGCGCGTCGGTCTGGACCAAGACGATCCGGGAAATCACCGTGGCCGCCAAGGCCGGCGGCGGCGATCCGGGCATGAACCCGCGGCTCCGCCTGGCCATCGACACGGCGAAGAGCCAGAACATGCCCAACGAGAACGTCGAGCGTGCCATCAAGAAGGGCACCGGCGAACTCGAGGGTGCCTCGTACGATGAGGTGACGTACGAGGGATACGGGCCGGGTGGCAGCGCCATCTACATCGAAGGGTCCACCGACAATCCCAACCGTACCGTGGCCGACGTGCGCTACGTCTTCAGCCGCAACGCGGGCAACATGGGCGCGAGCGGTTCAGTGGCGTGGATGTTCGACCGGAAGGGCCACCTGATTCTCGAGGCCGACGGCGGCGACGAAGAGCAGTTGATGGAAGTGGCACTCGAGTGCGGCGCGGAAGACTTCAGCGCCGACGACGGCCACTTCGTGGTGAGCACCGCCGTGCTCGACTTCCACGCCGTGAGCCTGGCGCTCGAGGCGAAGGGGATCAAGATCGACACGGCCGAGCTGGCGATGGTGCCGAAGAACCTCGTCAAGGTGGAGGGCGACGACGCCGTCCAGCTCGTGAAGCTGATCGAGAAGCTCGAAGAACTCGACGACGTCTCGAAGGTCTTCACCAACGCCGATATCGACGCCGCCGCGCTCGGCGACGACTGAGCCGCCGCACGTGAAGGTGCTCGGCATCGACCCCGGCACGGCGATCCTGGGGTTCGGGGTGGTGGAACGCGCTCCCCGCGGGGCACTCGCGCTGCTCGAGTGCGGCGTGCTGCGCACCTCCGCGCGTGATGCGCTGCCGGTGCGCCTGGAGCAGCTCTTCGTGGGCGTCACGTCGCTCCTGCATCGGCACCGGCCGGACGTGCTCGCCATCGAGAGCGCGTTCGTGGGGAAGAACGTCCGCACCACGATGGTGCTCTCGCATGCCCGCGGCGTGATCCTCCTGGCGGCGCAGCAAGCGGGCGTCGGCATCGCCGAGTATTCGCCGTCCACGATCAAGAAGGCGGTCGTGGGCAAAGGGTCCGCGATGAAGGCGCAGGTGGGATACATGGTGGCGCAGCGGCTGCGGCTCACCGCGCCGCCGAGCCCGGCAGACGCCGCGGACGGCGTGGCGATTGCGCTCACGCATTTCATGGCCGCCCCCATCCTGACGAGCGCGAAGGTGCCCGCCTGATGATCTTTGCCGTCATGACCTCTGCCCGCATCACCCCATGATCGCCTCCGTGACCGGCATCCTCGCAGCGCGCGACGGCGAGACATTCGTCGTGCAGACCGATGGCGGTGTCGGGTATGCCGTCACCGTGCCCCTCGGCACTGCAGAGCGCCTCCCCGTCGTCGGGTCCCGCGTGACGCTGCTGACCGAACTCGTGGTGAAGGAAGACAGCTGGTCGCTCTTCGGCTTCGATGATGCGGCCGAGCGGAGCGTCTTCCGGCTGCTGATGGGCACGAGCGGCGTGGGGCCGAAGCTCGCGATCGCGATCCTGAGCGCCCTCGGTGCGCCACGTACGGTGCGCTCGCTCCGCGAGAAGGACATCGCGGCGCTCGCGAGCGTCTCGGGCATCGGCCGCAAGAAGGCGGAGCGGATGATCCTCGAACTCGGCGACCGCACCGGTGGCGTGGAGCTCGCACCGACGCCGGCGGGGCAGCCCCGCGCACCCGGCGTCGAGGACACCACGCGCGCCCTCGTGAATCTCGGCTATCCGGCGGCCGCCGCCGACGCCGCGATGCGCGCGGTGCTGGCCGAGCAGGGACCGGCCGACGCGGCGGCGCTGCTGAAGCGCGCGCTCGTCTGGCTGTCGTCACAGAAGAAGTCCGTCTGATGTCCGCGATCTGTTTTGTTGCATTGCGGCACCAAGCGAGTGCCGCATGACCGTCGCCGCTGTCACCGCCGAGTGGATCTGCACGCGCTGCGGTACCGTCAACCGCAAGCTCGTCGCTGCCGGCACCGTCGAGACGGCGGATCGCTGCGACTCGTGCAAGCTGGCGCATGTGGTGCGCCCGGGCGAGCGGCCCGTGCGCTGGACCGCGGCGCGCGCCTCCTGAGCGACTCGTCGATGGATCGCGTCGAGATCACCACGCCGGAGCGCCTGCCCGACGAGCCGAGTGCGGATGCCGCGCTGCGGCCGCCGCGGCTCGCCGATTTCGTGGGGCAGCCGTCGGTGAAGGCGTCGCTGCAGATCGCCATCGATGCCGCACGCGGCCGCAGCGAGCCGCTCGATCATTGCCTCTTCTTCGGGCCGCCGGGCCTCGGCAAGACGACGCTCGCCATGCTGATGGCGCGCGAGCTTGGCGTGAACCTCAAGACCACGTCGGGCCCGGTGCTCGAGAAGCCGGGCGACCTCGTCGGCATGCTCACCACGCTCCAGCGCGGCGACCTGCTGTTCATCGACGAGATTCACCGGCTGCGTCCGCAGCTCGAGGAGTTTCTCTACCCCGCGATGGAGGATTATCGCGTGGACGTGCGCGTCAGCGACGGACCCAATGCGCAGACGATCCCGATGCAGTTGGAGCGCTTCACGCTGGTGGGCGCCACGACGCGCTTCGGCATGCTGACGCCGCCGATGCGTGCCCGATTCGGCATCGTGGAGCGGCTGCAGTTCTATCCGCCCGAAGAGCTGGCGCAGATCCTCACGCGCTCCGCCAGGATCCTCGATGTGCCGATGGACAGCGGCGGTGCGATGGAGTTGGCCCGCCGCAGCCGCGGCACGCCGCGCATTGCGAATCGCCTCCTGCGCCGCGTCCGCGACTACGCGCAGGTGAAGGCCGACGGCCGCATCACCATCGAGGTTGCGGCAGCCGCGCTTGAGCGGCTCAATGTCGACGAGTTCGGCCTCGACGACATGGATGCGCGCATCCTGCTCACGATCATCGAGAAGTTCGGTGGCGGCCCCGTGGGGCTCGGCACCGTGGCGGTCGCGGTGGGTGAAGACAGCGGGACCGTGGAAGAGGTGTACGAGCCGTACCTCATTCAGCAGGGCTTTCTGGAGCGGACACCGCGCGGCCGCGTGGCGACGGCACTCGCGTACAAGCGGTTCAAGCTCACGCCGCCGCCGGGCGGGCCGCAGAGTCAGGGCATGCTCTTCAATGGCTGAGGCGGAAAACCGCCGCTTCACCACCGGCGACTTCGACTTCGTGCTGCCCGACGCCCTGGTGGCGCAGCACCCGCCCGCGGTGCGCGGGACATCGCGCCTGCTCGATGTGGCGCGGCATGGCCGCACGCTCGTCGATCGGGGCTTCCCGGACCTCGTGCAACTGATTCCCGCCGGCGACCTGCTCGTGGTGAACACCACACGCGTCCGGAAGGCGCGGCTCCTCGGCACGCGCCCGAGCTCGGAGTTGCCGGCGGAAGTCCTGCTGATACATCCCGGCAAGGACGCCGGCACCTGGGTGGCGATGGGCAAGCCCGGCAGCGCCATGCAGCCGGGCAAGCGCATCCGTCTGGCGCCCGGCCACGAGATCGAGACGCTCGCCGTGCTTGATGATGGCTTCCGGCTGGTGCAGTTCGTCGGGATCACGGCGGAGGAGGCGATGCGGCAGTACGGCCATGTGCCTCTGCCCCCGTATATCGACCGTGCCGACGAGCCCGAGGACGAGTCGCGCTATCAGACCGTGTACGCCAAGCGCGAAGGCAGCGTGGCGGCGCCTACGGCCGGCCTGCACTTCACCGAGGCGATTCTCGCCGACCTGCAGCAGAAGGGCGTCGAGGTCGGCCAGCTCGAGCTGGACGTGGGGCCCGGCACCTTCAAGCCGGTAGACGTCGACGACATCACCGCGCATCCGATGCACGAGGAGCAGTTCGACATTCCCGAGGCGCTGGCCGCCCAGATTGCGGCACTCCGCGCGCGCGGCGGAAGGCTCTGGGCGGTGGGCACCACGACGGTGCGTGCGCTCGAGAGCGTCGCGCGGCCGGACGGCACCGTGCCCGCGGGCCCCGGCGCCACGTCGATCTTCATCCATCCCGGCTACAACTGGCGCGCCGTCGATGCGCTCATCACCAACTTCCACCTGCCGCGTTCCACGCTGCTGATGCTGGTGTCGTCGTTTGCAGGCTACGACACCGCGATGGCGGCGTATGCCCACGCGGTGCAGGCGGAGTACCGCTTCTACTCGTACGGCGATGCCATGGTGATCCACCGATCGTGACGCCGCCCGGCTACGCCTTCCAGCTCGAGCAGACCGACGGCGCCGCGCGTGCCGGTACCCTCACCCTGCCCCATGGCACGGTGCGCACGCCGTGCTTCATGCCCGTCGGGACGCACGGTGTGGTGCGCGGCCTCTCGATGGGCGAAGTCGAGGAGACGCGGGCGCAGATCATCCTCTCCAACACGTACCATCTGCATCTGCGGCCGGGCGAGGGCGTGGTGCGAGCGCTTGGCGGCCTGCATCGCTTCACCGGCTGGAAGCGCCCCATGCTGACCGACTCCGGCGGGTTCCAGGTGTTCTCGCTGGAGGGGATGCGGAAGATCGAGGAATCGGGCGTGACCTTTCAGAGCCACGTGGACGGCTCGAAGCGGCACATCACGCCCGAGAGCGCCATGGAGATCCAGTGGGAGCTGGGCGCCGATATCGCCATGCAGTTCGACCACGTGGTGCCCGGTGCCAGCGAGCATGCCTTGGCCGAAGTCGGCATGGAGCGTTCGCTGCGCTGGCTGGACCGCTGCCTGGCGCGTCACGAGGTGCTGCGCGTGCAGGGTGACGAGGACCCGGGCGGCATCGTGCGGCAGCAGACGATGTGGCCGATCATTCAGGGCGGCATTCACAACGAGCTCCGGCTCCGCTCGCTCGACGGCATCCTGAGCCGCGCCGACTGGACCGGCGTCGCCATCGGCGGCCTGTCCGTGGGCGAACCGAAGCCCACGATGCACCGGGTGCTGGAGCTCCTCGAGCCACGGCTGCCGAGCGAGCGGCCCCGTTATCTTATGGGCGTCGGCTTTCCGGAAGATCTGATCCACGGGATTGCCCGAGGTGTCGACCTGTTCGACTGCGTGGCCGCCACGCGCAACGGGCGGCACGGCACGGCGTGGATCACCGACGGCAAGGTGAACGTGCGGAAAGCGGCGTTCCGCACCAGCGACGAGCCGCTCGACGCCGAGTGTGACTGCCGGTGCTGCACGACGGTCTCACGCGGGTACTTGCGGCATCTGTTCGTGGTGCAGGATATGCTGGCGCTACGGCTCGTGTCGTTGCATAACATCCGGTTTCTCATCCGCCTGGCGGAGACGGCGCGTGCGCACGTCCTGTCGGGCACCTACGCGTCGTGGAGTGCCAGTTGGCTGGCCCGCTATCACGGCGATCGCACTCGCACCACGGACTGATCCGACATGCTGCTATCTCCGTTCATGCCCCCCGCGCTCCTGCAGCTTGCCGCCGGCAACAACGGCATGCTCCTTCTCGTCGGCCAGATCGCGGCGATGGGTCTCATCTTCTGGCTCATGATCCTGCGTCCGCAGGCGGCGCAGCGGAAGAAGCACGCCTCCCTGCTGGCCGGGCTGAAGAAGGGCGACGACGTGATGACGGTCGGCGGCCTGGTTGGCCGGGTCTCGGCGATCAAGGAAGTGAAGGACCGCAACGAGACGCACGTCACCATCGAGACGGGGACCTCCACCGTCGTCGTCGAGCGCTCGCGCATCGTGCGGGTCGGCGCCGAGATGGCGCAGCCGGCCGCCGCTGCCTGATGGCGCTGCTCAAGCTGCACCTCTTCGGCTCTCCGGTGCTGCGGCAGGAGAGCAAGCCGGTGGCCGAGGTCACGGACGAGACGCGCCGGTTCATCGACGACCTGTTCGAGACGATGGACGCAGCGCGCGGCGTGGGGCTCGCGGCCAATCAGGTCGGCGTCGCCACGCGCATCGCCGTGGTGGATGCCGATGGGCAGCGCTTCGCGATGGTGAATCCGCGCGTCATCGAGCCCGGCCCCACCATGACGGCCGAAGAGGGCTGCCTCTCGATTCCCGACTATTTCGCGGACGTGAAGCGGCCGGGCACCGTCGCGCTGGAGGCGCTGGACCGCGACGGGAAGACGTTCCGCCTCGAAGCCACCGGGCTCGTGGCGCGCGCCATTCAGCACGAGCTCGATCACCTCGACGGGATCCTCTTCGTCGACCATCTCAGCCCGCTCAAGCGCGAGATGCTCCTCAAGCGCTACAAGCGTGAACATGCCGGCGATACCTCGTACATCCGCGACGTGTCCGAGATCACGCCGGAGCGCGACGACGACGGCGACTGATGAAGGTCGTCTTCTTCGGTACGCCGGACTTTGCGGTGCCCTCGCTCCGCGCCCTGCTCGACGCCGGGCACGACGTTCGTGCGGTCATCACCCAACCTGACCGTCCCAAGGGCCGCTCCCGCTCCGTCCTGAAGCCGCCACCGGTGAAGGTGGCGGCCCTCGATGCCGGCCTCCCCGTCCACCAGCCGCTCAAGCCGATCGGCGACGAGTTCGAAGAGGTGCTCCGCGCGGCCGATGCCGACGTGGGCATCGTGGTCGCGTACGGGCACATCCTCCGGCCGCACATCCTGGCCGTCCCGCCGCTCGGCATGCTCAACGTGCACGCCTCGCTGCTTCCGCGGTGGCGCGGTGCCGCACCGGTGCAGTGGGCAATTCTCGCCGACGACCCCGAGACCGGCGTGTCGATCATGCAGATGGAGTCCGGCCTTGATACGGGACCGGTCTTCGCGGAAGCGCGCACCGCCATCGACCCGCGTGAGACGAGCGGCGAATTGCTGGTGCGCCTGGCGCACCTCGGTGCCTCGCTGCTGACGACGACGCTGCCCGACATCGCGAATCGCCGCCTGCATGCGGAACGACAGGACGCCGAGGGGATGACGTACGCCACGAAGATCGACCGGGCCTCTGCACGGCTCGACTTCAGCGAGCCCGCGCATCTGGTCGCCGCGAAGATCCGTGGCATGGACCCCGCACCCGGCGCGTGGGCGATGCTCGGCGATACCGAAGTGAAGCTCTTCGGCGGGCACCTGCTCCCCGGCGATTCGGGGATCGGCCGCGAGCTCTCGCAGGGGCCCGGTGCCACCAACATCGTCGGCGACCTGCTGGTGATCCGCGCCGCCGATCGTCTCTGCGTCGGCGCGACGTCGGTGCAGTTGCCAGGCAAGCCGCGCATGAGTGCCGCCGATTTCTCCCGCGGGCACGGCACCCTCTTCGGCGCGCGCTTCTCGTGAGCCGCCCGTTGCCGCGCCTGCATGCGCTCACCGATGCCCGCATAGCGCGGCTCCCCGACCTCGGTGTGCGTGCGGCGGCGATCGCGGCGATCGGCCCGGCGGTGGCGCTGCATGCGCGTGATCGCGAGAGCTCGGCCGTGGCGCTGCTGGCGCTGGCCGAGCGCTTCGCGGCGCTGGCGCGTGCCCCCGAGGCCGCGGTGTTCGTGAATGCGCGCCCCGACATCGCAATGCTGGTACAGGCGCATGGCATACAGTTGGGCGACGGCGATCTGGCACCGGCCGACGCGCGACGGATCCTGGCGCACGGCGCCATCGGCCGTTCCGTGCATGCACCGGACGAGGCTGCGCGTGCCCGCGATGAAGGCGCCGACTTCGTGATCTTCGGCAATGTCTTCGATACCGCCACGCATCCGGAACGCCCGGGCACGGGCCTCGAAGCGCTGCACGCCGCGACGTCGCATGGCCTGCCCGTGATCGCCGTGGGCGGCATCACGCCCGAACGCGCCGCCGAGGTGCATGCGGCAGGCGCCTACGGCATCGCGGCCATCGGCGCACTCTGGCGTGCAACTGATCCGTACGCGGCCGCCCGCCGCCTCCTGGCCCCATGGGCAGAGGCCGCCTGAGATGCGCACCGATCTGCAGACCATTTCGCTCAACGGCACGGCGCGCGAGATCCCGGTGCCGTGCACGCTCGGAGAGTTGCTGACACAGCTCGACCTCGATCGCCGCATCGTGGTGGTCGAGCACAACCGCATCATCATCCGCCGCGATACGCTCGATGGCGTGTCGCTCGCCGCCGGCGACATGGTGGAGATCGTGCACTTCGTAGGAGGCGGCTGATGTCGCCCGTCGATCCGCTGCACGATCTGCCGTTCGTGATCGGTGGCCGCACGTTCCGCTCGCGCCTCATGGTGGGCACCGGCAAGTACGCCACCAATGCCGACATGATCGCCACCATCGATGCCTCCGGCGCGGAGGTGGTGACGGTCGCCGTGCGCCGCGTCGATCTGGACCGCAAGCAGGAAGAGGGCGTCCTCTATCATCTCTCGCCCGAGAAGTATTTCCTCCTTGCGAACACCGCCGGCTGCTACGATGCCGACGAGGCGATCCGCTACGCCCGCCTCGGCCGCGAGGCGGGCTTCAACGAGTTCGTGAAGCTCGAAGTGATCGGCGACCGCGAGACACTGCTCCCCGACGTGGATGGCCTGCTCATCGCCACGCGCGTGCTGGCCAAGGAGGGCTTCCAGGTGCTCGCCTACACCAACGACGACCTGATCACCGCGCTGCGCCTGCAGGATGCCGGTGCCGCGGCCGTGATGCCGCTTGCTGCACCGATCGGCTCGGGCCTTGGCATGATCAATCCGTTCAGCATCCGCACCATCAAGCGCCGCCTCACGGTGCCGGTGATCGTCGATGCCGGCGTCGGGACCGCCTCCGATGCCTGCCTCGTGATGGAGCAGGGCGTGGACGGCATCCTGATGAACACCGCACTCGCCGAGGCGAAAGAGACGGTGCGCATGGCGCATGCGATGCGCCTCGGCACCGACGCGGGACGGCAGGCGTTCCTCGCTGGCCGCATGCCGCGCCGCGAGGTGGCGGTGCCGTCGAGCCCATTCGACGGGATGCTGAGCTGACGTGAAGGCACGCCCTCGCAAGCCGACCGATGCGCGGAGCGCCGCGCTTGCCATCCTGCAGGGCGTCCGCGACGGTGCGCCGTTCGATGTCGCCCTCGACAAGGCCGTCACGCTCCTCGCCGAAGACGACCGCCGCCTGGCGCATGAACTCGCCGCCGGCGTCCTGCGTGAGCGCGCGCCGCTCGATCTGCTCCTGACGCCGCATGTGGCTCGTGGCTGGGATGCCGTGCAGCCGCTCCTGCAGGACGTGCTGCGCCTCGGGGCGTATCAGCTCGCCGCGCTGGACCGCATCCCCGCGCATGCCGCGGTGAGCGAGACGGTGGAACTGGCCCGCACGTATGCGTCGGACAAGCAGTCGGGCTTCGTCAATGCCATTCTGCGCAAAGTGGCCGCGCGCGGGGCACGTCTTCCGACGCTCGCGCCGCTGACGCATGCCGCGCTGCAGGGCGAACTCGGCGAGGCCGCAACGCTCTTCAGCTTCGTGGAGTCCGATGCCGTCAGCGAGAGCGACGATGAAGCCGCCCAACGGCTGGCCTCGACGTACAGCCACCCGGCGTGGCTCGTGGCGCGGTGGGTGGCGCGCTTCGGCATCGGCGCCACGGAGCGCCTGCTCCGCTGGAACAACACGCGCCCGCCGCTCACCTTGCAGCCCGCACGCGCCGATTTTGAAGCACTCGCGGCGCAGCTTGCAGCGGCCGGTGTCGAGACGCACCCCGCGCCATACGGCGCCGGTCTCGTGGTACCGCGCGGCCGGCCCGATGCGCTGCCCGGCTTCAACGAGGGGACCTTCCTCGTGCAGGACGCCGCGCAGGCGCTGGTGAGCTGGTATGCCGACATCGAGCCGGGGTCGCTCGTGTACGATGCCTGTGCGGCGCCCGGCGGGAAGGCGCTCACTGCGGGACGCCG
>Ga0163144_10018555_pt1 | contig 14055 bp, 9 predicted proteins | sample OliLak19BULKMAT1_FD_123175 | JGI IMG/M metagenome (GOLD analysis project Ga0163144, IMG submission 123175) | Freshwater microbial mat bacterial communities from Lake Vanda, McMurdo Dry Valleys, Antarctica - Oligotrophic Lake LV.19.BULKMAT1 | ecosystem: Environmental > Aquatic > Freshwater > Lake... | reverse complement strand
TGTCCTGGGTGACCGCGATGAGGCTCGCAGGCTCGCCGGCCGGCGAGCGCACGACGGAGACGCTGGCGCGCAGGCAGAGGCTCTCGCCGCCCTGCTTCAGGCAGTGCGCTTCGAGGACGAGGGAGTCGGTCTCGCCGGCCAGCGTGCTCGCGATGAGCGCCAGGCTGCGGGCGCGCATTTCAGGGTGAATCAGAGAAGCGAGGTCGAGCCCCAGGAGCTCGGCGGCGGTGTAACCGAGCGTCGCGCAGAAAGCCGGGTTGGTCTCCTCGAAGCGGCCGTCGGGCGTGAGGATCGCAATGCCGGTGGCGGCTCCGGCGAAGATTCCGCGGAAGCGCGCCTCGCTGGCCCGCAGTTGCCGCTCCGAGAGCTCACGCTGCCGCAGCAGCGCGTGCACGCGGGCGAGCAGCTCCTGGTTGCCGATGGTGGAGGCGACGTAGCCGTCGGCCCCGGCAAAGAGCCCCGAAGCCTGCTGCTCGGGCTTGATCTGGTGCCCGCTCCGGAGCATCACCAGGACGTCCGACAGCCCTGGATCGGCCTTGATCTGGCGCAGGACCTCCGTCCCTTCGATGTCCGGCAGCACCACGTCGAGCAAGACCAGGTCGAGATGGTGCGCGTGGACGAGGCGGAGAGCCTCGTGGCCGCTCTCGGCTTGCAGGACGTCATAACCGGCTCGCACGAGGAGGCGCACGCTGGCGGCCAGCATCGCGGGGCTGTCATCGACAATCAAGATGCGCCTGGTTCGGCTCATTGCGGTGGCGTGAGCTCGCGGGAGAGGCTGGTGGTCGGTGGTCTCTCCACGCCGGATCTGGCGATCCGCTCATTCATCACCTAGGCTACCGCCAATGGGCGAGGCCGCCACACGCGACAGGACGGCGGCGCGCCTGCGGGTGCAAAATACCGGCCGGAGCGCGGCCGACCCGCAGGAGATTTCAATCGGCCCATGGTGGCCGGGTGCCGGCCGGCGTCGCCGCCCCCGCGCTCGTGACGACGATGGCCACCTCGACCGGCACCTGCACGGACCTTGTGCGCTCGTTCAACGACGCTTGCGTGCGCACCATGACGGATGCGCCATTCGTGGCGCCTATTCGCAGGGGCTGCCGAGCGGCTTCGGGGCCAGGACCTTCGCCGTCCCGGTCTGGAGGAACGTCGAGAAGAAGCACCCGTACTGGTACTTCACCTCGTCGAGCTGGCCGTAGATGCTGTGCGGGTCGTAGATGCCGTCGCCCTCGTATTGAACGACGACTCCGGTGTACGGTGTGCCGTCCGTCTCGGACTTGCGGTTGTTCCAGATCGGGTATTCCAGGATGCCGTCGAGGCCGTCGAGCTTCAACGCCTCCTGCATCTCCGGCCACACGATGTCGCCCGCCTCGTTGTGGCCATAGGCCAGCACCATGGCATCGTAGAGGACCGTCGGAAAGTAAGAGTCGCCCTTGCTGACGGGCTCGTAGATCGGGCGCACGGGGTGGCCTTCGAGCGGGCGGCGGGCCAGGCGCGGCATGTAGATCATTGGATCCGCCGGCTCCAGCGCGGTCTCGGCCAGGTGGATGGCGGGGTGCATGAACGTGAGCTCGGCCTGGGTCTGGAGCAGGATGACCTGGACCTTGCTCTCGAGGCCCGGGATGAGCGACGTCTTCAAGATGAAGTAGGTCCAGAATCCGCCGGCGCCCGTCGGCACGACCGCGCGGATGCGCGGCTCCACGGCGCCGATCATGTTCGTGTACATGCCGCCCATGGACTGGCCCTGTGCGAGCAGGTCCTTGTCGGAGAAGTGAAACTTCGTCTCTCCCGCGGGCAGGGTGGGGCCGGTACACGCGGCGAGCAGGGCCGGGTCGATCTGGAGGTTGCGCAAGGCCTCGATGTAGAGGCGCTGCTCGATGACGCCCTGGCGGAAGGTGTCGCGCATGGCGGCCAGGTTGTTGATGTTGAGGTATTCGGTCTCGAGCGCGCCGGGGAGGCGCTCGGGGTTGACCGGCAACGCGCTGCCGGCGCTCGCGATGCCGAAATCGGCAAGGATGTGGGCGGGGCCCTTGCCCTTTTCGGGGTCGCCGTCGGGCGTGAAGATCTTCCCGCGGTCGATGAACTGGACGGAGCGGCCGCCCGAGCCGTGGAAATAGACCATCAGCGGATAACCGCCTACCGGCATGGGACCCTTGGGAATGGCAATCGCAATGGGCGCCTCCTCGTCGCGCTGCTTCTTGGGCAGCCCGTCGTCGCCCATCTCGAACAGGCCCTCGCTGTTGAAGGGCGGAGTGCCCTGCTGGAACTGGGGATAGACTACCTTGCCGTGCAGCTCGGAAGCGCGGGTGATCGGCGCCGTCGTCGGGGTCGATCGCCAGGTCGGTAATCTCGACGGTGTATCTGGCCTTCACCGCCGACGAGACCTCGAACGTGTCCTTGACGACGTCGCCGGTGGTGAACACCGTTGCTGCAGCAACCTCATCCTTGGCAATGCCGAGCTCGTCGAGCGTCTCCCACAGCGGGGCATAGAGCGCGGCCGCCTTCTCGCCGAGCGCGCCTGTCGGGGTCTTGCCGGCGGCCAGGTCCGCGAGGGTGGCCGAGGCTTCGAGCTTGTCGCCAGCCGCGTCGCCGAGCGCGCGCTGGACGACGAAGGCGTACTTGCGGCCGGATTTCAGGACGAAGCCGGGGCGCGCGGCGATGGCGAGCACGTTCTCGGGCGTGTAGATGTCGGCTTCGGGGGTGGTCGCGACGGTGGGGAAGAGGCGGCCGCGCTCGTCGGACTCGGGGTCGACGTCGACGAGGAGGAAGGGAGAGGCCTTGTCGGGGGCGACGACGGTCTCCTCGTCTTGCGCGGGAATGGGCCCGCTGAACTTGAAGTAACCGACCGGGACGACGGGGAAGCCGGTGCGATCTTGCGCGACCTTGCGCAGGCCCTCGATGAGCGGGAGGGCGTTCTCGTTGGGGAAGGTCGAATAATCGGGGTGGCCGCCGGCCGCGAGGCGCAGGTCGGACGGCATGGGGATGTCGAAGAACCCCTTGGACAGGTCCGCTTCGAGATCGAAGACAGCGGTGGTCCCGGAAGGCACTGTCTCGGAGGGCTGGTCGGAACAGCCGCCGAACGGGAGCACGCACCAGGACAGCAGCGCGGCGGAGGCAAAAGCTCGGGAAGATCGCATTACGGCCATCGTATCCGTGGCGGCCTGTCGGGGAAACAGGAGCCGCGCGCCAACGTCCGCGATGCCGCGCTGGGGATCTCGGTGTAGAACGGCCGCCCGCCGTGGACCGCATCGCGCGCCTTTTTCCGAAGATCGATTCCTGGCTGTACCTGGCCTTTTCGATCGCCTGCGTCTCGTTCGCGGCGCGCACCTTCTACGGCTACCTGCACGCGCAGACGGGCGGCGAGTGGTCGGCGCCGCTCGACGACGTCTTCATCCACTTCGACTATGCCCGCGCGACGGCCCGGGGCTACCCCTTCCAGTGGTCCGAGGGGAACGGCTTTTCGAGCGGCAACACGAGCATCTCGTACCCGTTCGTGCTCTCCGTCGGGTACCTCGCGGGCTTCCGCGGCCTCTTGCTCATGAAGTGGGCGGCCATCGTCGCGTGCGCTTCGATCCTCGTGTTTCTCGCGGTCGGGGCGCGCCTCTTCGAGCCGTACGGGCGGTGGGCCAAATACCTCCTGCCACCTGTCGCGCTGTCGGTCGGGGCGCTCGACTGGTCGCTCTTCAGCGGCATGGAGAACGCGTTCCACCTTTGCACGTGGGCGCTGATGCTCGCCGCGACGCTCGCCGTGATCCGGGCGTCGGACGACGCGCGCAAGCTGCGGCGCCGGGCGCTCGTCGCCGGGCTCGCGGGGGCGCTGCTGTTCCTGACGCGGCCCGAGTCGGTGGTGTGCGTCGCGGCGTTCACCGTGTGGGCGGCGCTCTCGGTGCGGGCGCGGCGGCGCGCGCACACCGACGACGAGCGAGCCGCGCGCGAGCAAGGGGAGGGGGTCCCAGCCGATCCGCGCGAGCGCTTCCCGTGGGGGGTGTTCGTCGCGATGAGCGCGCCGGGGGCCGTCGCGTTTGCGGCGCAGTCGATCGCCAACCGGGTGCTCACCGGCGAGTGGGCGGCGGCCGGGGCCGTCGCCAAGCTCGCGCTCAACAACCCGTACATGACGGCGGGCGACAAGCTGAACGAGTACGGCTCGCTGCTGAAGTACGTCGTGCTGCGCAACACCCACCACCACTTCGCCGACTTCGGCGGCCCCGATCACCGGCTGCCGTGGGGCTGGCTCGTGCCGCTCGTCGCGCTGCTGCCGTTCGTGGTGCGCGAGATGCGCGGCGTGGCGGTGCTGCTCTGGGCGCAGGTCCTCGGCTGGCTGGCGCTCGTGTCGCTCAACGGGCAGGTGCGCTGGCAGAACGAGCGCTACACCATGCCGGCGGTCGCGTGGCTGCTGGTGCTCGCGGCGATGGGCCTCGCGACGCTCGTCTCGGGCGCCTGGCGAGCGGCGGGGCGGCCGGCGATGCCCGAGCGAAAGAGGCTTGTTCTGGCGGCGCTTCGCGTCGCGGGCGGGCTCGCCATCGCGGCGACGTTCTGGCAACACCAGCTCCCGCGGATGCGCGACCAGATCTGGTTCTTCGGGCGCGCGAGCCGCAACATCCGCGACCAGCACATCGTCGCGGGCGGCGTGCTCAGGCGCCTCGCGGTGGAGCGGGTGCTCGTCGGCGACGCGGGGGCGCTTGTTTATGCGTCGGATCGACCAGCGATGGACCTGATCGGGCTCGGCGGTTACCACGATCTGCCGTTCGCGCGCGCCGGGGTCCACGGGCTCGGCGCGTCGCTCGAATTGATGGAGCGCCTGGCCCCGGACGAGCGCCCCGACACGATGGCGATCTACCCCGGATGGTGGGGCGATTTGCCTTTGATCTTCGGCAAACGGGTGGCGAGCGTGCCGGTGTTCGGCAACGTCATCTGCGGCGGCTCCGAGAAGGTCATCTACCGCGCCGACTGGAGCCCGCTCGATCGCGGGGGCCGGCCGCGCTCGCTGCGCGAAGGCGAGCGGTTGCTCGACGAGGTGGACGTGGCCGACCTCGTCAGCGAGAAGAAGCACGACTACGTGTTCCCGCACCCACAGGGTGGCTTCGTGGATTTTCGCGTGCTGGCCGACCCGGGTGACCTGGACCGCGATCTGTTCGACGCGGGCCGCGTGATCGCGCCCGGGCAGCGCGAGACCATGCGCGTGAGGACGGATTTCGGCGCGCTGCGGCTCATCCTGCGCTCGGCGCCGGAGATCAACGCGAAGATCGACGTGCTCGTCGACGGCCGCCCGGCGGGGCAAATGACGCTGCGCGGGGTGCCCCCCGAGCGCGGGACGAAGCGGCCGAAACAGGCGATGAGCGGCGTGTGGATCGAGACGTCGCTGGCGTTGCCGGCGATGGGCCGCGGCTTCGCGGAGGTGTCGCTGGTGGCGGTGGAGGGCGCGTTCGTGAGCTTCCACGTGTGGATCGCGGCGTCGGGCTCGAGCGACTCGCTCGATTGACGGGTTGACGATGGCGGCGGGCTCTGGGGCATTGCGGCCGGGGATCGGGATCGTCTCGGGATCGAGCTTGATCGGAGCGCGGCCGTGATCGTGCCGCGGTTCGGGATCCCGGCGGAAGTGGCCGAGTGGGGAGCGCTCGTGCTGGGCGCCGCGACGCTCGTCTGGGGGGCGCGCGCGGCGGTGATCGCGCGGCGGTACGAGCCACGGGTGGTGGCCGGACTGGCGTTGATTGCAGGGATTTTGTCGGCGATTTACGTGGACGCCTACCTGCGGGGTGGGCCGCGCATCATCGACGCGACGAGCTACTGGCTGGAAGCGCGGGCGCTGTCGCAGGGGCACGTGAGCTGGCCAGTGGGCGAGCCCGAGGCGTCGTCGCTGGGGCGGTTTTTGGTGCGCAGCGAGGACGCGGGCGGGGCGCGGGCGGCGGTGCTGTTTCCGCCCGGGTACCCGCTGCTGCTCGCGCTGGGGTTTCTCACGCGGACCCCGATGCTCGTGGGACCGCTGCTGGCAGCGGCGCTGGTGCTCGCGACGTGGGGGCTCGCGCGCGAGGTGGTGGGCGAGGACGAGACGCTCGCGGGCGTGCCGCTCGTGGCGGCGGCGCTGTCGGTGGTGTGCGGCGCGCTGCGCTACCACACGGCCGACACCATGTCGCACGGCCTCGCGGCGCTGTGTTTCGCGCTCGGAACGACGTTCGTGCTGCGCGCGGGCGCGGGCGACAGGTCGGGCGCGGGTGACGGGTCCGACACCAAGGGCGCGGGCGACGGGTCCGACACCAAGGGCGCGGGCGCGGGCGACAGGTCGGGCGCGAGGCGCACCGCGTGGGCGGCGCTCGGCGGCCTCTTCGGCGGCTGGCTCTTCGCGACGCGCCCCGCCTCGGGGCTCGCATGGGCGGCGCTGGTCGTCGTCATCCTTGCGACGTGGCGCGGGCGCACGCCCAGCCTCGGGCGCACGCGCGGCCTCCCCCTCGTGCGCCTCGCCGCGGCCGTCCTCGCCGGCGCGCTGCCATTTGCAATCGTGTTGCTATTGCACCAGCGCCTCGCGACAGGCGCGTGGCTGGTCTCGACGCACGCGGCGCACTACGCCGCCAACGACGGGCCGGGCGGCTGTTTTCGCTACGGCTTCGGCGCGGGGATCGGCTGCTACGGCGAGCACGGGGACTTCGTCCGCGCCAACCTGCCGGACGGCTTCGGCCTGGTCGCCGCCGTGAAGACAACCGCGCGGCGCCTGTGGATGCACCTCGTCGACGCCGGCAACGCCGAGCCCCTCGCGCTGCTCGTGCCGGCGGGCGCGGCGCTCGCCTGGCGACGACCGCGGGTCCGCCTGCTCGCCTTCGCCGTGCTGCTCCAGATCGCCGCCTACGTGCCGTTCTATTTCGACGGCAACTACCCCGGCGGCGGCGCCCGCCTCTACGCCGACGTCCTGCCCGTCGAGCACGTCCTCCTTGCCATCGCGGCCGTCGCGCTCGCCGCTCGCCCCGGCAAGCTCGCCGCGCTCGCAAAGGGCTCGGGCGCCTGGCTCGTTGGCCTCGCGCTGCTCGGCTTTGCCCTGCGCGCCGGGCACGATCACGCGCAGCTCCGCGATCGCGACGGCGGCGCTCCGCTGTTCTCTGCCCACGATCTCCGCGCCGCCGGCATCACCACGGGCCTCGTGCTCGTCGACGGCGATGCCGCCTACAACCTCGCGTTCGATCCCGACGCGCGCGCCGCGACCGGCATCGAGGTCGTTCGCTTCAAGGGCGACGTGCTCGACACGATGGCGTGGATGGCCCGCGGCACCCCGCCCGCGTTTCTCCACCGCTTCGAGGTCGCGCCAGGCAGCGGCCGGGGCCACGGGATCCTCCGCGAGCACCGCGTCCCTCGCCTGTGGCCGATGGCTGTCGAGGGCGAGTCGCTGTGGCCAGCCCGTGCCCAGCAAGGCGGCGCCTTCGCCCTGCCGATCCACGCGTCCGGCACCTGCGCCAGCGGCGGGCGAGCCTTGCGCGTGCTCCGCGGCGACGCCGCCGGGGGCGCCGTCCACGTCGGGTTGCCGGCCGGATTCGTGCAAGGCGAAGCGCTCGCCATCACCGTGCTCGCCCGCCGCAATCCGGCTGACGCGGACTGCCAATCACCCCTCGCGGAGGTGAGCGTCGTGGTCGACGGCCACACGCTCGCGCGCCAATCCATCGTCGTTCCCTGCGGGCCGGCCGCCCAGGCCCCCACGTGCGTGAAAATGTCCGAGGTGATCGTTCCGGATGGCGCCCGCCGCGCCGACGTGGTGCTGGCTCCACAATGGTCGGACAGGGGTGATCCAGAGCTTCAGCCCCTCCTGGGTCTGGACCACATTCTCATTCGCCCCGCCCCGCGTTCTTTCCGAGACGAAGGCGATTGACCGGCTCGATCGAAACGTGGAAGCATCATTTCCGCCTACGGGTGAGGCGTCACGATCGGTGCGACATCGCAGCGAATTGTTCGCGTCCACTCCATTCCGAGGGAGTCCACGAGATGACGAAAAGCGAGCTGATCGACGCCATCGCGGGCCGCGCGGAGCTGACGAAGGCGCGTGCCGAGCTTCTGGTCAACTGTGTCTTCGACGCGATGACCGACTCCCTGCAGCGCGGAGAAGGCATCGAGATCCGTGGGTTCGGGAGCTTCACCGTGCGGCCGTACAAGTCCTACAGCGGGCGCAACCCGCGGACTGGCCAGCCAGTCCCCGTCGCCGCCAAGCGACTGCCTTTCTTCAAGGTCGGAAAAGAGCTGAAAGAGCTCGTGAACAACAGCCGGCACTACGCCATCTCGGGCGGCGACGACCGCGACGACTGAGCGCGCGAACGGGCCTGCCACGGGGCCCGCGCCGAGCGCAAAAAGCCGCGGGGATTTGGCGGGCCGATCGGCTAGCCTCCGGCCGCAATGGTACCCGTCGACAAGCAGATGGACATCCTCTGCCGCGGCATCGTGGATCTCCACGTGCGCGCGGAGCTGCAGGAGCGCCTCGCCACCGGGCGGCCGCTGAAGGTCAAGGCCGGCTTCGATCCGACCCGCCCCGACCTCCACCTGGGCCACACCGTGCTGATGCAGAAGATGCGGCAGTTCCAGGACTTCGGCCACACTGCCATCTTCTTGATCGGGGACTTCACCGCGATGGTCGGCGACCCCACCGGCCAGAACGAGCTGCGCCCCCGCCTGACCCGCGAGGCCGTGCGGGCCGCCGCGATCACTTACCAGGAGCAGGCCTTCAAGGTGCTCGATCGCGACCGCGCCGAGGTCCGTTACAACTCCGAGTGGCTCGACAAGCTCGGCGCCACCGGCATGATCGAGCTCGGCGCCAAGTACACCGTGGCGCGCATGCTCGAGCGCGACGACTTCTCCAAGCGCTTCGAGGAAAAGCGCCCGATCTACGTCCACGAGTTCCTCTACCCGCTGCTGCAAGCGTACGACTCGGTCGCGCTCGACTGCGACATCGAGCTCGGCGGAACCGACCAGCTCTTCAACCTCATGGTCGGCCGCGATCTGATGCCGCGCTACGACCTCCGGGGCCAGATGGTGATGACCACACCCATCCTCGAAGGCACCGACGCGCGCATGGAAGACGGCAAGATCGTCGGCAAGAAGATGTCGAAGAGCGCCGACAACTACATCGGCATCAGCGAGCCGCCGTTCGAGATGTTGCAGAAGCTGCTGCTCGTCGATGACCAGGTGATCTGGCGCTACATGGATCTGCTCAGCGCCAAATCGACCGAAGAGATCGCCGCGCTCGAGGCCGACGCGGCCGCGGGCCGGCTCGGCATCATCGCCGTGAAAGAGGCCTTCGCGCTCGAGATCGTGACGCGTTTCCACTCCGCCAAAGACGCGGACGATGCGCTCGCGCGACGGCGAAACGTCGCGAAAGGCGGCCTGCCCGACAAGATCGACGAGGCCCGCGTGAACGCCGGTGACAAGCCCGCCATCTGGATCGCCAAGGCGATGAAGGACACCGGCCTCGCGCCCTCGACGAGCGAGGCGCTGCGCCTGATCAAGGGCGGCGCCGTCTACGTCGGCACCGACGGGTTGCCCGACGAGGCGATGAAACACGAGAAATTCGAGCTCGAGCGAGGCCGCCGCTACCTCGTCCGCGTCGGCTCGAAGAACCGGAAGTTCCTCTACGTCACCGTCGATTGAGCGATGACCTCCGCCATGGAGCAGGCCGAGCGCGTGCGTGGAACAGGGCGGCGCGCGCTGCTCGGAGGCGCCCTCGCCGCGCTGCTCGTCTCGGTCGTCGGGAGCGCCGCCGGCTGCGGCCCCGCGCCCGAGCCCGTGCCGCCCCCGCGCCCCCTCCCGCCGCTCAAAACCGACCCGCTGTCCGGTCTCGTCGCTGTCGCAGGCGTCCGCTGGGTGCTGTTCGCGGCCCCGCGCGACCTGCTCGCCGTGCCGTGGATCCCACCGCTCGTCGACGTCGCGGTCTCGGGCGTGCGCTTCGACAGGTTCGCCGCGGCGACCGGCATCGACCTGCGAACGCTGCCTTCGGCGATCGTGGTGAGCTATGCGCCGGCCACATCGACCGGGGATGGCGCGGGCAACACGAGCACGGGATTTGGGGCGGCTCATCCTTCGATCGCCAACGCGACCACCACAGCAGCGGTATACGCTCCGCCGCCACCTCTTTCGCCCACCTCCTCCGCGACGGCACCGGCAACGACACCCGGCGACGACGTCACCTTCTATCTCGCGCAGCACACCGGGGACGCGACAGCGATCGAGCGCAGCTTCCGCGTGCGCTTCACCGGCTCCGAAAAGCGCTCGGTCGACCGCCCCGATCTGATTCGGGTCTCCGGCAAAGTCGGCCGCGAGACCAACGTCGCCGTGTTCCTCGGGCGCGACGTCGCCGGCTTCCAGGACGGCGGCAGCGTGTCGCGCGGCCCGGCCCGCGTCGCCGCGCTCTTCGCCGGGGCAAGCTGCGCAGCTCCCCCTCGGTGCTCGCGGCCGAGCCCCTCCGCTCGCTCGCCGCGCGTCTCGGCGAAGCCCCTCTCATGGCGCTCGCGCCCGGCCCCTTCGAGGGCGACGTCGCGCGCGGCTTGCGCGGCCTGCTCGGCGCGGCGACGGCGATCGGCGCGGTGGCGCGGCCGAGCGCGCGGCAAGGCATCCTGCTCTCGGTGGCGGTGGCCGGCGACTTCTCGACGAGCGCCGGCCCGGCCTCCAAGGAGCTGCTCGCCGCGTGGACCGACCTCGCGACCAGCGGCTTCGGCCACATGCTCGGCCTCGACGCGCCGGTCGAGGCGCCCACCGTGACGTTCGCGCCCGACGCCGTCGCGCTGACCGTGGAGCTCTCGGGCAAGGCGCTCGCCGAGGGCCTGGCCAAGGCAACGGCGAGCCGCGTCGAAGACATCTTCAGGTAGCTACCGCGCCGCTCGCACACCCACCACGCGCACGGTGACGGGGGCGACGCCCGCGCGGATGAGACCGACCTCTTCGGCGGCGCGGCGCGACAGATCGATGATCCGCTTCTTGTTGCCGAACGGACCGCGATCGTTGATGCGCACGACGACGCTGCGGCCGTCCTCGCGCGTCACCTCGACGACGGTGCCGAACGGCAGCGTGCGGTGCGCCGCGGTGAGCTCCGTCGGATCGTACGGCTCGCCGCTCGCGGTCTTCCGCCCGGCGAGGGAGTCGGCGTAATAGCTCGCGAGCCCGTTCGTCGTGGCCCCGGGCGCCGCGCCCTTCGCGTCGACGGTGCCAGTCTTTGCATTGGCAGTCTTCGCGCTTCCCCCCCGGGTGCCTGTCTCCGTTTGCGGCGTGGTGGCCCGCGACGCGGGCGTCGGCGCGCCACACCCCGAGGCGAGCGCGCTGCACGCGATCGCGACAGTGAGGCTCATGGCGGCGAACGACCGGCCCATCGGCTCAGGTCGCGGGCGCGCTCGGCGAAAGGAACGGGTGCCCCGGATCCTTGCCCAGGCGCTGGAGCACCTGCGCGCGCACCACGCCGGTCGCCCCCTTCGCGACGGCCCCGGCGAACGACCCGGCGGTCTGCCGGATGAACGCCCGGACCCTGGCGCCGTCCATGAGCGTGGGAGTCAGCCGGGCAGGGTCATTGAAATTCTCGGTGAAAGCATTGGCGAGGGCCTGCTTCTTGTCCGTCGGGTCGCGCCGGCCGTCGCTGCCGTACTGGGCCACGAGGTAGGCTTTTGCCATGCCCGTCGCGGGCTCGAGCAGCAGATTTGTGAAGTTGTGGATGTGCTGGCCGTGCCGCTCGAAATAGCGCTCGAACGTCTCCGTCATCCACGCCGCGTCGAAGGCCTTTTCGCCCCGCGCCACGACGCAGTCGACGAGGTTGCGGGCCATCTTGTTGCCGCTGTTGGCCCCCTGTCCGGCAATGGGGTCCACCGTCACGGCGGTGTCGCCGAGCGCCGTCACCAGCTTGCCAGATGGCAATCGCCCGACAGGCTTGCGGACGGCCGGGGTCACGCTGCCCACCAGCCAGCCGTTCTCGTCCGACACCTCGGCGTCCTTGAACCATTCATAGTCCCATGGGACCAGCTCCCGGGTGACGGTCCTGGCCATTTCGAGCGTCTCTTTTGCGCTCTTCGCCCCCTGGAACCGATCCATGACGCCGCCCGGCTTGGCCTCGAACAGGCAGTTCCAGCTCGGGCCGACGTCCTTGTGGTGATAAGGAATCCAGAAGGTCTCTCCGAACGGCTCGAACATATTGAATTTGGCCGGCAGGAAGGGGACCCCGTCGAAGCCGAGGCGGGGCCCCTTCACGCAGATCATGGCCAGGTTGCGCTGCGGCGTCGCGTAGGGGCTCCGGGCGGCGTCGCGCTCGAACAGCGACGAGAGCCCCCCCTTGCCGGTCGACACCACGGTGAGGTCGTGCTCGCGGGCAATCTCTTCGAGGCGCGGAACCGTGACGTTCTCGATGACGACCTTGCCGCCGCGCGCTTCGAGATCGAGCATCCAGCGGTGGCTCTGGAGGCGAAGGTCGACCGCCATGGCGGGGTGCTCCAGGCAGCCCGTCATGGTGAGCAGGCGATTGCCCGCCACCGGGCACAAGGTCATGTGCGCGCCGAGCGGCCTGGGCGCCACCGCATCCCAGTGATCGAGGCCCAGCTCACGCTCGTAGCCGAGCGCCATCTCGAAGCGCCCGGCGCTGCCCGTGGGCCGGCTCGACGACAGCCACGCTTCCGCCGTGCGGTCCGAGTAGAGAGTGACCGCGTAGCCGGCCTTTCGCAGCCCATGGGCGCACAAAAGGCCAGCCTGACCGGAGCCGATGATGGCAATCTTTCGCAAGGGCGCCTCCTCGAAGTCGAGTGTGAACGAGTGAGTGAAGCAGCACGTGCAAGAGCACGGCGCCGTACCGTGATCGCACACTCGCGGCGCGGCTGCGACAACCATTCTCCTTGCGAGGATGGCGCGTTCGTCCTGGTCGAGATAGCCCCGCGGCGCGGCTGCGACAACCAATCCCCTGGCGAGGATGGCAGCTCGAGACCGACGATCGCTGCCCGACCGACCTCGATCCACGGGCGCGCTGCCTCCGAACGAGGCCTCCGAACGATCAGCGCCCCCCGCCAAAGTCCGCGAGCCGCCGCCCGCGCCTCCTGGTTTAGTCTCGCCCGCCCTCTTGAGCTCCGTCCCGCCCGCCCCGCCCGGTCCGTCGCATCGTGCGACCATCCCGCACCTCCCCGCGCTCGACGGCCTGCGCGGCCTCGCCGTCGTCGGCGTGCTCTTCTTCCACGACGATCGCCTGCGCGGCGGCTACCTCGGCGTCGACCTGTTCTTCGTCCTCTCCGGCTTCCTGATCACCTCCCTCCTCGTCGCCGAGCAGCGCTCGACCGGCCGCGTCGACCTCCGCGCCTTCTGGATCCGCCGCGCCCGCCGCCTGTTCCCCGCCGTCCTCGCCCTCCTGCCCGCGGTCGCCCTCTACGCCGCCTTCCTCGCCAAGCCCGCCGAGCTCGCCCGCATCCGCGGCGACGGCATCGCCACGCTCGCCTATTTCGCCAACTGGCGCTCCATCTTCGCCGGCAAGAGCTACTGGGATCTCTTCACCGCGCCGTCGCCGCTGGAGCACACGTGGAGCCTCGCGATCGAGGAACAGTTCTACGTCGTGTGGCCGCTCGTCGCCTTCTTCGTGCTGCGCCGCGCCCGCGGCTCTGCCAGGCCTCTCTTCGCCGTCTCGGCCGTGCTCGCCGTGATGTCCGCCGCCGCCATGGCGCTCCTCTTCACCCCCGACAACACCTCGCGCGCCTACCTCGGCACCGACACGCGCGGAGCGTCGATCCTCGCCGGGGCCGCCCTCGCGTGTGTCCTCGCGGGCCGCAAGCCGCTTGCCACCGTGCGCGCCGTGCGCGTGCTCGACGGGATGGGCCTCGTCGCGATGGCGGGCCTCGCGTGGGCGTGGATCGCGCTCGACGGCCAGAGCCCCTTTCTCTACCGCGGCGGTTTCTGGCTGACCGAGGCCGCGGTGCTCGTGCTGATCGTCTGCGCCACCCAGGGCGACAAAAGCCTCGTCGCCAGGGCGTTTTCAATCGCCCCGCTGCGCTACGTCGGCCTGATCAGCTATGGAGTCTACCTCTGGCACTGGCCGCTCTTCCTTGTCCTCAAACAGTCCCGCGTCGGCGCCGGAGGCTGGTCCCT
>Ga0163144_10018554_pt1 | contig 14056 bp, 11 predicted proteins | sample OliLak19BULKMAT1_FD_123175 | JGI IMG/M metagenome (GOLD analysis project Ga0163144, IMG submission 123175) | Freshwater microbial mat bacterial communities from Lake Vanda, McMurdo Dry Valleys, Antarctica - Oligotrophic Lake LV.19.BULKMAT1 | ecosystem: Environmental > Aquatic > Freshwater >... | reverse complement strand
TCGAAGGTCTCGGTAAGGGACCCGATCTGGTTCACCTTGACGAGGATGGAGTTGGCGACGCCGAGGTCGATGCCCTTCTGGAGGAACTTTGAGTTGGTGACGAAAAGGTCGTCGCCGACGAGCTGAGTGTTCTTGCCCATGGTGTCGGTGAGGATTTTCCAGCCGTCCCAGTCGTTCTCATCGCAGCCATCCTCGATGGAGATGATGGGGAAACGCTTCTGGAGATCGGCGTAAAACGCGACGAGCTCGCCGGCGGTCTTCTCGGATTGATCGGATTTGTGGAAGACGTAGAGTCCCTTTTCCTTGTTGAAAAACTCGGAGGACGCGACGTCGAGGGCGATGGAGATGTCCTCGCCGACCTTGTAGCCCGCCTTTTCGATCGCCTGGCAGATCACGCTGAGGGCGTCCTCTGCGGAATCGAGCTTGGGTGCGAATCCGCCTTCGTCGCCGACAGCGGTGGAAAGGCCGCGGTCATGGAGGACTTTCTTGAGCGCGTGGAAAACCTCCGCGCCGTAGCGGATGGACTCGCGGAAAGTCGGTGCGCCGATGGGCACGATCATGAACTCCTGGAAGTCGATGGGCGCATCCGAGTGGGAGCCGCCGTTGATGATGTTCATCATCGGGACAGGGAGCACCTTCGCATTCGGGCCGCCAAGGTATTTGTAGAGCGGTGAGCCGAGCTGCGCGGCGGCGGCCTTGGCGACGGCGAGGGAGACTCCGAGGATCGCGTTGGCTCCGAGCTTCTTCTTGTTGGCGGTGCCGTCGAGCTCGATCATCATGGCGTCGATGGATGCCTGCTCGGTGGCATCCAAGCCGAGGATTTCCGGGGCGATGGTTTCGTTGACCGCCTCAACCGCCTGGAGGACGCCCTTTCCGCCGTAGCGGGATTTGTCGCCGTCGCGGAGTTCGTGTGCTTCGTGCTCGCCGGTGGAGGCTCCGGATGGGACTGCGGCGCGGCCGACTGCGCCGCCTTCGAGGTGGACGTCCACCTCCACGGTGGGGTTTCCGCGTGAGTCGATGACCTCGCGGCCCCTGATTTCTACGATTGTGGTAAGATCCATGTTGTTCTGTTGATTTGGGAAACGGGTTTCCTCAGGCGTGGTAAGCTGAAATCGACTTGATCGTCAACGTCCGCATTTGCTCGGTTTCCATATCGCGGACTTTCGCGCCGTCGCCGACGGAGAGACCCATCAGGGCTTTGCCGACTTCGGACATGTAGGAAACCTGTTTCTTGTCCGGGTTCGAGTCCCATGCGCCGAGGACGGTGATCGTCTGTTCCTTGCCATCCTCATCGATGAGAATCACGACGGTCCCGATGTTGACGGTTTTGGTGTCGGCTCCCTTGAAATCGGTGCCGCGTGCGAGGGAGATCTCTTGCTCCAGCGCGGCGCGGCGGTGGTTCAGGAATTTCTCCAAATCCTTGGCTGATTTGTATTCGAAGTTCTCGCGGAGATCCCCGTAGGAACGGGCGATTTTGACATCCTCCTTGTTCTGCGGGATTTTCTCACGGATTAGCTCCTGGAGTTCCTGCTTTTTCTTTTCAAGCGATTCCCAGGAAACCAAGAGAGGCTCCTCGCGCCGGGCCGCGTTCTGGCCGGAGACGAGTTCCACGGTTTCCGGGCGCACCTTGATGATGCGCGCCATGAGTGATTTTTTCTCAAGGTCGCCGAAGACCGGGCAATCGAGCATGCGGCGGGCGAAGTTCTTCGCCTCGTTGAGATCCATCCCGGTGACGAGGTCGGACAAAAGCGCCTTGTCGTCGTTGAGCAGGGTCTGGAGTCGGGAGGTCTTGCGCGGGCCGTCGGAAAGGTGGTCGTTCTCAAGCAGATTGAGGATGGAAGCGCCGACATCGGCACCGAAAACCCCTTCGGAGGCGCCTTTCCGCTCGCGGCAGACCCAGATCAGGGCATCCGGGCCGAGGGCGCGGCGGGCGAGGGCGGAGCTGAGGTGCTCCATGAGGGTGGGCATTCCGTTATTCTCACCGAGGATGCGGGCGATCTCTGTGACGCCGCGCGCACCGACGCGGTCAAAGACAGTGACGATTTTAGCGATCCATTCGTTGCCGAAGGCCGTTTCGAAGGCATCATAAACCGCACGTTGGCGGGTGGATGGCAGGGCGACGAGTTCCTCCGCGATGCGGCTGAGATCCGAGCCGGCGATCAGATCGCTGAGGCGCACCGCTGTGGGATCAAGCTCCAGAGCCTTGCTGCTGCCGATGACCTCGTCACGTGCAGCGATGAGCTGCATTGCTCCGCCGAGCTGGACGCGGGCGGCTTTTTTCGCACCGTCATCGATGTCGGTGAGAAGCTGTTTCAGGGCATCGGAATCGTTGTCGAAGGCTCCCATGTCCGACGCGATGGCTTCGAGCGCCTTGATCATTCCCTTGATGTCCCTGGAAGCCTCGAAATCCGCAAGCAGCGCCTGGGCCGGGGTGATGTCGGTGGCCCGGAGGACGATGGCCTCGGTGCGTTTCGTCGGCACAACGGCCTTGCGGCTTTCCTTGACGGCCTTTTTCGTGGCGTTCCACCACTTCGTGTATTCCTTGGCTGGAATGACAGCGCCGCTGACTAGCGCCTCGATGGCCTCGCCGGTGATGGTGCCTCCGTGGCTTTGGAGGATGTGGACGACGAGAGCCACGGAATCCGTTTTCGCAAGCTTCCTCAGCTCCTCGATCTGCTCGATTTTCACAGCGCGGAAATCGTCCTCCGCGATCCACTCGGTCTTCTGCATGGCGAACTGGAGATCCATCTCCTGGCCGGTGGAGTTCTCGAAATCGACGGTGATTTTCTTGCTGCCGAAGTCCCAGGAAACGATTTTCCCGGCTCCGAAGGACTTGTGGAGGCAGAAATTACCCGGGGCGAGCTGTGATAGGCGTTCTCCTACAGGTTTGGGGATCTTACCGGCCTCTACCAATTTCGCGACATCTGGATGCATGGACGCAGTTTGGAAAGCCAAAACCCGGAACGCAAGCCTAGTGGTGACAAATCGGTTTGTGGCGGCGGATTTGATCCGCCATGCCATTTGATTGGATGAAAGCACTGGCATGGCGGATGCAATCTGCCGCCACCTCACAGCTAGCGGGTCGCTTTTTCGGTGCACCATTGGCGGGCGGCACCAGATGGTTGCTGGGCGACGGCATCGAAGGGGACGATGACTCCGTCCTCGAAGCGGATGTTTCGCGGAGCCGCATCGCCGAGGAGGATGTTGTCCTCGACGCGGTAGTAGGAATGCTCGGATACCTCGATGAACCCGATTTCCCGGAAGCCGTTCACGATGGCTTGGTAGGTGGGGTTTTCCGGTGGGAGCATCCGCTGGCTGATGGCAAGGCGGGGGAGTTTCTCGTTTTTCAGGAAATCGGGTGGAAGGAGCCCTTCGAAACGGGTGATCGGCGGGCCGATGTTGTTGAGGATGATCCAGCGGTTCAGGTAGTGGCGTGGGTCGGGGTTTCCCGTGGAAATGACGTGCTGGTTCATCGCATCGGGGTCGATTTCATAGACCTTTAGCTGGAGGCCGAAGTTGTCGCCGTAGGTCCATTTGAAGACACGACCCTCTGATTCGGAGTCCGGAAGCGAGATGTAGTGCTCGTCGCCGCCGATGAAATCCGTCCTATCGTGGGGAAGGATGCCAGCGTTCAGGCTTCGGTCAGTGATGCCCGGTATTTTTCCCAGGCTTCCCATGAGGTATTCGCAACACCTCTCTCCAAAGGCCTTCCAACCGATTTCACCGCATCTTGATAGAATTTCTCCCATTTCGGGGAGGGAGTCGGTGCAGGCTTGGAAGGTGGCGTTGCGGCGGATCCTGCAATCTTCGATGGTTGTGCTGTTAGGGATGCGTTCATGGTTGTGAGGCCGGGTTGGCATTGGCTGCGGGTAGGAACATGGATGATTTTCCCCGGGGATGCAAGGTCTTGGTTGTGGCGGCGGATTGCATCCGCCATGCCATTGATTGGAATCACATTGAAATCTTTGGCATGGCGGATGCAATCCGCCGCCACGTTATACCAGCCTCGCAGCCAGCAGCTCGCGCTGAAAGATGAGCTCCTTCGGCAAATGGTCATAGAGGTCGATGAATAGCTCGCCCTGGGAGACCAGTTCGGCGCGCCATTCGTGGCGGTCGAATTTCATCACCTTTTCGAAATCCTCTTTGGTGAAATCCTCGAGATCCTCGATGTTGAAATTTTCATAATCCGGGATCCAGCCGATCTGGGTCTCGTGGCCGGCGGCACCGCCTTTGCAGCGTTTCACGATCCATTCGAGGACTCGCATGTTCTCGCTGAAACCCGGCCACATGAATTTCCCGTCTTCCGTTTTTCGGAACCAGTTGACGTGGAAGAAGCGGGGGAGGTGGGTGAGGTAGCGCTGCATCTCCAGCCAGTGGCCGAAATACGCGCCCATGTTGTAACCGCAGAATGGCAGCATGGCCATGGGATCGCGGCGGACCTTGCCGATGGTTCCGGCGGCGGCGGCGGTCATTTCCGAACCCATCGTGGCTCCAACATATACTCCGTGGCACCAGTTGAAGGCCTGATAGACGAGGGGCATGGTGGTGGCGCGGCGACCGCCGAAAATAACGCCGTCGATGGGCACTCCATCCGGGTTCTGCCAATCCGGGTCGATGGTTGGGCACTGTTTCGCCGGGGCGGTGAAACGGGAATTCGCGTGTGCGGCAGTGCGGCCGCATCCTGGCGTCCAGTCCTGCCCTGTCCAGTCGATCAGGTGGGCTGGTGCCTCCTTGGAAAGGCCTTCCCACCAGACATCGCCGTCGTCGGTGAGTGCGACGTTGGTGAAAATCGCGTTTTCCTTCATCGACTCCATGGCGATGCGGTTGGATTCCCAGTTGGTGCCGGGGGCGACGCCGAAGAAGCCGGTCTCGGGATTGATCGCATGGAGTTTCCCGTCCTGATGCGGCCAGAGCCATGCGATGTCATCGCCGACGATGGAGGTTTTCCAACCCGCGTCCGCATACGGCTTCGGAGGCTCTAGCATGGCGAGATTGGTCTTTCCGCAGGCGGATGGGAAAGCGGCGGTGACGTAGGTTTTCGAGCCGTCCGGAGCGTGGAGACCGAGGATGAGCATGTGCTCCGCCATCCAGCGGTGCTCGCGGGCGATGTTCGATGCGATGCGGAGTGCGAGGCACTTTTTCCCTAACAGGGCGTTGCCGCCGTAGCCGGAGCCGTAGGACATGACTTCGCGGGTATCGACGAAATGGGAAATGTATTTGTCATCGTTGCAGGGCCATGGGACGTCCTTCTGCCCTTGGGTTAGCGGTGCGCCGACGGAGTGGAGGCACTTGATGTATTGGCCGTGGCCGTCGCGTTTTTTCGGAACGACTCCGGAAACCTCGTCCTCAAGCCGTTTGAGAATGTGCGATCCCATATGCGCCATGATGCGCATGTTGACCACCACGTAGGCGCTGTCGGAAACCTGGACGCCGATCTTCGCGAGCGGCGAATCGGGTGGGCCCATGCAGAAGGGGATCACGTACATCGTGCGGCCCGCCATGCTGCCGGTGAATTTGCCGGTGAGGAGTTTCCGCATCTCCTGGGGATCCGCCCACTTGTTGGTCGGGCCTGCCTCGTCAGGGCGTTTCGTGCAGATGAAGGTGCGTTCCTCGACGCGGGCGACATCGGATGTGGTGGAGCGGGCTAGGAAAGAGTTAGGGCGTTTCTCCGGGTTCAAGCGGGTGAATGTGCCTTGGTCGCAAAGCTGTTGGGTGAGGCGATCCCATTCCTCCTGCGAGCCGTCGCACCAGACGACGTTTGTGGGGGTGCAGAGGGCGGCCATCTGGTTAACCCATGTCTGCAGTTCTTTGTAATCGGTTCCGTTAGTATCCATGACTGAACCCATCTAAGACCCAATCCTTGAGAGGGGCAAGGGTTTCGGCGACCGAAGATCGCCGCTACGCCAGCATTTCCAGGAAATGTCGGTGCACTTCCTGGTTCGGGACGATGCCGGAAAAGCGCTCGGCCTGCGGGCCGATTGCGGAGATCATGGTGGGATCCGAGGTATGGGATGTGCCGATCCAGCCGATCCCGGTGTGATTCCCCGCGAACTGTCCGAGCAGGCCGTTCGGGTTATCGAGCTGGTCGCTCCACTCAACAATCTCGCCCTTGGTGAAGCTGGAATAGAGTGTGGCGACCTCTTCCTCTGTGAGCTTGAAACCGAGTTTTTCCGAGATGATGGCGGCGAGGCTTTCCGTGGAGTTGTCTTGCGAAGTTCCCCATTCCTTGATGATCGCCTCGTAGGAAGCGGTCATGCGGGTGATGCTTCCGAAAGCCTTGTTGGATTCCCCGTATTCCGGACCCGTTCCGTTGAGCCCGGGGTTGGCATTGCCGTGGTCGCTGGTGACGACGACCAGGATGTCGTCCCTCCCGGAAACCATTTCCAAGACCTTCGCAAGTGCGGCATCGAAGGCGAGCTGATCCCAGAGGAGCCCGGCGATGTCGTTAGCATGTGCCCCGTGGTCAATGCGGCCGCCCTCGATCTGGAGGAGGAATTTCTCGGGATGGCTCATGAGTTTTTTCAGGGCGACCTCTGACATCTCGGAAAGGGTGGGGATCTTTGCGGAGAGCGATTCGCTGTTGAGCCGGTCCACCTCGAAAGGGATGTGGCCGTCGCTGAAAAGGCCGAGGATGCGGTCGCTTTTTGTTTTTAGGAGCGTGTCGCGGTCGCGGATCAGTTCGTAGCCCGCCTTAGCGTATGGCGTCAGCGCATCGCGGGAATCGACGCGCTGTTTCGGATCAAAGAATTTCATCCCGCCGCCCATCAGGATATCGACTGCACCGTTGTATTGCGGTGCGATGAGATGTTCGTCATCCCGGTTCTTCGTTACAGCGGCAAAACCCGCCGGTGTCGCATGGGTGATCGTGGTGGTGGTGACGAGGCCGGTGCGGTGGCCGAGGGATTTCAGGTGGCGCAGGATGGGCGTCGATTCGCTGCCGTCCGGACGCACATTGACGCAGCTATTGTTGATCTTCACCCCGCCGCCCCATGCCGAGGAAGCGGCGGCGGAGTCGGTGACGTACGAATCCGCGGAACTGTTTTCCATCAGCCCCCGCACCGCATCCTGATCCGCGATGAGCTCCCACCATCGGGTTCCTTTGCCATGGACGATCTTCGAGAAATTCTCCGCCATGCTGAGCACGCCCTGGCTCATGCCATCGGAAACCATGAAAACCACGCCCCTGACTTCGGCTTTCTTGCCGGGGCCGGGTTTGGCACAGCCGCCCAGAAAAGCTGCGGCTCCCCCCAGTCCGCCCAGTTTCATCCAATCCCGCCTGCCGATCCGTGTCCCGCTCATTTCGGGAAGCTAGCAAGGCTGGGAAGCCATGACAAGCGGCACGGAATCTCATCCGGGTAACATTCCTGTCACAGAGGGCTTGCACGCCGGGGGCGGGTCATTTAGCACACTCCCACATGAGCGACGAACCGGACAAACACGCCTCCCTCGGAGACATGTACTCCGACTATTTCCTCGATTACGCCAGCTACGTGATCCTGGAGCGTGCGGTGCCGCACCTTTACGATGGCCTGAAACCCGTGCAGCGGCGCATCCTCCATTCCACCGAGGAGCTGGACGACGGGCGCTACAACAAGGTCGCGAACATCGTGGGGAACACGATGAAATACCATCCCCACGGAGACCAGTCCATCGGCGCGGCCATGGTGCAGCTCGGCCAGAAAGACCTGCTCATCGACTGCCAGGGGAACTGGGGAAACACCCTGACCGGCGACAACGCGGCCGCCCCCCGTTACATCGAGGCGCGCCTCACGAAGTTCGCCCTGGAGGTCGTTTTCAATCCCAAGACCACCGTCTGGCTGCCCTCCTACGATGGCCGCAACAAGGAGCCGCAGACGCTCCCGGTGAAATTTCCCCTGCTCCTCGCGCAAGGCGTGGAGGGCATCGCGGTCGGCCTCGCCTGCAAGATCCTGCCCCACAATTTCAACGAGCTCGTCACCGCAGCCATAGCCCACCTGCGCAAGGAGCCGTTCGAGCTGGTGCCCGATTTCCCGACGGGCGGCATCATGGACGCGAGCGAATACCGCGACGGCCTGCGTGGCGGAAAGGTCCGCGTCCGCGCCCGCATCGAGACCGAGAAAAAAGGCATCCTCCGCATCACGGAAATCCCCTTCGGCACGACGACCGGCAACCTGATGGATTCCATCGTCGCCGCAGCGGACAAGAACAAGATCAAGATCCAGAAGATCGAGGACAACACCGCCGCCCACGCCGATATCCTTGTCTATCTACCCGCCGGCGCGGATGCGGAAAACACCCGTGACGCCCTCTACGCCTTTACCGATTGTGAACTCAGCATCTCGCCGAACTCCGCTGTCATCGTTGATGGCAAGCCTGCCTTCCTCGGAGTCTGCGAAATCCTCCGCCGCACCACCGACCTGACGAAAGAGCTCCTCAAAATGGAGCTGGAGATCCGCCTCGGCGAACTCGGCGACAAATGGCATTTTTCCTCCCTTGAGAAAATCTTCATCGAGAACCGCATCTACCGCGACATCGAGGAGGCGGAAACCTGGGAGGCCGTGCTCAAGGCCATCGACGACGGCCTCAAGCCCTTCAAGAAACTCCTCAAGCGCGAGGTGACCGAGGACGATTTGGTCCGGCTCACCGAGATCCGGATCAAGCGCATCTCCAAGTTCAATTCCTTCAAGGCGGACGAGGAGATCAAAGCCATTGAGGACGAGATCGAGGAGACCGATAAGAACCTCCGCAACCTCACCCGCTACACGGTGAGATGGTATGAGAACCTCGGCAAGAAATACGGCAAGGATCGCCAACGTCTCACTGAGATCTCTTCCTTCGCGAGGGTGGATCGCACCCAGGTCGTCGCCGCCACCGAGACACTTTACCTCGATGCGAAGAACGGCTTCGCAGGAACCTCGCTCAAAAAGGAGGAGGCTTTGGAGAAATGCTCGATGCTCGACGACGTCATCGTTTTCTCGGCCGACGGGAAAATGAAGATCACCAAGGTCGCCGAAAAGTTCTTCGTCGGGCCGAGGCCGCTGCGGGTCGCCGTTTTGCGCAAGGACGAGGACTTGATCTACTCGATGATCTATCGCGACGGGAAAGAGGGCAACGTCATGGCCAAGCGCTTCACGATCGGCGGCATCACCCGCGACAAGGAATACGATCTGACGAAAGGCACCAAGGGCAGCAAGGTTCTTTACTTCAAGGCGCACACCAGCAACGAGGAAAGCTCCGCCCAGATGCTCATGATCCACATGAAATCCGGCCTCGGCCTCCGCAACCTCGTCCGCCCCCTGCACTTCGCCGAATATGGCATCAAGAACCGCGGCAGCCAGGGCAACATCGTCACCAAGCACCCTGTCGAGAAAATCCTCATCGCCCCGAAGGACTACACGCCGTAGTATCGGGGGAGATTTTCAACGCAAAGCCGCAAAGGTCGCAAAAGGAACGCAAAGCCAGCACGATGAAATTTTTATGATGATGAAAAGCCTCCACAACCCAAGCTTTGCGACCCTCCGCGACCTTTGCGGCTTTGCGTTGAGATATTCCTGACCATGATCAACATCGGCACACGGGCATCGCTCAAAATCCTCCGCGAGAAACCCGTCGGGGTTTTCCTCGATGCGGAGAACCTCGGCGAGATTCTCCTTCCCCGTCGCGAGATGCCGAAGGAATGGGCCGTCGGCGGGCAGGTGGACGTTTTCATCTATCTCGATTCCGAGGACAGGCTGGTCGCCACCCTCAAGAGACCCCGCGTGATGCCGGGGGAGTTTGCAAAGCTCACCTGCATCGCCCTCACTCCTGTCGGTGCATTCCTCGATTGGGGCCTGCCAAAAGATCTGTTAGTCCCTTTCCGCGAGCAGAAGACCCGCATGGAGGTCGGGAAAAACTACCTCGTGAAAGTGCTCGTCGATGAGGAAAGCAAGCGCATCGTCGCCACCACCCGCATCGCCCGCCACATCGACAATACCCCCGCCAGTTTTGCAACGGGAGATGAGGTCGATCTCACCGTCTATGGCAAGACCCCGATGGGATACAAGGCCATCATTTCTAACAGCCACACCGGCCTGATCTTTGCCAACGAGGTCTTCCAGGAACTCGCCCTCGGCGAAAAACTCAAGGGCTGGATCGCCGGTGTCCGCGATGACGGGAAAATCGATCTTTCCCTCCATCCTCCCGGCCGCAACCGGGTCGATGACCTGGAGAAGCAGATCATGGGTGAACTCGTCGCACGCGGCGGCTTCTGGGCGCTCACCGACAAAAGCCCGGCGGCGGAAATTTACGAAGAGCTTGGAGTTTCAAAGCGCACCTTCAAGCAGACCCTCGGCGCATTGCTGAGGAAGCGGCTCGTCACCCAGACGGAGACCGGGATCCGGCTGAACTGAGGTCGTGGCGGCGGATTGCATCCGCCATGCCGGGGCAAACGAATGGCATGGCGGATGCAATCCGCCGCCACGGTCGCTCACTTCCGCTTGCGTGTCTTCTTCGCCTCAAAATCCACGGAGGCGATGTCGAAAACCTCAGGCTCGTAACCGGGATGCGCCCATTCGATTTCCCCGGCGGCAGCCTGCATGTATTGGAAAGCCCCGCCGAAATCCTCGGGAGGGCAGGCGCGCTCCCCGGCGATCATTTCCGGGCCGCTTTCGTTTTCCCCGCCTTCCTCGCGTTTGTCGAAGACGATCTCATGGATCCATTCGTCGGCGAAATCGTAGCGGTAGAGCATGCGCAGCGGCAGGCGCTTGCGGCCCGTGTAATCGGCGACGGTGAGCTTCAGTTCATCCTGGAAATCGCCGAGCGTCTGGTCGGCGAGCCCGACCGGGCCGATCACATCGACGAGGCGCTTGCCCTTGCCGTGGCGGAACTCATGGGGGTGTTTGTTTTCCCAGCCCATCGCGGCCTGGATCGCATCGCTGAGTTCCAGGAAAGTGACGGATGTGGAGATGGAGAAATGCCTCCATATCTTCGGCTGTATGCCGTAGGTGAACACTTTCACAAGTACCCGTTCCGCTCCGCTTTTCTTTGCCATGCGAGGAAACTATGGGATGCGCCGCGCGGATACAAACCGAAACATGGGGCTGTTTCCGCAGTTCAGGCTTCGCGGATGGCGGTGATGGCGGCAGCCATGTCTTTCGCGCCGAAGGTGGTGGAGCCGGCGACCATGACGTTCGCCCCGGCAGCATAGGAAATGGCGGCGGTTTCGGCACCGATCCCGCCATCGACCTCGATGTGGAATGCGTAGCCTTTCTCTTTCCGGAAAGCGGCGGCAGCCCGCACCTTGTCCATCATTTCCCCCATGAAAGGCTGCCCTCCGAAGCCGGGGACGACGGTCATACAGAGCAGTAAATCGATTTTTCCGAGGAAAGGGATGACATCTTCGAAAGGCGTGGCGGGATTCAGCGCGAGCCCGGCCAGGCATCCCGCCTCGCGAATCCGCTCCAATGTTTCCGCCACATCATGTTCCGCCTCCACATGCACCGTGATGCAATCCGAACCCGCCGCAATGAAACGCGGCAGGTAGTGGTCGGGGCGCGAGATCATCAGGTGCACATCAAGGAAAATGTCGTTCGACTCATGAACTGTCTGCACCATCGCCGGGCCGAAGGAGATATTGTCCACGAAATGTCCGTCCATCACATCGAGATGCAGCCAGTCGGCTCCGGCGGTGATGGCGCGGGTGGTTTCCTCTCCGACCCTTGAGAAATCGGCGGCGAGAAGGGAAGGGGCGATGACCCGGTCGTGGAATGTTTTTGCGATCACAGGCACAAACGAAGCATGGGAGCGGCGGATGGGAAGAAAAATTCGGGAGGTCATATTATACCGGTTGACGGTATTACCGGGGTGGAGTATTAAATTGTCGTGATCGAATCCTTTGCATGCCCGGAGACGGAGTGCGTTTTTCTCGGAAGAACATCCAGGAAGCTCCCTCCGGCGATCCAACAGACAGCAAGGCGGAAACTTGTTTATCTAAGCCAAGCCATGCATCTGGACGATCTCAGGTCACCTCCGGGAAACCGGCTGGAAGCACTTCGGGGCAACCGCTCCGGGCAGATGAGCATTCGTATCAACCAGCAGTGGCGGATCTGTTTCATCTGGAGAAACGATTCGGCGAGCGATGTCGAGATTGTCGATTACCATTAGAAAATATGAAAACGAAATTACTGGAACCGATCCATCCGGGTGAAATCCTGCTGGAGGACTTCATGAAACCCCTCGGCCTCAGCCAATACCGTGTTGCCAAGGACGTGGGTGTGGCTCCGCTGAGGATCAGCGAGATCGTGCGGGGCAAACGCGGAATCACCGCTGATACCGCGATGAGATTGGGGCGATATTTCAAAACCACCGCAGGAATCTGGATGAGGCTGCAGGCTCAGTATGATCTAGAGGTCGCTGAACGAAAAAGCGGCGCGGACATCCTCCGCAGTGTTCCGGAATATGCCGTGCCCGACTGACGGGTTGCCCTCTCCACCAAGGCAGTTTATGAAAACGGTCGCCCCATGAACGAAGACCTGATCATCGACCTGCAAAGCGACGCCCATTTTATGCAGCAGGCGATGCGCGAAGCCCACAAGGCGTATGCTGCGGGAGAGGTGCCGGTCGGCGCGGTGGTGGTGCATGAGGGGAGAATCATCGGCCGCGCATGGAATCAGGTGGAGACGCTGAAAGACGCCACGGCGCACGCGGAAATGCTCGCCCTCACCGCTGCCATGCAGGCGCTCGGCGATTGGCGGCTTGAGAAATGCACACTCTATGTCACCAAGGAGCCCTGCCCGATGTGCGCGGGTGCGATCGTCCACTGCCGCCCGGACCGGGTGGTTTTCGGATGCGGCGATCCGAAGGCGGGTGCTGCGGGCGGTTGGATCAATCTGCTAGAAGCGAATCCGCCCCTAAACCACCGCTGCGACGTCACCGCCGGGGTGATGGGCGAGGAGTCCCTGGCGCTGCTCCAATCCTTTTTCCGCGAGGCTCGGCAGCGGAAGAAGATGGAGGAATCATGAAAATTCCGATAGGTGCAGTGAGTATCAGCATATCCTCGTCGAGACACATGAAGCATTTTATCCTACTCAGCCTATCTGCCGCGATAAAGCTCCACGCAGCCTCCTTTCTCGTCGAAGCCGAACATTTCTCCGATCCCGGCGGCTGGGGGATCGACACCCAGTTCATCGAGTCCATGGGTTCACCCTACCTGATCGCGCACGGATTGGGGAAACCCGTTGCCGACGCCACGACCGAAGTCGATGTCCCCGAGGCGGGCACCTACCGCGTCTGGGTCCGCACCATCGACTGGACGAAACGCCTCGACCGCCCCGAAAGCGCCGGGCGTTTCAAACTGGCAGTCAATGGCACCGCCCTGGGAACGGAACTCGGAACCGGTGAGACGAAATGGTCCTGGCAGCTCGCCGGCCAGACCGAGCTGAAAGCCGGAAAAGCGAAACTCGCCCTCCAGGATCTCACCGGCTTCGACGGCCGTGCGGACGCCATCCTTTTCAGCAGCGATCCCGCTTTCACCCCTCCGGCGGACGCAACATTCGAGGAGCGCACCGCTTGGAAAATCCCCGGCGTGCCCAGCCAGATCGAGGATGCCGGAAATTTCGATCTCGTCGTCGTCGGTGGCGGCTATGGTGGCATCGGCGCAGCGGTCTCCGCAGCGCGCATGGGCGCGAAGGTCGCCCTGATCCAGAACCGCGATGTCCTCGGTGGAAACGGCTCTTCCGAAATCCGTGTCTGGGCGATGGGGAACTACCCGCCCAGCGAATACCCGCTCGATGAGATCATCCGCGAGATCGAGGACAAGGCCATCGCCTCCCCGGCACCTGCGGAGGAGTTCGTTGACGACAAAAAGGAGAAAGTTGTCCGTGCCGAGAAAAACATCACCCTTTTCCTCGGTCACCACGTGTATGGCCTGGACATGAAGGACGGCAGCATCGCCGCAGTGAAAGCGGTCGATATTGGCGCCGGAAAGATCAAGCGCATCAGCGGGAAATTCTTCTCCGATTGCACCGGCCACGGCTTCATCGCCATGTGGTCCGGCGCGGAAACGAAATTCACGGAGAAAGGCCGCATGGGCATGAGCAAC
>Ga0163144_10018553_pt1 | contig 14057 bp, 14 predicted proteins | sample OliLak19BULKMAT1_FD_123175 | JGI IMG/M metagenome (GOLD analysis project Ga0163144, IMG submission 123175) | Freshwater microbial mat bacterial communities from Lake Vanda, McMurdo Dry Valleys, Antarctica - Oligotrophic Lake LV.19.BULKMAT1 | ecosystem: Environmental > Aquatic > Freshwater >... | reverse complement strand
TGGGTCCGATCGGTCACGTTGATGACCGCCTTCGGATTCACCGCCTGAAAAAAGCTCGGCCAGCCGGTGCCGGATTCAAACTTGTGATCGGAAACAAACAACTCCTGCCCGCAACCTGCGCAAAGATAAATCCCAGCGTCCTTGTTGGCAAAAAACGCGTTGTCAAAGGCGCACTCGGTGCCGCCCTCACGCAGAATCTGAAACTGCTCGGGCGTGAGAATCTTCCGCCATTCATCGGGAGTGAGATGCACTTTGTTGGCTGAATCCGGAACGAGCTTCGCGGCGATCTCCGGGGGAATTGCGGGCTGAGTTGCCGGGGATTGCGCGCGGACGTTCTGAGTTCGTGATTGCCAGGCCATCGTCGCTCCGATTGTCAAAAGCACAATGAGTGTCAAAGCCGTTTTCATAGTCGCCTTGATTGTAGGCTGTCCGAAGAAAAAAGTGCAGGCGGCGGCGATGTTATCACGCGCCGCCTGCCTGCGTTCTCACACTCATGCGATGCCAGCAGTTGGGTGCACGTCAACGCGAATGGGTCACGGCAGGACAACCGCATCGATCCAGTGAATGATGCCATTGGTACACACCACGTCAGTCTTGATGACCTTCGCGTTATTGATCATCACGTTGGATCCGTCCACTTTCACCATCAGATCCTTTCCGTTCAGCGTTGAGAGATTCATCGTCTTGACATCAGCGGCTTTTACCGCAGCACCCTTGTGGACGTGATGCAGGAGGATGTCCTTGAGCTTTTCCTTGTTCTCGGGCTTGAGCAGATCCTCAACCGTGCCCGCCGGAAGTTTGGCGAAGGCGGCGTTGGTTGGCGCGAAGACCGTGAACGGACCTTCACCCTTGAGGGCCTCCACCAAACCCGCGGCCTTGATCGCTGCGACAAGCGTGGTGACTTCCTGCATCCCTTCGCCGGTTGCGGTGTCGATGATGTCCTTGTGAGAAGCGTGTGTGTCACCCGCGATTGCCGGGGACTGTGAAACAAACGAAACCGTCCCGAAACCAATGGCCGCCGCGATGACGGCAGCGCCTGCAAAACGAATTCTGCGATTCATATACATTCTCCAGTTGGATCAACTTCTCCGCCTTTACTCAGACACATTGTCTTTGCACGGGCGTTGTGTCGGATGGTACGCAGACAAATGAAACTTGGATTTTGCGCACCGGAAGTTCTGAAAACTTGACCGCTTGACACGGACGTGTCGTGGCGCAGCCTTCCGCACCTGGACTCGCGATAATCGGCGAGCTTGCGAAGCAAAAAACAATCGCGTCAGCCAAAACAGCTTGAATCCGTTTCGCTTCGCGAGTGCTTATCGTTTGCGCGAAACATGCGGGATGCCGCATGACCACGTGCGGAGCGCCCGTGCCACGTTTCGCCGGTGTCCCGTTTCGCTATACTCCGCGCCCTTCATGGATCAATGGCAGACCATTCTCTCATCGGTTGCGTCGGTGTTTCTGGTTGTCATGGCGGGGGCGTTTGCACGGGGCATGGACTGGCTGACTGAGGAAGCGGATCAGACGCTTGTGCGTCTCACCATCTGGATGCTTTATCCGTGTCTCATTCTTGAGACCATGTCGGGCAACACGACATTGTTCACGGGCAATTCGCTTTTTGTCGCACCGGTAATCGGATATCTGCTGCCGATGCTGGGGATCCTCGTCGCGTTTACGGTGCTGCGTCTCGCGGGAAGATCGCTGCCGCTGGAAAACGCCTCGCAGCGAAACACCTTCATCGTGGCGGCCGGGATTTTCAATTACGGGTTCATCCCGATCCCGCTGACATTGCAGTTGTTCCCCGGCGACGCTGCGACGCTCTCAAGCTTGCTGCTGCACAACGCCGGCGTTGATCTTGCGATCTGGACCGTTGGGGTTTCAATCCTCGCGGGAAAGTTCGGCGCGAAGATGCCTCCGAAGGAATCGTTCATGATGCTCGCAATGATCGCTGTTGCGGGGACACTCAATTACACCGGCGCGTGGAAACATCGGCCGATCTGGTTCGGAAAATCCGTCGAGATGCTTGGTGCGATGGCGATTCCGATCTCACTGCTTCTTTCGGGCGCGATGATCGCGGATGTGTGGAAGCAGGCGAACTTTCGCAGCTCCGGAAGAACCATCGCCGCCGCTTCACTTGTCAGGCTGCTGGTCCTTCCGATCTGTTTCATCGGACTTGCGAAGATTCTGCCGGTTTCGATCAACCTCAAGCGCGTACTGGTGATTCAGGCGGCCATGCCAAGCGCTGTGTTTGTGATCGTCCTGGGCAGACACTTCGGCGGTGATGTGCCCACGGCGGTGCGGATTGTCGTCGCGACATCATTCCTCGCGCTGGCGACAATCCCTGTGTGGCTATGGGTGGGATTCCGAGTCATCAACAACTGATTCGCACGGAGGCACAGAGAAAACTTTTTTCCCCACGAATCCCCACATAGCCTCACTGATGCAGACCTAATGTTGGAAATCTGATTCGTGTTTATTCATGCAAATTGGTTGGAAAAAGTCTGTGCATTTCATCTTCGTATCATCTGTGCCTCTGTGGCAAATATCTATTTCTGTTCCGAAAACTTAGCTTTCACCTTGTTTGCCTTCGGCGTCGCGTTGCCGCGGATGTAGGGTTGGTCGGGGTTGTTCTTTGCGTAATCCTGGTGATACGCCTCGGCCGAGAAGAAGCCGTCACCGATTGGTTCGATGGTTGTGACGATCGGACTTGCAAAAGCCTTCGCATCGTTCAATTGCTTGATGTAAGCCTCAGCCACCCGCTTCTCATCATCGTTCTGATGGAAAATCGCCGAGCGGTACTGCGGGCCCGAGTCGGGTCCTTGGCGATCTTTGGTCGTTGGATCGATGACAAAAAACAGCACACGCATCAACTGCCCGAAGCTGATTTTCTGCGGATTGTAGGTGATCTTGATCGCCTCGGCGTGCGCGGTTCTGCCGGTGCAGATTTTCTCATATTCCGCATCCTCCTTCGTTCCGCCGCAGTAACCCGAGATGACATCCGTCACACCCGGCACCTGATCAAACGCCACCTCCGTGCACCAGAAACACCCGCCCGCAAAAATCGCGACGGCACTGGTTTGGTCTGCCGGCGCTTTGATGTCTTCGGTCGGTTGCGGCAGATCATCGGCCTTGGCAGATGGAATCGAACACGCGGCGGAGCCAAATGCAAATAGCATGATGAGAAACCCTCGAATTAAATTTGATGTCACGAATCGCCTTTAGTTGAAGCAGGTCATTGTAGGCGCTCAGTTGAGCTGGATGCGAACAGGCGATGAACCGTTGCAGCGATCAGTCGTATGCCCGATTCAGTACACGCAGTAGATCCAACGACCGCTGCAAAAGCAGCATCAGCCAGAGAGCACCGGCAAACCCGAGCCAAATTCGACCACGCCTGCGCGACAATGTGGCAGAGTTGAGGAGTCTCAACATGAGCAGTACCCAATTGAAGGAATCGGCACAAAATATGATGCGGATTTATCAGCGCTTGGATTGCAAGCCAATCATTCGCCGCGTGCACCAGAATTCCCATCCGGGATTTTGGGGACTTTGTTCTGCGTAAGACCAGCGCGAACATGCTCTTTACTCCTTATTCACCGTCCCGTTCTCGATATGGAATTGCAACGCTGCATTCCTCGGCTATGATTCGGTGGTTGATGTCACATTGCATTTGAGTATGAACGAAGGTTCGGGATGACAGCCGTTTCAATACCACTTCACCGCCCCGCCCCGCGAGCATTGCTTGTCGCATCCACCGCTTGTCAGGCCATTCCGGCCGGGCAGTTGCGGCAGTTGGGATATGAGTGTGCGCCCACCTCTGATCCCTATGCGGCGATGCTTGAGATCTGTCAGCGCCCGCTGGTTTATCGCGCGGTGGTCATCAGTCTGCAGAGTCTGTACCGCGAAGAACTTGCAGTGATCTGGACGATCAAGCAGCGTTATCCGCATCTGGAAGTGTTTCTAACGCAGACCGATGGCCGGCAGGCGGCGCTGGCTGAAGGAATGCGCTTGGGCGCGGACGGATTGCTGGCAGAGGACGGACTGCATCGCCTCAACGACGGATCCGCACGACCGATGGAGGAATTTCCGCATCTCTCCAGAACCGCGGATACGATTTTCGATCCCCCGCCTGCTGTGCCGGATGCTGCTGACGAATTACAGAGTAGCGGGCATGATGACCCGATGCATGCTGATGTCACCTGCCCCGATGAGCCCCTGCTGACCGCAGATGAGCTTCGGGCACTGCTTGAAGAGCCGACGCTTCCCGCATCCGGAGGACACGATTGATGGTGCGAAGCGCTGAACGAATCCTGTTGATAGGCGACCGCGAGCGGCAGATGGAATCATCGCTCTCGCAGGCGCTCCCCGGCGCCGATGTCCGCAGCGTCGCGGGTGTCTTCGATGCGCTGGCGGAACTGTCTGCGGGAAACTACACCACCGTCATCGCATCAGCAGACCCCATCGAGCGCCGTCCCGAATCCGCAATGCGCGCCATCCGGCAACTCGCCGGTGACTCGCGCATCCTCCTGTTCTCCAACCCATCGCTCGAACCGATCTCGCGTAAAATGCTTGAGTTCGGTTGCGACGACTATCTGGTGACGCCCGCATCCCCCACCGAACTGCAGCAGTTGTTCGGGACGCCCCCGGTGCGCTTTGCAACCAGCGCAAACAGGACCGATGAATCAATCATGCCGGTGGAGGTGTCGCAACCTTCCAGACTGACCGCGCTGCTGGGATTGCCACTGGCCGAGATGTTTCTTGATTCGATGCTGCAGCATCCGCAGGAAGCGCCCAATCTGGTCGTCAGGCAGATCAACGCCCACATCGGCCCGACACACAAGCTGCTTCTCTCTGCAAGCCCGGCCGCTCCGCAGGTTGGTGAAGGTTTTGCGATCACCTCGCACGTGGTCCGGAGCCAGGGCGAAGACAGCGCCGTCCTTCATCTGATGATGCCGCGCGACGAGGATGAGACTTCAGCAAGGCATGTGCTCTCGCAGATCTCCCTGCTGATCGGCAAGTGCCTTGCGCTGCGCGAGCGTCATAAGAAGATGCTCAAGCTGGCATTCACCGATGACCTCACCGGCATCGCCAACGGCCGGTGGTTCAGGCAGCATCTCGAACACAAGATTTCCGAGGCGAAGGAAAAATATCTGCTCGTGACGCTGCTGATTTTCGACATCGACAACTTCAAGCAATACAACGATCAGTTCGGGCACGGCGTGGGCGATGAGATTCTTAAGCAGACCGCATCGCTCATCAAGCGCTGCGTGCGCCCGACGGATCTGGTGGCGCGCATCAGCGGGGATGAGTTTGCGATCGTATTCTTTGATCCCGACGGCCCGCGTGAACCGCGCGATCCGAGCGTCGGAACTTCCAGATCAAGAGTGCCGCCGAGCGTGCAGGCGGTGTGCGAACGCATCCGCCGACTCATCAGCGCCCCGGAATATCAGCTCCTTGGCACCAATGGTCAGGGAATGCTGACCATCTCCGGCGGGATCGCGGTGTATCCCTATGACGCACAGAGCTCCGAGGCGCTGATCTGCGCCGCCGACAAGGCGCTGATGTTCGACGCCAAGCGCGGCGGGAAAAACAGCATCACGCTTGTGGGGGAAGAGAGCGGCGAAGGTTTTACCGGTTGATTTCCGTTGGCACGAACGCATTGTTCGATCTTCGCATTCCGATCAGCATCACAACTCCCAAAGTCATTGACAGCGCCGGCTCGGGCACAGTCGCACCGAGATGTGTGACGGCGGGAGATGACGCCAACGCAAGCCCGAAGTTGGCGGCGATAAGATTGAAGTCCAGCGTGTTGACGACATTGTCGTAATTGAAATCCCCCGAAGTCCACATGCCCGGCCCTCCATACCCTGAAAGAAATGCGCTGAAATCCTGCGAATCCACCTCGCGATCGAGGTTCGCGTCGCCTTGATAGGTATACGCAACGACCACAGTGGTCGCATCGACGCGCGGAAACTTGCACGTTGCGACGGGATTTCGAAACGATGGGCTGTGCTTGAACTTGAATTTGCGCCTTAGGCGGAACTTGCACCATCACCCTGTAGCATCACCATGCGCATCCGCTCGGTGCAACAAGTTGCACCCTGCCTGCGAACACGCACCGCGCGGTCACACCCTCAGCAGCTTCTCCATCGTCGGGAACTGCGAGCCCAATATCGCCTTGCTTGGCGTGTCCAGCCACTTTTGGAGGATCGTCGCGTAGATGCTTCGGAAATCGACGGTGTAGATCAGATCGCCCTGGTCAAGCTTGGTGAGCGACGGGTGCTGGCCCAGCACGCCTTGCTGGATGTTCTTGCCAAAGAGGAACATCGGGGCCGCGGCGCCGTGATCGGTTCCGCCGGATGCGTTCTGGGTAACTCTCCTGCCGAATTCGCTGAAGGTCATCAGCAGAACGCGATCGTCGTTCTCCTGTTGCTGTATATCTTTTAGAAACGCGCTGACGCCCTGGGCGAGTTGCTGCATGAGTTGATCGTGTCGGCCACGTTCACCGGCGTGCGTGTCGAAGCCGCCAAGAGAGACATAATACACCCGCGTGGGCAATCCCCCTTTGATCATCGCGGCGATGGTCTTGAGACCCTGTCCGAACCCGTTTGCCGGATACTGATACTGCGGATTGTGCCCGCGCGTCATGCGCAGGATGTCGTCGCTGCTGACCCGCGCATCCATCGCGGTGCGGGTGAGAAATTCCATCTGACTTGCGGGCGTGATCTCGATCTTCGTCTTCGCCCGCTCGATCTTCGCCTGCTCAAATTTTTCGCGCGCTGTCTTGGGAGCACTTGGTTCAGCGGGCTGGGTCGCGGGCGCATCATCGGCCTGATTCAGTTCCTCATATCGCTCACGATCTTTCCCGGTGTAGCGATAATTTTCCGGACGCTCAAACGACAGCGGCGTGATGCGATCGCCCTTCATCGCAAGCGGCGCGGTCGCGCCGATCGACACCCCGACATGCGGATCGACGCCCGCGCAGGTGTTGTCAAAGAACCGGCCGAGCCAACCGTTGGTCGCGACTTCATTGTCCGGCTGCGCGGTGTGCCAGATGTCCATCGACCTGAAATGCGAACGATTGGGATTGGGATAGCCCACACCCTGAATCACCGCCATTTTCCCGTTGTCGTAAAGCTCTTTCAACGGCGCGAGATTTGGATGAAGCCCCACATAGTTGTTGAGTTTCAGCACGTCCTTCGGATCATGCCGGATCGCCGGGCGGGCCTTGTGATACGCATCATCCGCCCAGGGTATGACCGTGTTTAATCCGTCATTACCCCCTGACAATTGAATGACAACGAGGATCTTGCCGTCCTTGCCTGACGCCTGTTGCACGCGCGCGCCATCGGCCTTCTGATCGAGGGCAAGCACCGTGTTGTCAAGAAAAGTCGGCACAGTCACCGCTGCCGACACAAGTGTCAGACCGCGCTGAAGAAACAGACGACGGGTGGATACTGAATCAAGCATGGTGCATCAGTCGACAGTGGACAGTCGGCAGTCGGCAGGATGGGTTGCTGCCGCTGTTGGCTGTTGACTGCCGACTCTCCTTAACACAACTGATACTCCGGCATGGACACGATCAACTGGATCATTTGTTTCAGCGAACTCTCCGTGGGGTTGGTTCCCAGCGAGTCGAGGAGAATTTGTTTTTTATCATCCGGTATCGGACGTTGGATCAGACGGTTGACCCAGTAATCAACCAACTCTTTCGGCGGCGCATCGACGGTGGGCTTGAATGATCCGGTCGCTTCGGCCGATGCACGGGCGTTCTTATTGGCGCCCTTGCCAATCGCCTTGATCTGACGCATTGGCGCGCTGCCGCCCGCCAGAAACACACAGGTGTTATACCGCACAAACAGCGTGCTGGTGTTGATCCACATCCGACCGCCCGGCCAGCCTTTGACGTTCGGGGGCATCAGCGGCACCTGTCCCATCTGTTCGAGCGATCCATACAACCGCAGCGGCGGAGGCATTTCAAGCTCAAGCAGTTTAACCGTCCCAACCACCAACTGAACAGGACTCTTGATCTGTGAACCGATGGTGCGCGATGCGTAGAACGCCTTGCTGGAAAGAATCGTCCGGATCAGGGGGCGCAGGTCCCAATCCGCCTGCTTCAAAATTGACGCCAGCGACTCGGCCAATCCCGGTTCTATTTCTTCATACACGAACCATCTGAACACCTTGGTCGAGATGTATGGCGCACAGGCCGGATGCATGAGGATGATGTCGATGATGTCATCGCCGTTGAAGTTGCCGCGTTTGCCGAAAAACGCCTTTGCACCTTCATCATGATCGTATTTGCGGAAGCGATATTCGCCGTCTTCATGGGTCCATCCGGTGAAGGCGCGCGCTGCCTGCTTGATGTCGTCCTCGGAATAGTTGCCGATGCCAAGCGTGAAAAGTTCCATCAGTTCACGGGCGTAATTCTCGTTGGGCTTTTGTTTGCGGTTCTGAGTGTTGTTGAGATAGTCGAGCATCGCCGGATCGCGAGAGATGCCCTTGACGAACTCCCTGAAGTTGCCCGCGGCAAACCGACGGATCGTCTCGTTCTGGTTCCACATCAGCGCCGCCGCGCGTTCGTCCTTGGCGCTGGTGGTGAAATGCCCGTGCCACATGAACACGAGCTTCTCGTGCAGGGGATAAGGCCCGTTGGCAAACCGTTTCATCCACCAAGCGATCGTCGCCGCGATCGCTTCGCGATTGGCTTGCTGCAGCATCTGCTGAATAGCCTGTCGCTCATCCTGCGTTTTGCCGGCGTACAACTTGCGGATTTCCTGAAAGCTTTTTGGATACCCTTCAATGCTTGAAAGATCCGGCAAATCAGATTGACTCACCTCTTCAGCCCGTGCATCCGGAAAGTCCATCAGCAGATCAATCGCCGCCTGCGGACCCATCGACTGAATCCGAGCGATCTCATCCGGTAAACCCCCGAAGCCCGCACGGTTGAGCAGATGCGCCGCCTTCACCGCGTCAAACGGATCATCCGATGTGGGCACAAACGGTTCGAGTAGTGGATGAAGTTTCGGCATATGTCACAATTTTGTCGGCATTCCACAGTCGGCAGTCTAAAGTCAACCGTGGGCTGACGACTGTTCAGATTCACCAGCGATCACCCACCAGTCACCAACCACCAACCCACCTTTCACCACTACTGAAAACGGATCTCGCCCGCGTTTATTGTGAAGGGGCCTGCGTTTCCTATACTCCATCATCGTAAGACTGGAGCCTTAAAAATTGAATGAAATTCTTCTGCGCCTCGGCCATTCGCCTGATCCGGACGATGCCTTCATGTTCTACGGCCTGGCAAAGGACAGGTTCCCAACCGGTCGATATCGGTTCGAGCATATACTTCAGGATATCCAAACCCTCAATCAACGGGCGATGAAAGGCGAACTTGAGATCACCGCGATCTCAATCCATGCGTATCCGTATGTCGCCGACAAATATATCCTGACCAGTTGCGGCAGCAGCATGGGCGACAAATACGGCCCGATGGTCGTCGCACGCGAGCCGATGAGCATCGAACAACTCCGCGGCAAGACCATCGCCATCCCCGGCAAGCTGACGACGGCGTTTCTGACACTTCAACTCTGTCTGGGGCCCGGCGCGCCGCGCGATAATCCGCCAGACGCAGCCCGCGAGCCGCAGTTCTTCTACGACGTCGTTCATTTCGACGAGATTCCGGCCTATGTACGTGACGGAAAGGCCGATGCTGGTTTATTGATTCACGAGGGACAACTCACTTATCAAAACGAAGGCCTGCATCTGGTTGTCGAGCTCGGCGAGTGGTGGCACGAAAAAACACAACTGCCACTGCCGCTTGGCGGTAATGTGATTCGGCGCGATTTGGGCGAAACGGTTTGTCAGGAAGTCACCAATATCATCAAGCAATCGATACAGTATTCACTCGATCACCGCGCGGAAGCGGTCGAGTATGCGTTGCAGTTCGGGCGGGATCTCAATCGCGACCTGGCCGACAAGTTTGTCGGGATGTACGTCAATCACTGGACGCTCGATTACGGGGAAAAGGGCCGAGCCGCGATCACGCGATTGCTGCGCGATGGGGCGGCCAAGGGACTGGTGCCCGCGATTGCCAACATTGAGTTTGTCGAAGCGCGATGACACGCATGGCAGATCGCAGTGAATCGCAGGCCATGAAATACGCCACGTCTTCGCACAGGTTCCCGGCACAAACGCCTGAACGCGGATGAGATTTTGAAGTCTCCTCATCCGCGTTCAACAGCGAACAGCATTGTGTTGACGAGGGTTCAGAATGTGAACCCGACGCCAAGCGTGTATACAAACTGGCCGTCGTCAAAGTTGTCGTCAGCATCGCCGGCATCGCGGAAGAAGAACTGATATTCAATCTGCGCGAAGATGTAGGCTTCATCCTTGATGAAGTATTTCACGCCCGCCTCCGGACCCGCCGCCCATGTGTCGTTGACGCTGTCTCCGTAGACATATCCGCCGTTCACACCGATGTACGGCTGGAAACGATCCAGATCGAAGTGATAGTCCAGGGCGACGCGCGTCGAGGCGTTCCAGGTGTCGTCACCACCGCTTGAGAAGTTGGCAGTCTGCCGTGCTGCCACCTCCCAGCCATCGGCAAAGAAATATCCGATGACAAAGTTCACTCCGAAGCTGCCATTTTCAAACTCAGCATCGTTGCTGCCCGATCCGCTCAAGGCAAAATCCCAGGTGCCCTGGTGTCCGAACCGCTGCCCGCTTGACGGTGCGAGATACACCGGATCGGACGCAGCGGGCGTCTCATTAACCATTACTGACTGTGATCCCGCTGTAATTTCCCGGGCGGACATGGGAACCAGGGAGAACTCTCCCGCCCCCGCCACCACAGGCACCGCCGCCGACAACAAAACCGCTAGAACCGACTTTCGCATGGAGACTCCTTCTTGTGTCCCGTGAGTTTTATCGTGTCGATCCCCCACGCGCACGGGCTGACGGGTGGAGATGCGCGTAATCTCCATGCAACCGGATTTGAAAGTATCGGGGATGTCCTTACCGGGATGTAAGAAAACAGGGATCTTTTCCTTCCCCCACGAACGGTGAGTGCGACGGCCATAACTTATTCAGGCTTGCGAATGAAACTTTTATTGTAACCCGTTTGAGGCCGACACCCCGCCCGCGTATAGTTTCACAGCGTTCGAGGATTTTTAAAACTCTGACATTGGACCAACTTGCAATCAAACAACGCCATCAATATCGAAGACACAGTTACCATGCCCCCCCGCACCACCTTGGCAATCAAGAGCATTAACCTTGCGGCGGTGATACTGCCGCTGGTTGGGGTGGTGGTGGCTTGCGTATTGGTTTGGGGCTGGGGATTTTCGTGGGTGCATCTGGGGATTCTGATCGGGATGTACGTGGTCACTGGGCTGGGCATCACGATTGGGTATCACCGGCTGTTCACGCATCGGGCATTTCAAACCAACAACGTCATGAAGGCCATTCTCGCCATTTTCGGATCGATGGCTGTCGAAGGGCCGGTGATGAAATGGGTCGCAGATCACCGCCGGCATCATCAGCATTCGGACCATGACAATGACCCGCATTCCCCGCACCTGCACGGCAAAGGGTTCTGGGGGTTTTTGCAGGGATTGTGGCATGCGCATGTGGGCTGGGTGTTCGAACCCGATGCACCGGGGCTGTACCGATATGTGGGTGATCTCAAGAAGGATCCTGTGATTCGGGCGATGCATAAGCTCTTCCCACTGTGGGTGCTGATCGGGCTGCTGATACCGGCTGTGCTCGGTGGGGTTATCACGATGACCTGGACTGGCGCGCTGCTCGGATTCATCTGGGGCGGATTGGTCCGCGTGTGTCTGGTGCATCACATCACCTGGAGCGTCAACTCGATCTGCCATTTGTTCGGTAAAAAGGATTTCAAAAGTGATGACGAAAGCCGGAACAACGTGATCGTCGGGATTCTCGCCTTTGGTGAAGGCTGGCATAACAACCACCACGCGTTTCCAACCTCCGCCCGACACGGGCTTCGCTGGTGGCAGATCGACACCAGCTACATGCTGATCCGGGCCATGGAAATGGTTGGGCTTGCATACAACGTGCGAGTACCGACGCGTGAATCGATGCAAAGCAAGCAGTTGTGAAGCAGTTGTCAGATTAAAATGTGAATTTTATCAAAGCCCGTTTTTCCGCATGAAATGCATGGGAAAACGGGCTTTGTACTGATTGGCGGCAGCGAAATGCTAATTTTTAATGGCGTCTGGTTGGACAAGCCGATCTTGAACTGTACCGTATAGAGGTAAGGTAAGTCAGTAGATCAGTCTCTCGGACCTTGGTTCTTCCATCCTCCGCACCGACCTTTCTCTTTCTCTCCTGCCCTTGGGCCAATGTGTTGGCCTCTTTCAATACGAATCCGGAAAGTAAAAGGCGGATTCAAAAGGCCCGGAACGATAGGAGTTTCAAATGGCCAGCAAGTTATACGTCGGAAATCTCAGCTACAACACAACCAGCTCAGACCTTGAGCAGTTGTGCGGACAATATGGCACGGTGCAGAGCGCCGAAGTCATTCAGGACCGTGACACCGGTCGCAGCAAAGGTTTTGGTTTTGTGCAAATGGGCAGCGATGCCGAAGCACAGGCCGCAATCGCTGCACTCCATGGCAAAGACATGGACGGCCGAGCCCTGACCGTCAACGAAGCCAAGCCCCGTGAAGAACGTCCCCGCTCAGGCGGCGGCGGCGGTGGTGGAGGCTACGGTGGTGGTGGAGGCGGCGGTGGCGGTGGTGGTGGACGCGGCAAGCGCTATTGATTTAGCCTTGCTCTCACCAGCAACTCATCATTGCAATTACGCAGGCGGCGGCACGAAAGTGTCGCCGCCTCTTTTTGTTGTGTGAATGAATCACTCGACAACCGTCAACCTGTGATTCCGATTGAACAACAGGTCCGACTGGGCACTCTGACTCGCGATCAAAGCCCGGTCGCTCGCGACTCGAGTTCAACCGGTCGCAAGCGACCCCGCTAACTGCAACCTTCACTTTCGATACTCACTCCGGCGCGACATACGCGTTGGGTCCGCCCATCTTCATGAACTTGTGATACACCACGAGCAACAGTCCCAGACTCACTGCGGCAAACAATCCGCTGAATAGATATGTCAGACGATAGTTGCTGTTGGTCATCGACAGGACGGGTCCCAAGGTGAATCCCATGCCGATGCATGAAACCGGTCTACCAGCGAACCCAGCGGATAGGCCAGCGCCAAAGAGCAAACGTAGGTCCAAAAGATCCATTTTCCATAGGCTTCGGTGGTCATGCCCAGACTCTTGGCGTAAAGCAGACTGAAGGCGTTAATCGGCGCGAAAGCCGCCCCGCCGATGGTCAAGAGCGCGAAGACCCAGAGGTAATAGGAATTGGTGAAGCATTCGCGGAAATACACCTTCGCCATCGAGAAGAATCCGCCCCGCCTCAGATCCTCCTCGACCAGCGGCACCGGCGGATACTCGCCTTCCTTGAGCATGAAGCACATGATCATGAAACCGAAAAGGAAGATCAGTCCGATGGACAGAAAGATCCAGTCGTAATAATGATCGGCGTGTTTGATGATCCAGTAGTTGAAGATCATCCCGTCGATCAGACTGACCGCGCGGAAGAGTCCGAAAAACCTTCCCAGCACCGGCCGGGGAACAACGTCGTTGATCAGTCCGTTGAAAATCGGACCGGAGGTGACGACCGCGAACTCGAAGTGAGATCGCGAAGTCGCCGAACAAAAGCCAGAAGAACAGAAGCGACAACCCGCCGGCCGTGTAAACCAGCGTGCCGACCTTCCAAAATTTCTTCTCCGACGGAAAAGCGTGATCAATCACGGGCGCAGCGAATGTCGTCTTTCTTGGACTGGTTCACGCATACTCCGGAATTCCATCTGTAGGGATGGGACGTGATGACTTCTAGATTCTAAGAATGCATTGCCAGAGAAGCGCGCTAATCTTCTGCCCGCCGCGCTGGACGGCTGCACAGTTTCTTCTCTATCGAATATTCAGCAATAAGACCAGAAGTGCCTACGCTCGTGCGCACGGGCCG
>Ga0163144_10018551_pt1 | contig 14057 bp, 16 predicted proteins | sample OliLak19BULKMAT1_FD_123175 | JGI IMG/M metagenome (GOLD analysis project Ga0163144, IMG submission 123175) | Freshwater microbial mat bacterial communities from Lake Vanda, McMurdo Dry Valleys, Antarctica - Oligotrophic Lake LV.19.BULKMAT1 | ecosystem: Environmental > Aquatic > Freshwater >... | reverse complement strand
GGCCCAGACGTGAAGTGAAACATCTCTGAGGGGGTATTGAATCCTGGACCAGACTTCTTCATCTGAAGTGCATGGCACCTGTAATTGCATCACCTGTAATTGCATGGCACCTGTAATTGCCTCCTGTAATTGCCTCATGATCGAAGAATCGGGAACTGGCTTGACAGACCCAACCCGATCTTACCGATTGGCAGAGCTGTGACGAGCTGTGACACCGAACTGTGACAGACTGTGACACTTCACAGAATCGACATCTGCTCGATGTGTGGTGATGTTTTCGGAAGCGATATTGTCCAACCGGCGCTGCCAGCGCGGATCGACGATCAGCGATTGCTGCGGTGACAACACAAGAGTCGACTCTGAGATGTAGACGGCGGTAGTTGAGTGGAAGCCGTGCGAAATCCGATCGTGTTTCGGACAGAGCTTGTTCTGTGGGATCAGTCATGAAAGCGTCGCGAATCCTGCATGACGGTTTTGCGCCTGCTGAATCATAGTCATCCAAACGTGCCTGCGGGACTCGTGTCTCGGAAGTCCCAAACCACTCGCATCTCAGACGGCTCGCGCGAGGTACCTGGACCATGCGTGACAAGCAAGCCGACTGTTCTACGGAACACAGCATTCCGCTGGCTGCAGGGCTGCGATCGTCTGACCGCAGCGGCGGATCATGGCATGCAGTCCGGAACGTTCCGTGGCGGCCTCGGCGAGCGACACCGCTTCGTGCTGAGTGCGGAATTCTGCAACGCAGATCCAGCCGCCGTCGGTCTTGACGCTCACACTGAAATCCGGACTGTTGTTGTCGGCAGCTCCCACGATGCTGTGATGCGGTGTTTGCACAGGAGTCCCCTCAGTGATCCATTGTCAGGAACGGATCGAAAATTGTTGATATGGGTCCGATCAGGTACTGGTTCGACGACGAGAGGGGGCGTCATGGAACATCTGCGAATTCGTCATCCCGATCCCGAGATGTGTTTTGATCAGGACATCAGGTCAGGACCAGTGCCGCATCGTTGGAGCAGACTCGTGACACTGGCTGTGAATCTGTCGGGAACGCGAACGAGTCGATGACGATACAGTTTCGTCCCGAGTTCTTTGCTCGGTACATCGCGGCGTCTGCGGCGGCGAACACCAGTTCTCCGAACTGGCGCTCGTTCCCGGAAACGCGACCTTCCACGAGGCCAATGCTGGCCGTGACCGGGATGTGTTTGCCTTCAAAGATCACATTTGCCTGTTCCACTCCGGATCGCAGCCGATCACCGACCATCCGCAGCCCTTCCGGATCTGCGTTCGCCAGGAACACGACAAATTCCTCTCCGCCGTAGCGCCCCACCAGGTCGTCGTCGCGAACGGTCATCTTCAGAGTGTCCGCGACGATTTTCAGAACCAGATCGCCAGCCTGATGACCATAGGTGTCGTTGATCTTCTTAAAGTGATCGATGTCCACAACCGCCATGCCAACAGGCTGTCCCCGCACCCGGTGGAGCGCCGCCGACTCGGCAAACTGCTGCAGGAACCAGGAACGGTTGCAGAGCCCTGTCAGCCCATCGAGCCGCGACATCTGGAGCAAGTCGGCCACTCGGCGCTTGAGTCGACCGTTTTCCTCGAGCAGCTCCGTCGGCACGAAAGGATGCTGATCTGTTTCCGAGGGCATCGCAGCAATGCGGGACAACTGATCCAGAGCATCCTGCAGGAGTTGTCCTGCAGATGGCAGCTTCGGCGGGTCAATGTCGAACATCGGCGCGGAGGCCTCCAGGCGGTCGCGGACCCGGTCGAGCAGTTCTTCGGCGGTCAGTCCTCTCGACAGTTCAATCGCCGTCAATGCATCCTGAAGAGCCACCACAGCAATGGCAGCGGTTTCATCGCAGAGCAGGCATGCCACGGCGTCGGCAATTCGTGTCACCTGAATCAGGGGATTCTGGCCCCCCTGTTCATGATCGGTTGCCACGTTCGAATCGCCGATGGCAAGGATGGCCTGATGACAGCGCTCGGGCAATCCCATCTGCTGCAGCAGCACCGATGACAGTTCTGAATGAGTGAACCCGAACTCTTCCTGTTCAAACCTGGCCGGTGGCGCGTCCTGCGCCGCAGCTTTACGGAGCACTTCGAGATAGCGTTCAGGTTCTGCCCGCAGCAGGGCGAGTTTTCCCAGCCCCGCCAGGAGGTTTGTGATGTAGCACTCACTGCGAAATGCGGGCGACGCGGACTGACAGCACAGCACTTCTGCAGCCGTCGCCTGCACAAAAGAACGCAGCCAGAACTTCTGGTAGTGCTCCAGATGCTCCGACGACTCCATTGATTGTCTGGCCAGAGAAAAACTCAGCACCAGCGGGGCGGCATTCGTTCGTCCGAGCATCATCACTGCACGATTCAGGTCCGTGACTTCGCCACACAGACCGTACTTCACGGAGTTTGCGGCTTTCAGTAACTTGCCGACGATTGCCGGGTCTTTGCGGATCACAGACACGAGCTGATCGTTCGAGCTATTCGGGTCGTGGAACAGTCTCAGCGCTTCCACGGCAATCGTGGGCAGCGACGGCAGGCGCGAGAATCGTGCAATGTCGACGTTCATGGGTCAGGGCTCGAGGCTCAAGTTGATGCGCATGAGAAGGCAGACTGCCGGATCTGTGGTCGGAGTCATCGCGGAAATGCCCACGGACTTGCGGGTTTTCGATCAGTCCCGCCGGAACTCCGGTCTGGTGCTCGGCAAGCGAATCTGATTCTGCGGAATGTCCGGACAACAGCATTCAGGGCCCCGGACACTCGCCGGTGAGTGTTTCCCCTCCTGCGGAGAGGGATTGGACTCGTCCGGCGGCGTTTCGGCAATTCGGGAGGCCTTTGCCGGATATCCGGATTGCAGCAATGGCAGATCTGCTGCCGATGCCGCTCACATGGAGTCTCTCAATCCCCATATTGACCTGCTTGGACGACTGATCGGCGCGACGGAAATGCGTCAGCGGGTCATCAGCAACAACATCGCCAACGTCAACACTCCGAATTATCAGCGGATCGACGTGGACTTTGAACGGCAACTGGCGGACGAACTGAACGGCATGACCTCTGACCGGGCTTCGCCGTCGGTGGTACTGACCAAGGGACTGACGGCTCGTGCCGACGGCAACAACGTCGACATTGACCGGGAAATCGGACAGCTCAACAAGAACGCGATGCTGCAGCAGACCTACATTCAGCTGCTCGGCAGCCAGCTGGAACGCATGCGGCTGGCGATTGAAGGATCCTGAAAATGTCAATCGAACAGATGCTGTCCGGTATGGACATCAGCGCTTCCGGACTGACCGGCGAACGACTGAGAATGGAAGTCGCGGCCAACAATATCGCGAACATGAATTCCACGCGTACGGCGGCGGGAGGTCCGTTTCAGCGACAGCAAGTCACCTTTTCTGCTGTCATGAATCAGCACGTCTCCCCGGAGGGGATGTCGGTCGATGAACTGAAAGGCGTCCATGTCGCTGGCATCACTCCGGACAATTCGCCTGGTCCGCTGATCCACGATCCCGGTCATCCGGATGCTGACAGCTCCGGCAACGTCAGGATGCCCAATGTCAATCTGTCGCATGAGATGGTGGACATGGTGACGGCCAGCCGCGCGTACGAAGCCAATCTGAAATCCATGGAGACATTTCGTCAAATGGCCGAACAGGCACTGTCCCTGCTGCGAGGTCTGCGCTGATGTCTCTGCAGTCCCTTCAGATTCCATCTGGATTGCTGCAGTCGCCGTCTTTGCCGGTGACTGACGCAAAACAGCCGAGCGGTGAACTGCCGTTTGCAGATCTCGTGAAGGGGCTTGTGCAGGACGCGAATCAGCAACAGGCTCAGTCAGAAGACGGAGTCCGGCAACTGGTCTCGGGGGAAACGGACAGTATTCATGATGTCGTGCTGACAACGTCGCGGGCAGACCTCGCGTTTCGGCTGATGATGGAAATCCGCAATCGCCTGATCGCGTCGTATCAGGAAGTCATGAGGATGCAGGTTTAGCAATGGCATTCTGGAACACATTCAGAGATCAGCTGCTGGCACTGTGGGGCCAATGGTCCACCGCGCAGCGCGTTGGGTTCTCCGGGGCGGCGTTTGCCTGCGTCGCCGCCATTGCAGGGACGATGATCTGGGCCGTGCAGCCGGAGTTCGTCGTCATCGCCAGTCATCTGACGCCTCAGAAATCCGCTGAGCTGGTCGGTGTTCTGGACACGGAACAAATCGGCTATCAGCTGAACTTCTCGGGTTCAGCGGTCTCCGTGGCGAGCAGTGATGTCGCTGCAGCGAGGCTGGCCCTTCGAGACGAGCTCAGTCCCGAGGAGGAATCCGCTCCGGACTCAGGTTCGCTCATGCCGTTCGGTTCGCCGCGAGATGAAGAAGACCGCCGTCGCCTCGCGCTGGAGCAACGGGTTGCGAAAGCCGTCGCCCAGATTCGAGGCATTCGCACGGTAACGGTGCAGATCAGTCGTCCTGATGCCACACCCTTTGAAGTCCAGCAGTCACCCGTGACTGCAGCGCTGGTGATTGATCCGAAACCTGGCGAGCCCATTTCTTCTGCCACAGCACACAGCATCATCGCGATTGTGTCCCGATCAGTTCCGGGACTGACGACGGACAATATCGTCCTCACGGATACCAGCGGTCGGCAGTTCGGCAGCAATGACAACATCCAGTCGGAACTGGGCTGGCAGCTGGACTTCAAACATCGGCTTGAAACGTCACTCTCCACCAACGCGGAAACTCTGCTGGCATCAATGCAGGGGGTGAAGGCAGTGGTGCGGGTGACTGCGGATATTGATTTCAGCGAGCAGACGAAAACCAGCAACACGTACGATCCGGACGCAAAAGTCAAAGGCCGCGAGTCGATTCACACGACGGAACAGGACGGTCCCGCTCGCAAAGCCGATGGCTCGACGGGGCAGCAGCCGACAGGCAATGCGGGTGTCGCGTCAAATCTTCCCGACGCTGCCAATTCGGGGGCCGACAGCAGCGGAAAATTCAAGAACGAACAGATCGAGACAGAATATGACAACTCCGTCGTCAACGAACAGATCCGCAACGTGCCGGGAAAGATTCTTCGCCTGACGGTGGCTGCGGTTGTGGATCTTACGCCCTCTGCAGCCACGCCCGCCGATTCGAATGCCCCGCGGGTTCCCGAGGTCCCCGCGCTGCAGCAGAAGCAGGTCGAGGACATGATCAAGCAGGCTGTCGGCTACGACATATCGCGTAACGATGAAGTTCAGGTGATCCTTGCCCCGTTGCAGACAGTGACGGAGGACAGCGTAGTGCCCGTCGGGGGAGTTGTCTGGGAACAATGGCAGCCGATGGTGCAGTCGATCTCACTGGGACTGGCCGCGCTGGTGACATTTCTCATGGCGTTGATGCTGATCAAACGCATGAAGCCGATTGTGATCCGGGAAACCGTTGGTCCCGGGATTCCGCTGACTGATGCCCGCCGACTGGCGGCGATCTCGGAACAGGCGAAGGCGCATCCAGCGGTCGTTGCCAGCATTCTGTCGGCCTGGCTGAATGAACAGGAACAAACTGCTGACGGACAGGAGGCTGCCTCTGCGGGCTCAGGAAGTCAGTTGTCCTTCAACTCGGGATCATCAGTTCCGAAGTCTGCGAAGCAGTCGCAACACTCACCAACTCAAGGACGTAAGGCGGCGTAGGTCACACTTGTTTGTCTAACCCGTGGTCGCAGACCAGGCGTTTTTCCGCAGTCGCTTCGTCCTGATCTTCGACGACGGGTTCAAAGATCCGTTCAGTCAGTTATGCTCGCTCACCCATCCCGGAATGACCATGGATCGCGAACGCCAGACACTGGAACTGCTGCAGCTGCTCGGCGATGACGTCGCCGAGTCCGTGCTGACACGGTTGCATCCGGAGCGGGCTGACAAGCTGCGTTCCGGTCTGAAGGCCGACGCGCGGAGGCCGTCGACGATGCGGCGTCAGAGGGAAGTGCTGGACGAGTTCGAGTGCTTCTTCCAGTTCGCGATGAAGGCTCAACATGGAGAACCGGCCGAGTCCTGGACAACGGATGCGTCTGGCGCGAGGCCGTTCGGCAGGTCCGCTGCGACAGGGGATTCGGAGATCCGGAATCACTCCAGGGAATCCGCTGGTCCGGCCAGTTCGCAGCCGATCCCGGCAGCGCCGGAACTGCTGCCGCCGGTGCATCCTGCGGACAGCCCGGCCTTATCAGAAACGGAATTCCCCGCCGCCAGTCCTGAACAGGAGCGTTTGATGGCCACGCAGTCAGCCTCTCGACCGTCCCACACGGGTGACCCGCTGCTGGATCTGCAGACACTCAGTTCCCACCAGCTCTCTCAGGCGCTGGCGTCCGAGCAGTCTCGTACCAGCGCGATTCTGCTCAGCAATCTGCCGCCGCAAATGGCGGGCGATGTGCTCAGTCGACTGAAGCCGGAGTACCAGAATGCCGTGATGAAAGAGCTGACGAAGGAACAGCATGCACCAGCGGTTCTTGTGGAACGCATCGCCCGCGCGACCTTTGCCAGGGCTCTGCAACTGCCCGCCGAAGCGCCGGATATCCGCGACCACGCGGATCGCGTTGCCGACGTACTGCGGAGCGTGCCCAAAGTCGTTCGCCGGAAAATGCTGGCGGCGATCGAAGAACAGGATCCGGAACTCGCCAAGTCACTGTTGACGCGGATTTACCGCTTCGAAGACGTCGCCGGACTCGGCAAGACCGTCATCCAGCGAATCCTCGGCGAAGTGGACAGCACGAATCTTACAACGGCGCTCTATGGCGCACCGCAGGAAATCTCCGATGCCATCTTCGTCAACCTTTCGAAGCGCGCCCGGCAAACGATTGAAGAAGAAATGCAGTTCATGACCAACGTTGCGGAATCGCGGATCCTGCAGGCCCGCATGTCGATTGCAGAGATCATGGCCAGGATCGATATGGAGAGTGAATCGTGAGGCCCGCGCAAACTCTGACCGTCACTCTCAAACGCTCGCCGCGTTCGATCACCGTGGGAGACCACTCCGTGGTGATCGAAACGGCGCGTGATGAAGATGTCAGGGACGACCGCAGTGAGTCGTCACAGGATCAATCGGGCGCCGCCGTTCCTTCGGAGCATGTCCCGCGGTCGAGCGACCTTCCGCGGTCCATGTCGACGTCCGTGGCCACCGTGATCACCGATCCGTCGGACAGGATTGTGACGCCTCTGGCTCAGTCGCTGGCGGTGCCGGTGTTGTCGGCGACAACTCACGAAGTCCTCTCCGCAGACAGCAACATGATCGCGGCAATTGACTCCGATGATATCCGGGAACTCAAGGCGCTTCTCGCGGACGCTGTCGAAGCAGTCCTCGAATTTCAGGAACAGCATCGACAGTCGCTCAGCGAAATTCAGGAGGTGGCCGTCGAACTGGCCGCTGCCGCAGCGTCATGGCTCGTCGGAGTTGCCATCGAGCGCGATCTGTTCGCGATTGATGACCTGATCCTGAGAGCGCTGCAGCAGATGGAACCAGATCAGCCGGTACGAGTTCGACTGCATCCGGATGACCATTCGCTGCTGCGGCGGCTGATGAAAGATCGCAGCAGTACAGACCTGCTCAATCAGTTGGTGTGCGAAGACGCGCCGGAATTTACCCGAGGCACGTGCCGGGTCGAATCGGGGCGGAAAATTCTGTTGTCGGATCTGAATTCGCGGATGGAGGACATCCGCCGCTCATGGAGGGAGACTCTCGATGACTCTCAGGTTGAACGTCGGGGAGATGACTCAGCTGCCAGCGCGTTGCGCCGCTTTCCGGACCGTCGGGAAACTGCGTAGCGTTCGCGGGCTGCTGCGGGCCGACATGCCGGCGTTCGTCGGAGAGACCTGTTCAGTCGGGCTCTCGACCGGCGAACAGCTGATGGCCGAAGTGGTTGGCTTTGACAATGCGGAATCACAGTTGATGTGTTTCGACAGCACGGCCGGCCTGCAGCCGGGTCTTGAAATCATCGGCCAGGGTCGCAGCCGCAGAGTGCCGGTCGGCCGCACCCTGCTGGGTCGCGTGATCGATGGCATCGGAAGGCCGATCGACGCTGCAGGACCACTGCGGACGCGTCGCTGGCGCCCGGAAACGGCGACCGTTCCGGACGCCATGCTGCGGACGCGGATCACGCAGCCGCTGATCACCGGCCAGCGCGTGATCGACGGACTGCTGACGATCGGACGAGGCCAGCGCGTCGGTCTCTTCGCGGGCAGCGGAGTCGGGAAAAGTACGCTCCTCGGCGAAATCGCAAAGAGCGCGGAATCCGACGTGAACGTCATCGCACTTGTCGGTGAACGTGGCCGTGAAGTGCGTCCGTTCATCGAAGATTGCCTCGGAGAATCCGGGCTGCAGCGCTCGGTGGTCGTCGTGGCGACGTCCGATCAGACCCCTTTGATGCGGATCAAGGCTGTCCTGACAGCTGCGACGATCGCCGAAGAGTTCCGGGACCAGGGAGCCCATGTGCTGTTTTTTCTCGACAGCCTGACTCGGCTGGCAATGGCCCAGCGCGAACTGGGTCTGCTGCTGGGAGAACCTCCGGGCTCCCGCGGGTACCCGCCTTCAGTCCAGTCGCTGCTGGCAAGTGTGCTCGAACGTCTGGGCTGCGGTGCAGTCGGAGCGATCACCGGCCTGATTACCGTCCTTGTCGACGGCGATGACCTCGACGAACCGATCACCGATGCGGCACGATCGATTCTCGACGGTCATATCGTGCTGAGTCGCAAGATCGCGGCTCAGGGACACTTCCCGGCTGTCGATGTGCTGCCCAGCGTCAGTCGGCTCTTCAGAGAAGTCACCACGGACGACCACCAGAGAAATGCCACCAAAATGCGCTCACTGCTGTCGACTCATTCCGAGATCGCCGACCTGATTCAGATCGGCGCCTACAAGACCGGAACCTCACCACAGGTTGACAGGGCCGTCCAGATCATGCCGGCGGCGAAGAGGTTTCTGCAGCAGAACGTCAATCAGAAGTCCACTTGGGAGGAGACTCAGGAACAGTTGAAGACGCTGGCCGCAGCCTGGCCGTGGTGAATTTGTCATCGGCTCATCGGCCGAATGAGCTCAGTGGAAGCAGAGCTTCCGGGACCGTCGTTCCCAGGCTGGAGCCGGGGAACGAGGAAGAACGACTCAGCAGACAACGCATGAAACGATTTACGTCACGGTACGAACGCATTCGTCATCTCAGAGCGCAGCAGGAAGATGTCTGCCGCGCTTCTGCGGCGGCGCGAAATTCTGAGAGGGCACTGGCGGAGCAGCGGCGTAACGGAGTTGAACTGTGGCTCGATAAAGTCCAGCGGGACGCTGCCACCGACATGAGCGAAGGACTCAGCGGGGCGGTGTTGATTTCTCTCACCAGTCTCATCGAACGAGGACGACAGAATCTGCATTCGGCCGACGAGTTACTGCATCAGGCCGAAGACCGGCTTCGTCAGGCTCTGCAGCACCATACTCATGCCCGCGCCGAACTGAAAGTTGTGGAAGAAGTCATTCATCGCGAATACACCGAACATCGCCGCGAGCAGCTCCGGAAGGAAGAACACCAGCTGCAGGAACAGACTGTTCAGGCTTACTACCGGAATCAGGAACTTTGTCGGAGTGACGAATCATGAAAAAAATCCTTGGAATGCTGCTGTACGCCGCTCTGATGTTTGGAGTCACGGCCGGACTGGGCATGTTCATGCTGAAGAAAGCCGCGACTCACGGCACTGACGAGGCTCACGATGCGGATGCGAAACACGAGGACTCATCTCACGCGGATCCTGCGAACGGGCATTCCGGCGACAGTCACACGACGAGTGATTCAGCGCGCAACGCTGCGCTGTCTGGTCACTCCGATCAAGGGGCGACTCACGCCGGCGACGCACATGCCGCCACCAGCGATTCGCCTTCCGCGGAAACGCATCATCAGGACGATCAGCTGCCTGTCGCCGTGCGGGCTTCACCGATGAGCGTCGAAGAAATTGTCCGCATGGGACTCAGTCTCAAGTCGCGGCATGAAATCGTCCACAAGCGTGAAGAGTCACTGCGGGAAACGGAAGCTCAGCAGCGACTCGTCCTGTCCGACATTGCATCTGCGGAGCAGGAGATCGAAAACCTGCTGGCTCAGGCGCACGACCAGCGAGCCGCGACTGAGGAGTTGCTGTCACGTCTGACAAAGCAGAAAGAAGCAGCCGAATCGGAACGTCAGAGCCTTGTGACCGAGAAGCAGCAGATCCAGACCGACCGTGATGCTTTCGTCGCTGCGAAGCGGGAGATCGAGACTGAGCGAACTCAGTTGGCTGTTGAACAGCAGCAGTTGCAGGCTGACCGGAAGCGGCTCAATCAGGAACGCGATCAGTTGGTTGCCGATCAGGAAACACTGAGTAAGGCTCGCCAGGATGCGACAGCTCCGCTTCCGGAAGTCGGGCCCGCAGTCACGGTGAAAGCAGACCCAGTCTTAGACGAAGCGTCCCGAAAACAAAACCTAAAGGAACTGACGGAGATGTTTGAAGGCATGAGCCCTGAGACCGCTGCCAAGTCGATCAAGGTTCTGGCCACCAGCGGCGAAACCGACATGATCGTGGATGTTCTGACCAGTCTCGAACAGCGCAAAGCATCGGCGATTCTCGACGCAATCAGCGATGAACAACTGGTCAGTGAATTCCTCCTCAAGATCAACAGCCGGCAGAACACTCAGAAATCGGCTGGCAAGAATTGACAACGCTTCCACTCACGCCCCACGTTTATCTCGCGGGTACAACGGCTTCCGCGCTGCGCGTCTGATCAAACTGAGCACTACGGCGACGAACGGAGCAAACAACTATGGAAACACTTGACGTCGTGGCCATCGGTCAGGACCTGCTGCTGACCACGCTGTGGCTGTCCGGACCGGCGATTCTGGCGAGTCTGGTGGTCGGCCTGTGCATCAGTGTGATGCAGACCGTCACCAGCGTCCAGGAGCAGACACTGTCATTTGCACCGCGCATCGTGGCCGTCGGAGTTGTGATGCTGCTGACGCTGCCGTGGATGCTGCAGCAGTCGTCGGCATTCACCCTGCGGATGATGGAACGTCTGCTGCAGGTGACGCAATGATCGACATCATGATTCTGGCAACTCTGCTGGTCCTCTTCCGGATCGGGGCGTTTGTGGCGTTCCTGCCGCCGCTGAACGGACAGGGCATGCCGTCCACAGTCAAGATCGGACTGTCGGTGGCCCTGACGTTTGTGCTTGCGCCTCATCACGCCCCCGAGATTGCTCTTGCCATGGGTCCTTCTTCGTCGGACTCAGCCGCGTGGGCTCAGCTGGCGTATCTGACCGTCCGTGAAACAGCGCTCGGCGCCGGCCTCGCCTGGCTGTTCGCGCTGTGCCTGGTGCCGGTTCGCATCGGCGGTGCCTGGGTCGCTCAGGAAATGGGTTTGACCATCGGAGGTCTGACATCACCGATGGATCAGCAGCCCACAAACGTGGTCTCGCAGATGCTGGAAGCTCTCGGTGTCATGCTGTTCTTTCTGCTCAATCTGCATCACGTGATGTTCTGGACCCTTGGGCAGTCCTTTGCGATACGACCGGCGGCAAGTCGCTGGTCGATGCCATCGTGGGAGACCGTGCTGTGGAGTGTGACTCATTCGATCGACGAAGGATTTCTGGTGGTCGCTCCGATCGGCATTCTGCTGTTTGTCGTTTCGCTGACGGTGCTGGTCACGATGCGAACGGCGCCGCAGTTTAATTTCATGTCTTACGGCATGACGTTGAGGCTGATAGCGGGACTCGGGGGACTGATTGTGTTTTTCCCGGAGCTGTGCGGAGCTGTTCAGCAATTACTCACATTTGTCGGTACAGAGGCGATGGGATGAGTTGTTGTGATGCCGGCAGCATGAGTTGAACGCCTGGCCGAAGGCGGCGGCTCTTCTCGCACAATTCAGCACGCAATGCCGGCGCGTTCAACAAGTAAAGAGATTCGAATTCGATGGCAGACAACGAACACAACGGCACAGAAGCCCCGACGCCGCGGCGCAGAGACGAAGCGCGCGGCGAAGGACAGGTCGTGATCAGTCCGGATCTGACGGCTGCGGTCGCTCTGCTGACCGGATGTATGATTCTGCTCTGGACGGGAAGCACGCTGGCCGCGCGGCTGTTGGGCGGGTTCCGGGAATGGTTCACGGAAGTGCCGCAGAGTGAATGGACGCAGTGGCATATTTCACTGGGGGCCCGCTGGCTGTCGACGGAGCTGATCGGGGTCTGCGGCCTGCTGGTGGCGGGACTGATGACTGTCGGACTTGCATTCGGCTTTGCTCAGGTTGGATTCGTCGTTTCCTTCAAACCCCTGGCCATGAACTGGAGTCGTATCCTGCCGGAAAATGGCTGGTCGCGCCTGCTCTCGCTGGAGGCCGGCGTCCGCGGTCTGCTGAGCGTCCTAAAGGTCAGTCTGCTGCTGAGTATTACCGCCCTGCTGCTGTGGATGCGACGGCAGGAGTTGTCGATTCACAACTTTAGATCCGTCGCTGACGTTGCAGCATTCGGCTGGCGGCTGGGACTGATCGTCTGCCTGGCAATGGCAGGAGTGTCGGTCGGGCTGGCCTTGATCGATTATCTTGTCAAATGGTTTCAGAACGAGAAAAAACTGAAGATGACTCGGGAAGAAATCAAACAGGAGCAAAAGGACGATCAGGGGGATCCGCATCTGCGGGCTGCAATCCGCAGGAAACAGCGGGAAGCCCGCAAGCGACAGTCGGTCCGAGACGTCCCGAAAGCCACGATCATCCTGACGAACCCGACTCACCTGGCCATCGCGATTCAGTATGAAGCCGGCAGGATGCGGGCTCCGAAAGTCGTCGCCAAGGGAGCGGGTGTCTTTGCCAAAAACATTGTCCGCATCGCGAAAGAGAACAAAATTCCGGTGCTCGAACGCAAGCCCCTTGCCCGAACCCTTTTCAAAAGTGTCGACGTCGGCCAGGAGATCCCTTTCGAGTTCTTTCGCGCGATCGCGGAGATCCTGGCGCAGATTTACAAGGCCCGTCAGGCAGTGGCCTGAAGGAGAGAATAGTGGGTAGCGAGTAGTGCGTAGAGTGTAGAAACGCAATCGCAATTCCCAAGTCTACACCCACTACCCACTACCCACTACCCACTACCCACTACCCACTACCCACTACCCACTGCAGACTACCAGCTACAAACTACTAACTGTTCCACGAGTGCCTTATGGACATCGCCACAATTCTTGGACTCACTGTCGGGCTGATTCTGGTCGGTACGGCCGTGCTGTTGGGCGGGGATGCGTTGCCGTTCATGCATCTGCCGTCGCTGCTGATCATTTTCGGAGGCACGCTGTCGGCGGTATTGATTCACTTTCCGGTACGTCGCGTACTGACTTCATTTGCGGTTGCCAGAAACTGCTTTGTGACGACGCTGCCTGAGCCTGCTGATGTGCTCGGCTGGTTCCGCGGCTACGCGGTCACCGTGCGTCGTTCGGGGGTGCTTGGTCTTGAGGCAGCGGCCACACCGGAAACAGATTCGTTTTTGAAACTGGGTCTGGAACTGACAGCCAGCGGCTGCAACGCCGAGACGCTGAGGTCCGCGCTGCAGAGGGAACTGCATACGATCAAGCAGCGTCATCAGTCTGGTCAGCGACTATTTGAAGTCATGGCCGCGGCCGCCCCGGCCTGGGGAGTGGTCGGGTCGCTGATCGGACTCGTCCGGATGTTGAGTCATCTCGACGATCCGCGCCAGATTGGGACCGGACTGGCCGTGGCCCTGCTGACCACATTGTACGGAGCTCTGTTTGCGAATCTGTTCTGCATTCCGCTGGCCGGAAAACTCGAGTCGCGTCACGCGGAAGAATTGGTCGTTCGTGAACTCATGATGGAAGGGCTGGTGGCACTGCTGAACGAACCGTCGCCCGGCGTGATTGACGACCTGATGAAGACGTGGCTGCCACCGAAGGAACGAGGCACTGTCGCGCGGGCAGCGTGATCGGATCTCCGAAGCTTAGTTGGACAGCGCCACTTTTTCCGAAATAGTAACCCGAAGCGTAAGCGAGGGAAAGAGTCAGGTACAATCCCTCGCTCACGCTTCGGGTTGCAAAAACGCTCGGT
>Ga0163144_10018548_pt1 | contig 14059 bp, 9 predicted proteins | sample OliLak19BULKMAT1_FD_123175 | JGI IMG/M metagenome (GOLD analysis project Ga0163144, IMG submission 123175) | Freshwater microbial mat bacterial communities from Lake Vanda, McMurdo Dry Valleys, Antarctica - Oligotrophic Lake LV.19.BULKMAT1 | ecosystem: Environmental > Aquatic > Freshwater > Lake... | reverse complement strand
GGCAGAACAGCTCGGATCCCTCGCTCGCACCCACACCTGTGGCGCCCTTCGTTCCGCGGACGTCGGCAAGAATGTCGTCCTGCTCGGCTGGGTGCATCGCATCCGCGATCTGGGGTCGCTGATCTTCCTCGACGTGCGCGATCGACATGGGCTGACGCAGGTCATCATCGAGGGCGACGCCGCGCTGCTGGAGAAGGTCAAGCCGGTCCGTTCGGAGTTCGTCGTCGCCATCCTCGGCGACGTGGAGCGCCGCTCGCCTGAGACGGTGAACCTGTTATTGCCCACGGGCGAAGTGGAAGTGCGCGCGAAAGAAGTGCGGATCCTGAACGAGGCGAAGACGCCGCCGTTTTCGATCGCGGAAGACCAGAACGTCTCGGAAGAGACGCGGCTCAAGTATCGCTATCTCGACCTGCGCCGCCCGCAGTTGCAGAAGAACCTCGCGCTGCGTCACCGCATCACGATTGCGCTGCGCAAGTATTTCGACGAGCAGGGCTTCTACGAAATTGAAACGCCGATCCTGACCAAGTCCACGCCGGAAGGCGCGCGCGACTTCCTGGTGCCGAGCCGCGTGCACCCCGGCGAGTTCTACGCGCTGCCGCAGTCACCGCAGATCTTCAAGCAGATCCTGATGATCGCCGGCTTCGATCGCTACGTGCAGATCGCGCGCTGCTTCCGGGACGAGGCGCTGCGTGCTGATCGTCAGCTCGAGTTCACCCAGGTCGACCTCGAGATGTCGTTCGCCACGCCGCCGATGGTGTTCGAGATCGTCGAAGGCGCGCTGGCCGCGTGCTTCAAGGAGATTGGCGTCGACATCCCGCGGCCGTTCAAGCGGATGCCGTACGCCGAGGCGATAGCGAAGTACGGCAACGACAAGCCGGACCTGCGCTTCGGACTCGAGATTCAGGACTTCGGTCCGCTGTTCACTGAGTCGCCCTTCGGCATCTTCAAGGAAGCCGTGGCGCACGGCGGCACCGTCCGCGGGTTCGTGATTCCCGGTGCGGCCAGGTTCTCGCGCCGCGAAGTGGATGAACTGGTGGAGCAGGCCAAGCAGCTTGGCGCCGCCGGTTTGATCTACGCGCGCTATACCGCCGAGGGCGTGCAGGTGTCGGCCAAGGCGATTGGCGACGAAGGCACGCGCAAGGTGCTCGAGGCATCTGGCGCGTCGCAGGACGACCTGCTGGTCCTCGCCTCCGGCGCGCACGACGCCGCGTCGAAGGTGCTCGGCCAGTTGCGCCTGCAGGTCGCCAGGAAGCAGAACCTGATCCCGGAAGGAAAGTGGGAGCTGACGTGGGTCACCGACTTTCCGTTGTTCGACTGGAACGCCGACGAGAAGCGCTGGGATTCCGTGAACCACCCGTTCACGGCGCCGCGCGAGGAAGACCTGCACCTGATGCAGTCCGATCCCGGAAAGGTGCTGGCGAAAGCCTACGACGTCATCCTCAACGGCTGGGAGCTTGGCGGCGGCAGCATTCGTATCCACGACCGCGAGACGCAGGCCAATGTGTTCCGCCTGCTCGGCCTGTCGGACGAAGATGCCAAGAACCGTTTTGGCTTCTTCCTCGAATCGCTCGAGTACGGCACCCCGCCGCACGGCGGCCTCGCGCTCGGCCTCGACCGCATCTGCGCGTTGCTGTCGGGTGAGACGTCGATTCGCGAAGTGATCCCGTTCCCGAAGACGACGCAGGCCGTGGACTTGATGTGCGACGCGCCATCAACCGTGGATCCGCGCCAGATGCGCGAGCTGCATATCAAGCCAATCGCGTAAGTGAACCTGCTTCACTTTTGCGGTTTGCGTATGCTACGCTTGCCCCGATTTCGTTAACTGTTTGTCACACAAGGAGATACGCGAATCGCAACGGCGTCAATGCGTAAGGTAGCGGTGCCCGAGGCAGGCATGTCGACCCTGTTTGGGGCCTACGATGTGAACCTCCGGCAACTCGAAGACCTCCTCAATGTCCGCATCAGGACCCAGGGCCACGAACTGCTGGTCGAGGGCCTGCCCGCGGATACCGCCAAAGTCGCGCGCCTGATCGAACAACTGGGTGCGTTGATTGCCGAAGGCCATTCCATCTCCGACCGCGACGTCAAGACCGCGTCGCAACTGCTCGTGGACGATGGCGCGATCGATTTGCGCGATCACTTCCTGAAGGACGGGCAACTCCGCCAGGCCGGCAAGAAACGCATTGCCCCGAAGTCGGCGAATCAGCGCCGCTATCTCGATGCCATCGACCAGTTCGACATCGTGTTCGGCATTGGCCCCGCCGGCACGGGCAAGACCTACCTGGCGATGGCGCAAGCCGTCAGTTACCTCCTGACGAAGAAGGTCAGCCGCATCGTGCTGGTGCGCCCGGCGGTGGAAGCCGGCGAGAAGCTCGGCTTCCTGCCCGGCGACTTGCAAGAAAAGGTCAATCCGTATCTGCGTCCGCTCTACGACGCGCTCTACGACATGGTCGAGACGGAGAAGGCCGACCGCCTGCTCGAGCGCGGCACCATCGAAGTGGCGCCGCTGGCGTTCATGCGCGGCCGCACCTTGAACGATGCGGTGGTCATTCTCGATGAAGCGCAGAACACGACCATCGAGCAGATGAAGATGTTTCTCACGCGCCTGGGCTTCGGCTCAAAGGCCATCGTCACCGGCGACGTCACCCAGATCGACCTCCCACTGGGCCGGATGTCCGGCCTGGTGCAGGCCATGGAAGTGGTCGGCAAGGTTGACGGCATTTCGTTCATTCACTTCGACGATCGCGATGTGGTCCGGCACAAGCTGGTGCAGGCGATTGTGAAAGCGTACGACGCCTATGGCAGCGGCCCGTCTGCACGTTAGTCTCGCCACCCCCGACGCGCGCACCACCGCCACGCGCGGACTCGGCGCGTGGCTTCAGCGCGCCGCGCCGGCCTCGGCCAGGGGCGACGTCAGCATTGCCGTGGTCTCAGACCGCCGCATGCGCGTGCTCAATCGGCAGTTCCGCGGCAAGGACCTGGCGACCGATGTGTTGTCGTTCCCGGCGACGCTCATGCCCGGCGTGTCGTCATTCCTCGGCGACGTCGTGATCGCCGCCGGCGTCGCGACGCGCCAGGCCCGGGAAGCGGGGCATCCGGTGACTACCGAGTTGAAGGTGCTCGCGCTGCACGGCCTCCTGCACCTGCTGGGCTACGACCACGACACGGACGGCGGCAAGATGGCGCGGGCGGAAGCGCGCTTGCGCAAGAAGGCGGGTTTGCGCGAGGGTCTGATCGAACGCAGCCGCCCTTCGACTCGCTCCCGCTCGCTCAGGACAGGATGACTCCACTTCTGTTGTTCCTCCTCGGCTGTGCCGCCATCTACCTGGGCACAGTGTCAGCAGGGTTCAATGCGCTGATGCGGCTGTCGCTGCGCATTCACGCGGAGCGCACCGATCGGGACGACGCGCTTGGCTGGTATCTCGACGACCCGCGCCGACTGTTCATTCCCATCCGCATCCTGTTTTCAATTCTCACGGTCCTCGCCACGGCGCTGCTGGCGCGCGTCACGAACGTGGATCCGACGGGGTTTCCAATTCTCGTGCTCGCCGTGATCGGCATCGCCGTCAGCTGCGAACACTTCATTCCGCTGCTGATTGTTCGCCGCGATCCTGAACGGGTCCTCGATGTCTTGCTCCCGTCGTTCGACGTCGTCGCCAGGACGCTGCGGCCGCTGACTGCGGCCCTCTTGCGGTTGGGCACCAGCCGCCGGAAAGAGCGCGTCGCCAATGGCAACGGCCATTCCGACCCCGCGCCGGCCGAGGCGATGACGCCGGTGCAGGCCGAGGTCGAAGCGGCGCAGGATGGACAAGCGCGCGAGCTGTTGCGCAACCTGGCCGACTTCCGCGACACCATGGTCCGCGAGGTGATGACACCGCGGCCCGACATCATTGGCATCGATCAGAACGCGACCATCGAGCAGTTATATGCGTTGTTTCGCGAACAGCAATATTCACGGATTCCGGTCTTTAACGAGACGCTCGATAATGTCGTCGGCTTCGTGTTCCTGAAGGATCTGATCATGCGCGGCGCACCGACCTCGGGGCCGATCGCGCCGTTCATGCGGCCGGCCCACTTCGTGCCCGAGACCAACCGCGTGCCTGAGCTGCTGAAGGAATTTCAGCGCAAGCGCCTGCAAAGCGCCATCGTGGTGGACGAGTACGGTGGTACCGCCGGCCTCGTGACGGTGGAGGACCTTCTCGAGGAAATCGTCGGCGAGATCCGCGACGAGTACGACGTCGAGGTCGAGCGGATCATCGACGAAGGCGGGGGGCGGTTGGTGTTCAGTGGCAGCGTGCACGTGGAGGAGATGGCGAATCTGATGAAGGTGTCGATCGAAGGCCAGGGCTTCGAGACCGTGGGCGGGTTCCTGCTGTCGCGGCTGGGCCGCGTGCCGGCCGTCGGCGAGCATTTCGACCTCGACGGCCTCGATGTAGAGATCCTGGAGACGGAGCAGCGCCGCATCACGCGCGTCCGCCTGCGCCGGCAAGACGACGCTGCGGCCGGCGGCGAGGCCGGTCGATGAAGGCTGGATTTGTCGCGCTGGTCGGACGGCCGAATGCGGGGAAGTCAACCCTGCTCAACAGGCTCGTCGGGCAAAAGCTGGCGATCGTCTCCGACAAGCCGCAAACTACCCGCAACCGGATTGTCGGTGTTCGCCAGTATTCCAAGACCCCAAGCCCCCAGGACCCCAAGCCCGTGGAAGGCCAGATCGTCTTCCTCGACACCCCCGGCATTCACAAGCCACTGCACCGTCTGAACGTCCGCATGGTGGACGCCGCGCTCGACACGCTGAAGGAAGTGGACGTCATTGCCGTCGTCGTCGATGGCAGCGAACCGGGCGGAGCGGGCGACGACTTCCTGATGGACGTGATCCGCAAGTCGAAGGTGCCGCGGGTCCTCGTGCTGAATAAGGTCGATATCGCCGACAAGGCGTCGCTGCTGCCACGTCTGGCCGAGTACGACAAGGAAGTTGGGTTTGCCGACCTGGTGCCGATCTCGGCCCTGACCGGTGAGAACGTTGACCGCCTGGAGAAGGTGCTGCTGTCGCACCTGCCCGAAGGCGAGCCGATCTATCCCGAGGACTACCTCACCGACCAGCCCGAGCGGTTCTTCGTCGCTGAGCTGATCCGCGAGCAGGTGTTGCAACAGACCCGTGACGAACTCCCGTTCTCCACGGCCGTGGTGGTGGATAAGTTCGAAGAGGCCGACGCGAAAGGCCTGATGCGTTTCTTCTGCACTATCCTGGTTGACCGCGAGAGCCAGAAGCCGATCCTGGTCGGCCGCGCTGGCGCGCGCATCAAGGAGATCGGCACCGCCGCGCGCAAGGAGCTCGAGACGTTCTTCGACGCGCGCGTCTACCTTGATCTGCACGTCAAGGTTCGTGAGGGGTGGCGCGAGGACGAGCGCATGCTCGACTCACTTGGGCTGCCATCGCGTCGTAAGAAGGGTTAAACTCTTTTCGATCGTATGGCCACGCCACGCAGAATTGACGTCGTTCTCGACTCCGTCAAGCGGCTGCTCCGCATTGGCGCGACGGCCAACCTGCTGAACCTCCTTCAGAAGCAACACCCCGCCGACCTCGCATCGGTCTTCGGCTCGCTGCTCGATACCGAGCGGCAAGCCGTGTTCTCGCTGCTCGTCGAACGGAGCGGTCGCCTGGCCATGGAAACCGTCAGCGAGATGGGTCCCGAGGAGGGCGCCAAGCTGCTGACTGGTCGGTCCGCTGAAGAAATTGCCAGGTTATTGCAGGAAATTCCATCAGACGACGCCGCCGCGTTGATGGACTACTTGCCGGACGAGCTGTCAACCGAAGTCCTGGAGTTGATGCGGCGCCGCGAGTCGGGCCAGGTCGAAAGCCTTCTCGAATACGGCGAACAGACCGCCGGCCGGATCATGAATCCGCAGGTCTTTGCCTTGGGCGAAGATCTGACGGTGGGCGAGGCGATTACCGCCCTGCAAGGGGCGCGCGATGTCGAGATGGTGTTCTACCTCTACGTGGTCGACTCGCGGCGTCACCTCGTCGGGGTGACCTCACTGCGGCGCCTGCTGCTGGTGTCGCCGGAGACGCCGCTGAAGCGCATCATGGCGCCGGAAGTCACCAGCGTTCGGGTCGACACCGACCAGGAAGAAGTGGCGCGCCAGGTGGCGTCGTACAATCTCCTGGCCGTACCGGTCGTCGATGAGGAGAACAAGCTCGTCGGCGTGGTCACCGTGGACGACGTCATCGACGTCATCAAGGACGAGGCCAGCGAAGACCTGTTGCGGTTGGCCGGTGTGTCAGGTGACGAGCGTGTAACGACCCCGGCGGCCGAGGCGTTCAAGAAGCGCCTGCCGTGGCTGCTGGCGAACCTCATCACGGCCTTCCTGGCCGCCTCGGTAGTGGCCTTGTTCGAGGGCACCATCGAACAAGTCACGGCCCTGGCCGTGTTCATGCCGATCGTGGCGGGGATGGGCGGCAATGCCGGCACCCAGACCTTGACCGTGATTGTCCGCGGGCTGGCCCTTGGTGAGCTCAGTTGGGAGAGCAGCAAGAAGGCCCTGATGAAAGAGTCCTTAATCGGCCTGGGCAACGGCTTTGCCCTCGGCGCGGTGGCGGCGGGTGTGGCATGGGCGACCAAGCACGACCCCGTGCTGGCTCTGCTGCTGGGCATGGCCATGGTCTGCAACATGTTCGTCGCGGCAACGGCCGGCACCCTCGTGCCCCTTGGCCTGAAGGCGATGAAGGTGGACCCGGCCCTGGGCTCCTCGGTGTTCATCACGACGTTTACCGACGTGGTTGGCTTCGCCTCGTTCCTGGGCCTGGCCACGATATTCCTGCGGTATCTCGTTCATTAAGGCGCCCCTAAAAGGGGCGCCCTACGAAGTACAATAGGCGGCTACGGGATGCCGCTGTTTACGGCCGAAGCCCTCGTCCTTCGCACCTACAAGTTGGGCGAAGCCGATCGCATTGTGGTCTTTCTGACGCGCGATCGTGGCAAGAAGCGGGGCGTTGCACCCAATGCGGGAAAGTCGCGCAAACGGTTTGGCGCCGCGCTCGAGCCGCTGACCGAAGTACGCGTGTCGTATTTCGAGAAGGAACGTCGTGACCTGGTGTCGTTGAACTACGCAGAGCCGGTCCGTTCGCCGTTGTCGTCGCCCAGTCCGGAAGCGCTCGGCTACAGCCACTACTTCGCCGAGTTGCTCGACGAGTGGGCGGCCGAGGCTGATGTCGACGAACGGTTGTATCGGCTGGGCACCTCGGCACTGGAAGCACTGGTGACGGGCACGCCGGTCGAGGCGCTGGCGCGCTACTTCGAGTGTTGGTTGTTGCGGCTGCAAGGCGTGTATCCGTCAGACTTGCGGCTGTCGAGCGGCGCGGCGATGTTCCTGGATGGTGTCCGGCGCATCGCTCCGCGTGACGTGGCTTCACTGGGCGCGACCAGCGGCGTCCTGCGCGAAATTGAACTGATTCATCGGAAGCTGATTACGATGCACCTCGAGAGGGAACTCCGCTCCGTTCGCGTGTTGAACGAACTGCGGCGTTCGTCAAACGCGTGACATTCCAGGACCTCATCCTCAAGCTCCAGCACTTCTGGGTCTCGCAGGGCTGCCTGATCCAGCAGCCGCTCGACCTCGAAGTGGGCGCGGGCACCTCGCATCCCGAAACGCTGTTGCGGGTGCTCGGCCCGACGCCGTGGAGCGTGGCGTACGTGCAGCCGTCGCGGCGTCCCGACGATGGCCGCTTCGGGCAGAATCCGAATCGCCTGTTCAAGCACCACCAGTTGCAGGTGATCCTGAAGCCGTCTCCCGACGAGATCCAACAAATCTATCTCGACAGCCTCGAGGCGGTCGGCATCAACCCGCGGCAGCACGACATCCGGTTCGAGGAAGACAACTGGGAGTCGCCGACGCTGGGCGCCTGGGGCATTGGCTGGCAGGTAATGCTCGACGGCATGGAGATCACGCAATTCACGTACTTTCAACAGGTCGGCGGCATGGACCTGTCGCCGATCTCGGCGGAGATTACCTACGGACTCGAGCGCATCGCCATGTTCCTGCAGAAGGTCGACAACGTGTTCGACCTTGAGTGGGGCGGCGGCAAGTCGTACGGCGACGTGCGCCTGCGAGAGGAAGTGGAGCAGTCGAAGTACGCGTTCAACCAGGACACCGGGATCGATCGCGAGCGCTTCTCGGCCTTCCATCGCCAGCAGTTCGATGAGAACTACAAGTTTGGCGAGGAGCTGTTCAAGGGCGGCCTGCTGCTGCCGGCGCTGGAGTACTGCTTGAAGTGCTCGCACCTGTTCAACCTGCTCGACTCGAGCGGCAGCGTCGGTGTGACCGAGCGCACGGCCTACATCCTGCGCGTGCGTCAACTCGCCATCGCGATTTGCAAGGAATACGCGGCGCAGCAGATGCCCGTGGTTGCCGAGCCCGGAGCCTGACGTGGACCGCGAACTACTGCTCGAAATTGGCACTGAGGAGATTCCCGCGAGCTGGCTGCCCGGCCTGACCGCGCAGATTGGCCATGCCCTCGAGGCGAAGCTCAAGGAAGCGCGGCTGTCGATCGATGAGCCGGTGCAGACCTACAGCACGCCCCGCCGCCTGATCGCGCACGCCGGCAAGATTGGCGAGCGCCAGAGCGACCTTGAAGAGCTGCTGATGGGACCGCCCGTCTCAGCGGCGTTCAAGGATGGGGTGCTGACGCCGGCCGGTGCGGGCTTTGCGAAGAAACAAGGCGTCGCCGAGGATCAGATTGAACGCATCACGACGCCGAAGGGCGAGTACATCGGCGTGCGTAAGCACCAACGCGGCAAGACCGCCAGCGACGTCTTGCCCGACGTGCTCGCGGGTGTGCTGCGCGCGCTGTCGTTCCCGAAGCAGATGCGCTGGGATGCGATGCTGCACGACGGTAGGGGTGAACTGCCGTTCGGCCGGCCCATTCGCTGGATCGTGTACCTGTACGGCGGCCGCGTCATCCCGTTCATCATCGGCCGCTCGGCCGCGGCGCGCGATTCGCGCGTGCTCGACATCAGCACCGGCGCCAACACCTACGGCCATCGCTTTCTGACCACTAGTGGGCGTCCGGGCCGCGCCATCAAGGTGAAGCACTTCGACGACTTCCGCAAGCGGCTGGCGGAGAACTTTGTCGTCCTCGAACGCAGCGAGCGCCACGACCGCATTGCCCGGGAACTGGATGCCGAGGCGCGTCGCCGCGGCGGTCGCATTGCGCGTGCGCTGGTCGGGCAGGGCATTCTCGAAGAAGTGCCGGACCTGGTCGAGTATCCCGTGGTGGTGTCGGGCACGTTCGCCGACGAGTTCCTGAAACTGCCTGAGGAAGTGCTGACGACGACCATGATTCACCATCAGCACTTCTTCCCGGTCAACACCGACCAGGGCAAGCTGATGCCGGTGTTCCTGGCCGTGCTGAACATGCAGCCGGAACAGCCGGGCGTGATCGCGCACAACATGGAGCGGGTGCTCACGGCGCGCCTGCGCGATGCGCGCTTCTTCTTCGACGCCGACCGCGAGAACCCGCTGGCGTCGTATACCGATCGCCTGGCGACGGTGCTGTTTCACAAGAAGCTGGGCAGCTACCAGGAGAAGGCGACCCGCGTCGAAGCGCTGGCCCGCTGGATTTGCGCCGAGGTCTTCGGCCGTGCCGACCTGGCTGACGACGCGGCGGAAGCGGGACGCCTGTGCAAGGCCGATCTCGCCACCGACATGGTCCGCGAGCTGACCGAGCTGCAGGGCACCATGGGCGGCATTTATGCCCGCGAAGATGGCCGGCCCGAAGAGGTGTGGAAGGCGATTTACTATCATTACCTCCCGGTGGGTGTCGAAGCGACGGCGCCACCGACCAGGGACCAACTGGGCAAGGCCGCCATCACGTGGGCGGCCGTCGCCCTGGCCGACAAGCTCGACACGGTGACGGGGATGTTTGCGGTGGGCGAGCGGCCCACTGGCTCGCGCGACCCGTACGGATTGCGGCGCGCCGCACAGGGCATTGTCCGCATTCTCGTGGACCTGCCCGAGCTGACCGGTCTTGAGCTCCGGCTGACGCTGGGGCAGCTGGTAACGCGCGAGGGCCTGGATGACGCCTTCTGGTCATTCATGATCGATCGCGTCCGGTTCGTCCTCGAGCAACGCGGATCCGATACGCGCAACGTGCGGGCGGTGACCCACGGCTCACCGGCGCAGGTTAGCCCGCTTGTGGTGCGGCGAAAACTGGAGACGCTCCCCGAGTTTACCGAGTCGCCTGACTTCAGGCAGCTCGCCGTGCTGTTCAAGCGGGTCAAGAACATCGCCAGGAACCTGGATGACTCGGCTGCTAACCTTGGCGGCACGTTGACCGACGCCTCGGAGCTCGCGTTGGCGGCCGAGGTCGCACGACTGCAGCCGGTGGTCGCTGCCGCCGTGACCTCAGGTAGCGGCTACCGCCAGGCCTTTGGCGAGGCCGCAAAGGCCGGTCCGGCAGTGGCGAAGTTCTTTGACGATGTGATGGTGATGGCCGATGACCCGCAGCTGCGCGACGCGCGGCTGCGGCTGTTGAAGCAGTTGGAGGGATCGATCCTTCAGCTGGCAGATGTTTCCGAGATCGTTCCCGAAGCGGACAAGCAGGAGTAGAGAGCGCACATGGCGAAGAAGAAGAACGTGAAGAAGACGGCTAAGGCAACCACGAAGCGCACGAAGGTCACGAAGACCAAGACGTCGAATGCGAAGGCGGCCAAGGGACCCAAGAAATTTGTCTACTTCTTTGGCAACGGCAAGGCTGACGGCGACCGGTCCATGAAGGATACGCTGGGCGGTAAGGGCGCGGGGCTCGCTGAGATGACCAGGGCGGGTCTGCCCGTGCCGGCCGGGTTCACCATCTCCACTGCTGCCTGCAACATCTACTCGGCCAACGGCAACCAGCTGCCGGCCAATATCGAGACCGAGATGGTCACGCAGTTGCGCAAACTCGAGAAGGCCGCCGGGGCCAGCCTGGGCTCGGTCAAGAAGCCGCTGCTGGTGTCGGTGCGCTCGGGCGCGAAGTTCTCGATGCCCGGGATGATGGACACCATCCTCAACCTCGGCCTCAACGACGAGACCGTCGAGGGCCTGAAGGCGTGGACCGGCAATGGCCGCTTCGCGTTCGACAGCTATCGCCGCTTCATGCAGATGTTCGGCAGCGTCGTTCTCGAGATTCCGAAGTCGGCGTTCGAGCACGAGTTCGAGGCGATCAAGCACGCCCAGGGCGCGCAGTTGGATACCGACCTGGATGAGGCCGCCCTGCAGGACGTGGTGGCCGCCTACAAGAAGGTCGTCAAGGACAAGACCAGGAAGCCGTTCCCGCAGGATCCGATGGAGCAACTGCGCGGCGCGCGCAACGCCGTGTTCCGGTCATGGAACAACGCCCGCGCCAGGGAATATCGCCGCATCTACGACATCCCGGACTCGATCGGCACGGCCGTCAACATCCAGATGATGGTGTTCGGTAACACCGGCGATCGGTCGGGCACGGGCGTCGGCTTCACGCGCAACCCCGCCACCGGCGCGAAGGAGTTCTTCGGCGAATTCCTGATCAACGCACAGGGTGAAGACGTGGTGGCCGGCATTCGCACGCCGCAGCCGATCGTCGAGCTCGAGCGCGTGATGCCGAAGGCCTACAAGCAACTCCGCGACATTACGTCTCGACTCGAGAGAAATTACAAGGACATCCAGGACTTCGAGTTCACCATCCAGGACGAGAAGTTGTACATGCTGCAGACGCGCAGCGGCAAGCGCACCGGCTACGCCGCGGTCGTGATTGCCACCGACATGGCCAAAGAGAAGCTGGTTACGCCGAAGGAAGCGATCCTGCTGGTGGATCCGGAAGCGCTGTCGCAGTTGCTCGCGCCTGGATTTGATCAAAAAGAATGGAAGAGTCTCCCGGCCGTCACGCGTGGCCTGCCGGCCTCACCTGGCGCGGCGTGCGGCAAGGTGGTGTTCACCTCCGAGACAGCCGTCGCGTGGTCAGACCGGGGTGAACCGGTCATCCTGGTGCGCCGCGAGACCGCTCCCGACGACATTCACGGCATGTGGGTGTCGCAGGGCATTCTCACGGCCACTGGCGGCATGACCTCCCACGCCGCCGTCGTCGGCCGTCAGATGGGCAAGCCGTCGATTGTCGGCGCGGGCGAACTGCGCATCGACGAACACGGCAAGACGTTCACCGTCAACGGCCAGACGGTGAAGGAAGGCGACTACGTCGCGTTCGACGGCCTGACCGGCGAAGTGAAGATCGCCAAGGTGGCGTCACAGCCGAGCGAGATTCTGCAGGTGATTGCCGGCAAGATGAAGCCGGCCGATTCGCCGATCTACCAGCGCTTCCACACGCTGCTCGAGTGGGCCGACAAGTTCCGCCGCTTGGGCGTGCGCGCCAATGCCGACCAGCCGGACCAGGCGGAAATTGCCTATGCCTTTGGCGCGCGCGGTATTGGCCTGTGCCGGACCGAGCATATGTTCTTCGGCGAGGGCCGCATCCCGATCGTGCAGCGCATGATCCTGGCCGAGCACGAAGCCGAGCGTCGCGCGGCTCTGGACGAGTTGCTGCCGATGCAGCGTGAGGACTTCTACGGCGTGTTCAAGGCCATGAAGGGGACGGCCGTGACAATCCGGACGATCGACCCGCCGCTGCATGAGTTCCTGCCCAAGCGCGAGGACCTGATGGTGGAAGTCGCCGTCATGGAGACCAAGGGCGTCACCGGCAAGGCGCTGGCCGAGAAGAAGGCGCTGTTGTCGCGCGTGGAACAACTGCACGAGTTCAACCCGATGCTCGGCCACCGTGGCGTGCGCCTCGGTATTACCTATCCCGAGATCACCGAAATGCAGACGCGCGCCATTATGGAAGCGGCCTGCAAGCTGAACAAGGAAGGCCTGAAGATCATCCCCGAGATCATGATTCCGCTGGTGGGCGACGTGCGCGAGCTGCGCGATCAGAAGGCCGTGGTCCATCGCGTGGCGGCGCAGGTGCTCAAGGAGCAGGGGATCAAGATCAAATACCTCGTCGGTACGATGATCGAAGTGCCGCGCGGCGCGCTGACCGCCGATGCCGTGGCGATGGAGGCCGAGTTCTTCTCGTTCGGCACCAACGACCTCACGCAGATGACCTTCGGCTTCTCCCGAGATGACGTGGGCAAGTTCCTCCGCGTCTACCAGGACAAGAAGATCCTGGAGCGGGATCCGTTCGCCACCTTCGACGCCGCTGGCACCGGCCAGCTCGTGTCGATGGCGGTGGCGAAGGGCCGCGTCGCCAACCCGAGCCTCAAGTTGGGCATCTGTGGTGAGCATGGCGGCGACCCCTCGTCCATCCACTTCTTCCACCAGGTCGGCCTCGACTACGTGAGCTGCTCGCCGTACCGGGTGCCGGTGGCGCGCCTGGCGGCGGCGCAGGCGGCCCTGAGCGTCAAGGTCGGCGATTGATTCGCTATTTCGTCCATCGGGGCGGTCACACCGAAGTGGTGGACCGTCTCGACTCCTCCTTCGCCAAGGCTACGGAGGACAAGCCGGCCGACGCCGCTACGGACGATGTTGTGGTGTGGGCGGATGTGACCGAGCCGACCGAGTCTGACGCGGCCATTTTGCGTGACCAGTTCGGCCTGCACGAACTCGCGGTCGAAGCCGCGGTGCAGCGGGAGACCAACCCCAAGGTTGAGAGCTACGGCAGGTACCTCTACGTCGTCCTGCACGGCATCAACTTCCACGCCGAAGAACACAAGTTCGAGACCAGCGAAACCGACTTCTTCCTGGCGCCCAATTTCCTCGTCACCGTGCATGACGGTCAGCGCCGCAGCATTGCGCACATCACCGAGTTGTGTGGCCGCACCGACCACGTTCTTGCCGAGGGCGCGATCGCGCTGTTTCACCGGATTGTTGACACGATGGTGGACCACTACCGGCCGGAGATGGACGAGGTCGAAGAGCGACTCGACGCTATTGAGGATCGCGTGATCGAGAACCCTGCCGAGTCAACGGTCGGCGAGATCCTGGCGGTGAAGCGAGACATCACCGCGCTGCGGCGCATCCTCGTGCCTCAGCGGGATGCCGTCGGCCGCCTGGC
>Ga0163144_10018546_pt1 | contig 14060 bp, 11 predicted proteins | sample OliLak19BULKMAT1_FD_123175 | JGI IMG/M metagenome (GOLD analysis project Ga0163144, IMG submission 123175) | Freshwater microbial mat bacterial communities from Lake Vanda, McMurdo Dry Valleys, Antarctica - Oligotrophic Lake LV.19.BULKMAT1 | ecosystem: Environmental > Aquatic > Freshwater >... | reverse complement strand
GAAAGTATGCCGCAGTTTTTAGGCTCAACCTTGGATTGGAAATTAGGGCTATGCCACCACCCTCAGCTCAGGCTTCACCGCGCGCTTGCTGGCGTGAGTTCGGCTTCCTAACTCAGCCGGATCAAAATCGTCGGTTGAAATAATTTCAAATACGGCTTTGCGCACCCGCTCCATCAAATCGCGTTCAGCGCTGGTGATTACGCTGGCACGCAGCGCAGCTTCAAACAGCTTGCTGGAATCGCTATCGGTAATGACGCCCGCTTTCACCGCTTTTTGAATGCGACGCTCAATGGGTTCGGCTTCAATCACTTCCGGCAATGCGGCCATCATGCGGCCAAATGGACTGTTATCGCAGGCGGTCGTGAAACAGAACTCGGCCAGATACTCGCTTGCAGCATTAGGGCTCATCAGCAGCTGCGCTACGCGGTGCCCGGTGCGATCACCCGGCTCACGCTCGCGCTGGCCGAGCGGGAACACAATCCAGCCCAAAGCCCAAGCAGCGCCGCGATTGGGGAAATTGCGCAGCGCGCCAACGAGCGCAGCCTGCATTTTGAAAACACAATCGTAAATCGCCCAAGCCAGCATCGGACGCTCAGCTTCCGGGCGGCCGTTGTCTTCATAGCGCTTCAACACCGCGCTGGCAATATAAAGTTGGCTCAGCACATCGCCTAGGCGCGCGCTCAGGCGCTCCTTAAATTTCAACTTGCCACCCAGCATTAGCATGGCCATATCGGCTAATAGCGCAAGCGCGGCGCTGTAGCGCGTGAGCTTGCGGTAGTAGCGCTGAGTGTAGGCATCGCCTGGCGCTTTGCCCAAATAGCTGCCGGTTAAGCCAAACCAAAAAGCACGCACGGTGTTGCTGATGGTGAAGCCCACATGCCCAGAAAGCGCGGCATCAAAGCCGTGCAGACGCTGCGTTGGATCAGTTAGAGCTGCGGCCTGCATTTCTTTTAGTACAAACGGATGGCATCTCGTCGCGCCTTGGCCGAAGATAATCATCGAGCGCGTTAAGATATTTGCGCCTTCCACGGTAATCGCAATGGGTGAGCCCTGCCACGCCCGACCAATCCAGTTGCGCGGCCCTAAAATGACGCCTTTGCCGGCGTGCACGTCCATCGCGTCGAGCGCAATTTGGCGGCCCAATTCGGTGGCGTGATACTTGGCTATCGCGCTAGGCACCGAAGGTTTTTCACCCAAATCAACCGCTGCGGCGGTCAATCGTGATAGTGCAGTTATCGCATAGGTATGGCCGCCAATGCGCGCGAGCGCTTCTTCAACGCCTTCAAATCGACCGATCGACAGCCCAAACTGTTTGCGGATGCGCGCATAGGCCCCGGTCGCCAATGCCGCCATGCGTGCAGCGCCCGCCGTGCCTGACGGCAGCGAGATTGCCCGCCCCACGCTCAAGCACTCCACCAGCATGCGCCAGCCTTGACCGGCATATTCCACCCCGCCGATAAGCGCGGCAATAGGCACAAAAATATCCACGCCGCGAACAGGTCCATTTTGGAATGGAATATTCAGCGGTAAATGGCGTCGGCCTACCTGCAAACCTGGGGTATCGCGCGGCACCATCACTAAGGAAATGCCAATGTCGGTTTTACTGCCGACCAAACCATCTGGGTCATACATGCGAAAGGCAATGCCAATCACGGTGGCAACGGGCGCTAAAGTGATGTAGCGCTTGTCGAACGTGAGCCGTAAGCCGAGCACCTCTTTGCCATCCACCATTTTCTTGCAGACAATCCCAAAATCGGGAATCGACGTGGCATCCGAGCCCGCATACGGATTGGTCAAGCCAAAGCAGGGTATTTCACGGCCATCGGCCAAGCGCGGCAGATAGTGATTTTTTTGGTCTTCAGTGCCGTAGTGCAGCAGCAGCTCAGCCGGGCCGAGCGAATTAGGCACCGCGACCGTCGTGCCCAGCGTGGCGGAATGCGAGTTAAGCTTTTGCAGCACGGCTGAATGCGCGAACGCGGAAAATCCGAGCCCACCGTAGGATTTCGGAATAATCATGCCGAAAAAACGCTGCTTTTTCAGGAATTCCCACACTTCGGGTGCCAAATCCGCGCGCTCGTGAGTGGTTTCCCAATCATTGGTCATGCGGCAAGCCTCTTCGACCGGGCCGTCCATAAACGCTTGCTCTTCCGCGGTTAACTTGGGAACCGGCTGGCTAAGTAATTTCGACCAGTTGGGTTTGCCACTAAACAGCTCGCCCTCAAAACCGACCGTGCCAGCTGCAAGCGCGACCTGCTCGGTTTCCGACAATTGCGGTGCGATGCGATCATAAAATCGCAAAAACGGTGCGCTAAACAGGGCGCGCCGCAGTAATGGCACGCTCGCAATTACCAAAACCGCCGCGATGGCGCCTGCCACAATCAGCGCCGGCATGCTAAAGCCCACCGCAAGCGCGCCAAGCGCTGTCGCCGCCGCGATGTAAAGGGCGCTCAAGGCAAGCGATTGGCGGAAAAACGCGCTAATCGCGAGCCCGAAAATTGCGCCCAGCAGCGGGCTGGTGATGGATAAAAATAGGCTCATTTTGCATTCCTTTTTTGAGTCAAGGTGATGGAACTAATTCTGGATTTTTTGAGCTCAATGTCTGCGCTTATCTGTGAAGTGCGGGCGCAGTTTGCTGAGGACTAGAGAATTGGCTTAGAAACTCCAACATAGCATCGGTAAAAATTTGATTGCTATCGCCGACTACGCGGTGCGTGGCGCTGGCAATTTGCCGGTGCGTGGCGTGCGGAACTTGCTTCATAAAGCTTTGAATCGTGGCATCGGACACCACATCGGAACGCCCGCCCGATAGCAGCAGCACCGGGCAGCGAACCTGCGCGGCTGCGCGTTCTAATATTGGCGTGTAGGTTTGCGCCGCTGCCGTTATTTTGGGCAGCAGCTGCGGATCCCAGTGCCAGCGCAGCCGGCCATCTGCGCCTTCGCGCAAATGCGCGCGCAGCCGGTTTGGATCCTGCGATTCCCGCTGCGGCTGGTACGCCAGCACAGCGTCGTTGGCTGCCGCCAAATCAGCAAAACCCTCTGGATTGGCGCGCATGAACGTAAAAATTTTATCCACCCCGGCGGTTTCCCAGCGCGGCGTTACGTCAATTAAAGCGAGCGCGCCTACCGCACTTGGCGCATTAGCAGCGCAAAGCAAACCAATCAACCCGCCCATCGACGCACCAACCACAATCGGCGCAGGCGCATCGGGTGCCGCCGTACGCATCAGCGAAAGCACATGCAGCGTATCTTGCACAAAGATGTCTAACGCGTAGTTTGACGGGTGGCTCCAGTCGCTATCGCCGTGGCCGCGCCCGTCAACGCTCCAGCAGCTAAAGCCCTGCTGCGCAAGCGATTTAGCACTTGCGGAAAACGCCAGCCTATTCTGACCAAAACCGTGCAAAAACAGTAGTTGCGGAACGTCATCTCGGCCCTGAAACAGCTCCACCGCAAGTTTGACGCCATCTTGCATAGCGTGGTGACTTAATGTCGGTAGGCGTGGCTTTTCCATACGCCGGAGTATGGATGCACACTAGCTGCGTGTCAATACGCAGGCGTATGGTTTGAGCCGTGGGCGTTCAAACCGCTGTTAAAACGTGTGGCTAACTGGCCAAAACCCGCATGCGCTGCACATTCGGCGCATGAATCACCCCGCGCTCGGTCACGATGGCATCAATCAAGTGGGCAGGCGTGATGTCAAACACCGGATTGAAAGCCGTTACACCGGTTGCGGCAATGCGGGTGCCGGTGCAGCTGAGCAGCTCTGTGGAATCGCGCTCTTCAATGTGTATATCTGCGCCAGTAGCGGTTTGTAAGTCAACGGTTGAGCTCGGCGCCACCACCATTACCTTTGCACCGAAAATTTTTGCCGCCGCTGCATGCTGGCAGGTGCCAATTTTATTAGCGACATCTCCGTTTGCACAAATTCGATCTGCGCCAACGATCAGCCACTGCACTAGGCCCTGCTGCATTAAATAGGCACCTGCGCCGTCGGCTATCAGCTTGGCGGGAATTTGATCTTGCAGCAGCTCCCACGCCGTTAACCTTGAACCTTGCAGCCAAGGCCGGGTTTCAGACATGAAAATAGCGTTCAATTTGCCCTGCGCAAACGCGGTGCGGATAACCCCAAGCGCGGTGCCAAAACCTGCGGTGGCGAGCGAGCCGGTATTGCAGTGTGTAAGCACGCCCGAACCTGCGGCAATCAGCGCCGCGCCGTGCAGGCCCATTTGCCGGTTCCATGCGAGATCCTGCGCTTGAATGGCGCGCGCTTCTTGCTCAAGGCGCGCCGGATCGCGGGTTGCGAGCGCGCGCATGCGATCCACCGCCCACATCAGATTGACCGCCGTTGGGCGCGCAGCGCGCAGCCTTGCGCAAAGGCCGTCGAACCTAGATTGTTGCTCGTCCACCGGCGCCTGCTGCGCTTCGATTGCGGCAAACAGCACGCCAAAACTGGCCGCAATGCCAATCGCCGGCGCGCCCCGCACGCTCAAATTGGCAATGGCTTCGCCAACTTCAGCACTGCTGCTGCAGGCAATCCACGTTTGCTGATGCGGCAGCAAACGCTGGTCTAAAACGTGCAGCACCGCACCGTCGAAATCTAACGCCCGCACTTTATCGAAGCGCTCATAATCAACGGTAGGGCTCATGGCATCACTCCTATTAACTTACTCAAATCATAGTCAACCATCAGTGGCGCATGATCGGAAAATCGTGGCGTGCGAAACACCTGCGCATGCATCGGCGTGCCCTGCAATGGCTGGCTTGCGATTTGATAGTCAATGCGCCAGCCAACATCGTTGTTGTAAGCGTTGCCACGATTGCTCCACCAAGTGTATTCCGCTAACTCGGGTTTAAGCAGGCGGTGCGTATCAATCCAGCCAGCGGCAAAAAGATCGCCCAGCCACTGACGTTCCGCTGGCAAGAAACCGGAGTTCTTTTGATTTCCCCGCCAATTTTTAATGTCGATGTTCTGATGCGCGATATTCCAGTCGCCACAGATAATGACAGCGCGATTCGCTAAAGCATCAAGCTTGGCGCGCAGCCATGCCAGGGTTTGAAATTTGAAGCCTTGCCGCAGCTCGCCCGATGAGCCAGATGGCAAGTACAGCGATACTACGCTGAGATCGGCAAAATCCGCCTGCAGCCAGCGGCCTTCGGCATCAAACTCCGGCACGCCTATGCCGCGCTGCCAAGCGTGTGGCGGGGTTTTGCTGTAGATCGCCACGCCTGAATAGCCCTTGCTGCCAGCGTCTTCAAACTGCGCTGCATAGCCCGGCAGTGAATGCGCGAGTTTAGCGCGCTGATCGGCCTGTATCCTGGTTTCTTGTAGGCATATCACGTCGGCATTTTGCTCAGCTAGCCAGTCCAGCAGGCCTTTATTAATCGCCGAACGCAGACCGTTTAGATTAAGTGTTAATACGCGAAAGCTCATTTAAGCAGCGGGCTTTGCAGCGTAGTTGATGGCCGGCCAAGTAGCGTTTCTACCACTTTCTTAAACTCCAGATTGCTGACTTTACCCAGCTTAATCAGCGCGCGCGTTACGTCGTCCAATGATTTTTTGCGATTGGTGGCTTTTTGAATCTCATTATCAAGCTCAATCATCAGCAGCGCAGCGCGCGCAGTTACTTCAGCACTTGAGCGCGCGACCAGCAGAGTTTTGACAGATTTACTCCAGCTTTTGAGCTCTGAAAGCGTGGATTGATAGCGCTCGTCGGATATGCCGCCGGATCGGCGCAGTGCTTCAATCGCATAAAACTCCGCCATGCCCTCGGCTATCCAGTCGGCGTTTTTGCCGCCGCGCACGCGGGTGATCGAATGCGTTAGCTCGTGCAGCAGTGAACTGGTGCCATTCTCGCTAATCATCGGGCGATCCGCGTGTAAAAACAGCGAGTTGGGTCCAGAAAGCCCGCCGCGCCACATCGGATCTGGGCCTGATACGATCAGCAAAATTTTGGGCATGGTGCCAAAAGCGCGCTTCATTTCCGGCAGGTTATAGCTCAGCAGCGCCAGCATATCTTGCCGGCGTAACCCTATGCCTTCGGGGCCTGACACGATTACTTTCGTGCCCGCAATCACGTCGACGCGATTGGCGATTTTACCGGTAATTACCCAGCCGGCAGGCGCATCAAAGCTGCGGCGGCTATCGTTGATCGCAAAGCGCTGCGCACCATCACGAATGCGTTCATAGCCCACGTTAACGTACCAGGCTTTTGGCACGGTGAAAACCAGCTCGGATATCGACTTGCCTTTCGCGCGCACTTTCGCCTTCGGGAATACTTTATCGCCGCGAAAAATCGCCCAGTTCGGGTTCGACATCGCGTCAAACGCGCCATTGCTGCGCTTGTTGGTGATGCGAACCGCGTAGCGAAAGCTGCCGCCCGCGCTCGGTGGCGTCCAGAGCAAGCGATCTTTTTGACCCGCAATCGCCGCCAAGCTGCCGTCTGCGCTGAATCCCGAATAGCGGCTGGCCGGCAGGCTCAATGTCAGCGTACGCACGTAGCCGGTGCCTGGCTTGACGGTGATCTCACCTTTTGCGCTTTGCCCGCCTGGGGTCATCGTCAAACCAAAGCGCACCGAATAGTTCGAGGCAGCGAGGCCGGCCGCGCTGATCAGCAGCGCGCAAAGAAAAAGTAAAGCTCTTAACATGATGATTCCTCAGTAAAAATTAGGATGAAGTATTGCAAGCTTGTCACGGCTTTGAACTGAATCAAAAACCCGATTTATAGATCAGGACAAGCGATGTTTGGAAAGAATATTTAAAGAGAATCCTGCCAATTCACGTGGTTGGCTTCGGGTTTTGCCACTAGCAATAAATCGGCAAAATGCACCAGCATAGCCGCCGTTGCGCCCCAAATTTTCCGGCCTTCAAACTCGAAAACGTAGCTGGTGCGCAAGCGACCTAAGTATTCGCGCGATTGCATTGGACGCTGGCTTACGTCCGTAAACAGCGCGAGCGGCGCTTCAAAAATATCGGCAACTTCCGCTTCCTGCGGGATTGGATCGACACTTGCGTCTAGCTCAGCTAACACCGGTGTAATGAGGTAGTTTGAGATCGTCGCATAGCTTTGTAGATAGCCCCAAGGTTGAATCAAATGCGAACCTATGCCGCACTCTTCTTCAGTTTCCCGCAGCGCCGCTGCAATTGGGCTGTGATCCCCCAACTCAATTTTACCACCGGGAAAGCTAACCTGGCCGCCGTGATTAGTCATGCTTTCAGTTCGCTGTGTGAGCAGCACCTGCCAGCCTGATTCGCGCGCAATCAAACCGATTAGCACAGCCGCCGGACGCAGCTTTCCTGCATCTAGCAGATCGGCAATCTCCGATAAATTCCAAGGTGCCAGCGCGCTTTCTGAGGGCAGCGCAGCCGCGCGCAGCTGCGCTTTACTAAATCGACCGGGTTGCGCTAGGTTAATTACGGGCTTTGCCTGCTTGGTAAAATAATGTCCATGAGTTGCGAACGCTCATTGTCAGAAAAGCTTGTCCAGTCACCAATTTCAGCGCCCGTTCGAAGGCAGCCTTCACACAGACCATCAGCGCGAAGCTCGCAGATGCCGATGCAGGGCGTTAGCATCGCTTTGCTGGGCGAATCAACGCCAGAAGGCTGAATAAAAGATGGCACATTAGGCGTTTTTGAGCCGCCAAACGCTTGGATAGGATTGCTAATCGCTAATTTAATTGTGTACATAGACTGCTGAGTGCCTCTAAAACGCAAGCTGCGCTGCTTTTTTTCTGTGTACGCTGGCTATCGATTGCGCGAAAATACAAAATCACAGTGAGTAAAAAATGCTGGCAATGGCCACCAAAGTGCTTAACGACTACAGCAAAGCGCTCGCGGCGTTAGAGCCCGCAAATTTAGGCTTCGCACAGTCATTTTTACCGCATTCTAAAACAGCGATTCGAGAAGCTACGAAAACCGCGCTTTCGCATTTGGGAACGGCTCAGCCCCAGCTTAGAGAAGCGTTGCAGCGCGGCTATGTGTATTTAGAACAGTTTGTGCCAGATGACGACGCTGAAGTGCTGATGCTGGCAGCGCTGCCTGTGCAAGTTGTTGACAGTAACGGCGCAGTTTCAAGCGCGATAGATGACGTGCAATCGTTGCGAGAAGGCCATCAGTTGAACGAAATAATTTTGCGCATTAAGTCTGATATGGCACGCGCGCTGCAAGAAATTAGTAATTTCAGCTAAAAAACCTGATTATTTCAAATTTTGCCCGCTTTTGATCCTCAATAAAACTGAACTTGGGGTAGACACTCATTCACAATCGCGAGAAACTTCAGCACCTTTTAACGAAAAGCGCAAAGGCGCACAAGGAAGCTTCCATGCATCTCCGACGTTTAGCAGCCGCAGTTTTATCTACCCTACTTTGCTCATCCGCGTATGCAATCGGCAATTTTGAGCCGAACGCCGGTTTGCAATTTAATTTTTCAAATCCCGGCGCGCGCAGCTTAGGGATGGGCGGTGCCTATTTAGGATTCTCCGATGATGCCACCGCCGCTTACACCAATCCCGCAGGCTTGACGACGCTGGGTACGAAAGAGCTGTTTTTAGAGATGCGGAAGTCCAACTTTGACACCCCGTTTGTCAACGGCAACGCCAGCTCAATCTTTACGGATCGATCAGAATCTAGCGTTGCAAGCCCCAGCTATTTTGCATTTGTGTACCCAGGTGAAGACTGGGCAGTCGCGTTTTATCGTAATGAAGAACTCGATTTCGAAAATACCTTCGCCAAGAATGAAATACGAATTCCAAACGGACGAATTTTTGCCAGCGCACACTCCATCGACGCTGAAATCGTCAATTACGGTGGCTCTTTTGCTTACAAAGTAAGCGATCAATTGTCCTTAGGCGCTAGCGTGGTGTATTCGATGCTTGATCTGGTGTCCGGCAGCCTTCGATTGCGCGATGAGGGCGGCGCTGGTCTTTTCGAAGTCGGTGATGAAGAGTCGTTTACCGCCAACCTGGGTTTGCTTTATAAATTTGACGAACGCCTAAGCCTAGGTGCAGCCTACCGGCGCGGCGCAGATTTTGATATTGGCGTGTTTTCCCTTGCTCCGAGCGGCACTGTAACTCGGCAAGGCACAGGCGCATTTAACGTTCCGCACCAGTTCTCTGTTGGCGTGGCGTATCGGGCGACCGAGCAGCTCGCGATTGGTTTTGACGCGCACTACATTGACTACAGCCGTTTGGGCGATGATCCACTCGCGGAGCGCTTTGAGAATCGCAATGAATTTGATTCAGGCACCGAGCTGCGATTGGGCGGTGAATATGTTTTTGCTACGGAAATTCCATTTACGCTGCGCGCTGGCGTTTGGCGCGATCCTGACCACGCATTTAGCTTCCGTGGCACCCCTGCCAATTTTGAACAAGGCGCAGACCAAGTGCTGTTTCCGAAGGGCAGCGATGAAATTCACTACGCGCTTGGCTTCGGCTTGGCCTTTGAGCGTGCGCAAATTGACTTCGGCGCGGATTTCTCGGAGAACGTAGACACGCTTTCAGTCTCGGGCGGCATGCGCTTTTAAACAAGCTAAGCTGCTAAATTCCAAAAAAAAGGCGCTTCGGCGCTTTTTTTATGACCATAGAGCGTGACTCGCGCACAGAACGCGCCACATTTACGGGGCGCGCGGTAAACTTAAGCTGATTTTTTGCAGAGCCCTCGGGCAATTTAATTGAGCGACTTGACCACACCTCGCGCACTGGCGCGGCAACAATTTGCAGAGTCTCAGCTCAAGCGCACACTTTTGCAGTCAGTCGCTAGCGCTGATGCCAGCTTCCGCAGCTATTGGCGCTTTCAAAATGGCGATCAAAGCTGGATTGTCATGGATGCGCCGCCCGCATTGGAGGACTGTGCGCCGTTTATTGACATCAGTGGACGTTTGCTGCGCGCCGGTCTTCGCGCGCCGGAAGTAATCGCTTTTGATGCGCAACAGGGCTTTTTGCTGCTGACCGATTTCGGCACGCGCCTGCTGCTGCCTGCGCTGAATCCAAAAAGCGTCAATGCGCTGTATGCGATGGCGCTTGAAGAAATTGTCCAAATGCAGCGGGTCGACACCGAAGGCTTGCCGAGCTATGACATGGCGCGTTTGGGCGCCGAGCTCGATTTGTTTCCGGAATGGTTTTTGCAGCTTCATTTAGGCGTGTCTAATGCCCAGGCACTTGCCCCAATTTGGCGCGATACCCGCGCACTGCTAATGGCTAATGCGCTCGAGCAACCGCAGTGCTTTGTGCACCGCGATTTTCATTCGCGCAACTTGATGTTAGTGGACGCTAAACCTTCGGTGCTAAGGTCGGAACGCTTGGGCGTCATTGACTTTCAAGACGCGGTGCTCGGGCCGGTGAGTTACGACGCCGTTTCGCTGCTGCGCGATTGTTACATCGAATGGCCAGAGCCTGATGTAGTGCGCTGGCGTGAGGACTTTCGCGTGCGCAGCGAGCAATCGCTGCAGCACGCGCTTCCTGCTGCGCTATTCGCGCAGCAGTTTGACCTGATGGGCGTGCAGCGGCATTTGAAAGTGCTCGGGATTTTTGCGCGCCTGAACTATCGCGACGGCAAATCCCGCTATTTGGCAGATTTGCCGCTCGTGCTGCGCTACACGATCAACGTGTGTAAGCGCTATGCACCGTTGCAGCCCTTCGCTGAGTGGCTAATTGAACATTCAAGCGTGCCGGATCTTACCGCGCCTCGCTATGACGCTGAAATGAGCGTGCCGTCATGATCCGAACGGCGATGATTTTTGCCGCAGGTAAAGGCGAGCGCATGCGCCCGCTGACCTTGACGCGCCCGAAGCCGCTGCTGGAAGTCAATGGCGTTTCGCTGATTGCCAGGCAGCTGCAAAAGCTAAAAGCGGCAGGCGTTGAGCGCGTGGTGATCAACGTATCCTATCTGGCGCACTTGATTAAGGCCGCGCTTACCGATGGCTCGCAGTTTGGCCTAGAGATTGTTTATTCCGATGAAGGCGAAGTTGCGCTAGAAACCGGCGGCGGCATTCGACAGGCACTGCCGCTGCTGGGCAGCGCGCCATTTATCTTGACGAATGGGGATGTGTGGACTGATTTTGACTATGCCACGCTTGGGGATTTGCAGCGCAAACAGCTTGCGCACCTAGTGCTGGTCGACAATCCACCGCACCATATGAAAGGTGATTTTGCGCTGGAAAATGGCAGATGCAGAACCTGCGGCGCTGCAAAATTCACCTATTCGGGCATTGGCGTTTTCAGCCCGGCGCTGTTTGCAAATTTGCCCGCCGGGCGCTACTCGCTGGCGCCGATTTTGCGCGAAGCCATGAGTTTAGGCGATGTGCGCGGCGAGCTTTATCGTGGCGAATGGAATGATGTAGGCACGCCAGAGCGGTTAGCAGCGTTAAACCAAAAAAACTTAGGCAATCCCGCTCTAATGCGTTTACTCACTTAAATGCGCGCTTTTGAGCTATTAGGCGAAAATGGCCCGCTGGCGCAGGAGCTGGATGGCTTTAAGCCGCGCATAGCGCAGCAGGAAATGGCGCAGGCCATTGAGCGCGCCATTGAGGAGAAATCGCAGCTGATTGCCGAAGCCGGAACCGGCACGGGCAAAACGTTTGCTTACTTGGCACCGGCGCTGCGCTCGGGCAAAAAAGTAATCGTTTCAACCGGCACCAAAACCCTGCAAGATCAGCTTTTCCACCGCGATTTACCGAGGCTGCGAAAGGCGCTTGAGCTAACTGAAGTCAAAGTGGCGCTGCTGAAAGGGCGGGCAAACTACATTTGCCTGCATCGGCTGGATCGCACGATTAAAGAAGGCAAGCTGGCAAGCTTAGAATTAGTGCAGCAGCTGGCGCGCGTGCGCGAATGGGCGCCAAAAAGCCGATCCGGTGATCGCTCAGAAATCCCGGGTTTAAGTGAAGACGCGCCGATCTGGCCGATGGTAACGTCGAATGCAGAGAACTGCTTAGGTACCGAATGTTCATTCTGGGATGAGTGCCACGTTGTAAAAGCCAGGCGACGCGCGCAGGCGGCGGATTTAGTGGTGGTGAACCACCATTTGCTGTTTTCCGATATGGCGGTTAAGCGCGAAGGTTTTGGCGAAGTGCTGCCCGGTGCCGCAGTTTATGTGCTGGATGAAGCGCATCAAATCGCAGAATCAGCCAGCAGTTTTTTTTCCACCAGCATAGGCTTACGCCAGCTGCTGGAACTGGCACGCGATTGCATCAGCGAATGCGCGGCTCAACCCGGCGCTTTGGATGTACTGCGTGAGCCGGCTATGGCGCTGGAGCGCGCGGGCAAAGATTTACGGATCGCCTTTACGCCCTACGCTGCAAAAGCGCCGCTGGTGCCGGTGCTGGCCGAGCCCGAAGTGTTGGCCGCATTCAATGATTTGTTAGATAAAATTAGCGATTTACATACTGCGCTCAGCACGCAAGCCGAACGCAGTGATGGCCTAAAATCCTGCACTGAGCGCGTAGCTGAGCTGCAAGCGCGCATGGAAAAAATCAGCACCGATACGCCCGATGAAGTGCGCTGGTATGAGCTTTTTGCCAGCGCCTTTGTGCTGCATGCCACGCCGCTCGATATTGCCAGCCCGCTTGCAGAATTCCGAGCGCAAACCGGCGCGGCATGGATTTACACCTCGGCTACGCTGGCAGTCGGGGAAAGCTTCACGCATTTTCAGCACGAAACCGGTGCATTTGATGCCGCGACGCTCAAGCTTGAAAGCCCGTTTGATTTTCAGCGTCAAACGCTGCTTTACCTGCCCCAGATTGCAATTGAGCCCAATGCGCCAGGCTACACCTTGGCGGTTGTGGAAGCCGCAATCCCCGTGCTGCAGGCATCGAAGGGCCGCGCATTTATGCTGTTCACCAGCCACCGCGCGCTGAAAGAAGCCGCAGATGTGCTGAAAACTCGGGTTAAATTTCCACTATTCGTTCAAGGCGAGGCGCCGCGCGCGCAGCTTTTGACGCAATTTCAAAAATCCGGCAACGGCGTACTGCTCGGCGCTGCCAGCTTTTGGGAAGGCGTGGATGTGCCGGGCGATGCGCTGAGCGTGGTCATCATCGATAAGCTGCCATTTGGGCAAATTGGCGATCCGGTTTTGGAAGCTAAGCTTGAAGCCATCCGCGCGCGGGGCGGCAATCCGTTTGTAAGCTATCAGCTGCCAGCGGCGGTGCTCGCGCTCAAACAAGGCGTTGGCCGGCTCATTCGCACGGTCAATGATCGCGGCGTGCTAGTGCTGTGCGATCCGCGCTTAAAGTCCAAAGCCTACGGCAAAACCTTTCTTAAAAGCCTGCCGAATATGCCGCAAAGCGATCAAATCGCCAGCGTGCAGGACTTTTTTGAAGCTGGCGGCGTTGCAGGAAAACGCACGGCGCAATGACAGCGCGATTGTGGTTTTTTACGTTGCACTCAAATGCTTCGCCGGTTTTATATGCCTTATCCACAGTTGATTATTCAATAGGACGGAAACGCCATGAGCACTCGCATCGAATTAATTGACTATCTTGAGTGCGCCCTGCACTGCTGGCTGCCGCCGCGCGAAAACGCAAATCAGTCTACCTCATGGGACGATGCCACCATCAGCCAAGTTCTGGCGCTTGCCGATCAGCTCGGCCGAGAAAAGCTGCTGCCGTCGGCAAGGTTGCTAGATTTACAGCCGCCTACGATTATTGATGGCAGAGTTCAGACGCCAGCTGCCCTGCACGCATCGCTGCAAGCGTTGGCCGAAAGCGGATTTTTTGCACCGAATGCAGCGCCCGAACGCGGCGGCATCGGCCTGCCGGTTGGGGTTTCTGCTGCCACCAGCGCGCTGTTCGCCAGCTACGATGCGCCGACTTTTGGCTACTGCATGCTGACCATTGGCGTCGCAAATTTGATCCACAGCTTTGGCACCGAGCACCAGCGCCAGCGTTTTTTAGCGCCTCTAGAAACCGGTAAATTCTTTGGCACCATGTGCCTGAGTGAACCGCATGCGGGCTCCAGCGTGGGTGATGCGCGAAGCTCTGCGCGCCCGATGCCAGATGGCCGCTATCAGCTGAGCGGTGCCAAGATGTGGATATCCGGCGGCGAACATGACATGTCGGAAAACATTGTCCATACTG
>Ga0163144_10018543_pt1 | contig 14064 bp, 15 predicted proteins | sample OliLak19BULKMAT1_FD_123175 | JGI IMG/M metagenome (GOLD analysis project Ga0163144, IMG submission 123175) | Freshwater microbial mat bacterial communities from Lake Vanda, McMurdo Dry Valleys, Antarctica - Oligotrophic Lake LV.19.BULKMAT1 | ecosystem: Environmental > Aquatic > Freshwater >... | reverse complement strand
GCGACCAGCAAGATGTTCTTTTGAGTGTTCCAGCCTGCCGCCAATCGGTATGCAAGCAGTACCACCGCAAAAAAAACGGCGAAAGTCAGTGAGTTAAAGAGCATTCGATTGCAAGGTGTGGCGGCAGCACGATTGAGAATACAGGTCTTGGGCTATCGCGGTGCCTTATGGGATGCGCCAGCCAGAAGCGCTCGGCGGACGGGCTCCGCGCGGGGCCGAAATGCAGCATGAGAGTCAGCACGCCTTAGCCCTGAAGCGGCTGCTCCAATGCATGGAAAAGTGGATCGCTCACGCCCAACTCCGGTGCCCTGATCAACCTCCAGAAGCCGATTACGCCTACCCGAGCGACGCCAATCACGCATTGCTTGCTAAGCTTGGTCTAAAGCCACGGTTTCAACACAAGCGCCGAGCGGGCCAGGAGCTGACGCTTCGTCAACGCAAGGAAAACCTACGCAGATCGGGCACGCGGGCGCGGGTCGAGCACGTGTTCGCACAGCAGTGCAGCTCGAAGCCGGGAGGTCGCTGGCTATTTGTGGTGGGCCATACGCGGGTGGCGACGAAGCTAATGCTCGACGCGTTGGCAGACAACCGCTTCCGCTTGCGCTGGCACATGAAGCGAACGCAGGAACGTTGCGCCCCGAGGGTGAGGAAAAGCGAAAAAGCGGTTGAAAAATAGGAAAAAAGTGACGAAAAAGAGGCGTTATTGCGATTTATTATTGGTTAGGTGAGTGAAGTTAGTCGTAAGTTGAAAGTAGGGCTTGGGATTGGAAGTTCTTCAAAGTGGTCTATGCGCGCTTTATGACATCTCATCTTGCTGATTATTTTTATAATTGACACCTTCACGCAATTCGCTTCAAGTAGCCATCCGGCGCCACAGTAATCACTATCTTGTGTTGAATACGCGCATCAATCGCAAATTCGGGGTGAGTCTTAAGGTATTCCCGCACTGCGGTTTTTGGGTTGTCTCCTGGCCCCCAAGGGCGATCCGGAAACATTTCAGCTGGCATATCTTCAACCACGGTGTCGAAAACCACGCAATAACTTCCAACAGACGTGAGCGGCGCGTACGCCTTCAGTTCGGCTAACACATGGTCGTGTGTGTGGTTGGAATCTAAACAAATAAGCACCCGCTGATATCCCCCGGCTATTTGTTTTACCTGCTCAATAATTTCCGGTTCGATGCTGGAACCCTGAATCATCTGGATGCGCACGGCCATCGGATGCGCTTCAATCGCCGTTCGATTATGGGCGCGGATATCAATGTCGATACCCAGAACTTTCGCATTTTTGTGCCCGCCGCACGCGGCATTAAGTTCGAGCATAGCCGCAAAAAAAATTAGCGAACCGCCATGGGCAATACCAGTTTCAATGATCAAGTCGGGCTGCACCGCCCAAATAATTTCTTGCATCGCGACCATATCCTGCGGGTATTGAATAATCGGCCGACCCAGCCAGCTAAAGTTGTAAGAATACTGCGCCGCCACAGACGACTTCATCAGCTCTGTTGCATCGTCTAGAAATTTCCTGTTTTCACTATTCGCGACTACTCGATCTTTCACTTCTTGCTCAAAGGTCTTCATGGTCCACCATTAGGTAATTGTATTGGTTTCGGGTCATTTGCCGAATCTCTGGCAGATAATTACTATTCATAACGAAAATGGTCGAACCTGGTTCCAAATTCAACATCACATGTTTTGGAGTGGAAACTTTGAGTCCAGTGGCAGGCAAGTATTTGCCCTGTTTGGCCGGATTTATGTCTACGACGAAATCGATTTTTACGCCAGCACGCTGCATGTAAAGCAAAAAGATGACGCCTTTTGAAGCCCCGCCCCAAACGACGGTTTGTTTCTGCGCCCGCCCTGCTAGTGATTGAATCATTTTCGCATACCGGTTTACTGTGCCCAGAAAATCCAAAGGGAATAAGAAATCGTCCGTCGAATCGATACTGGGCGTGCGCAAAGTTGCGAGTTCGGCTACTACATAGAGATACTGTCCACCAAACGCATTTCCAGCCACATGCACATTGTTAAACATTCGTTTGAAGTCGCTCGCACGGAAATAGTTAACGTGCTCGTAGAACACATCAAACCAAGCATGCTGTTTGCAAATCCAGTCGAAACAGGGTACCTCGATATAAACCCTACCGAAACCACCATTAGCGTCACGTATAAGACGCAAAAACTCAATGGGATTTTTCACATGCTCAAGCACATGACGTAAAACAATCCCGTCCGCGCGCAATCCAAGTTCTGCAGTGAAATATTTCCTAATAACAAGGGGATTATCGCCTTCGTACGATGGGTCAAGTCCTGTAATTTTGAACCCGTAGGAATGCAAGTGCTCAAGGAAATAGCCCTTTCCGCAACCAACTTCTATCAAAGAATATCCGTCAAAGTGTTTACGGATAATTTCGGTAATTTCCTCTAAATGACGTCGAAAAACAGTGCTGACCGCCTGTTCGTTCTGGTAGTCGGCATCGTAGTTCATTAGTTCTGGCTCGAAAGCCTGATTATAAATGAGTCCGGTTTTTAAATCGCGCACCAGCACTACATCGCCTCTAGCACATTGATGGGCGGCTTCGCGCGAGGAAAACATGCGGTTCTGGAACACCGGCAATTGCTCGGCACGATAGAGTTCCTGCACCGTATTCATGAGATCTCCAGGAGCGCTTTGAGCTTGCTAGGGTCGCCCCAAAATGCCATCGGTTCGTAGTCAGGGTAAGGGTAACGACCCAAATCGAGCGCCATTTGCCAGGCATTTTCCATAATCCAGCCCTCGACCAATTTGCGAATAGAAATGGGTTGGCCCGAGCAAAGATTGATCACGCCACAGTTTTGTTGTTTCAGCGTCAGAGCCACCAAATAGCGGGCGACTGTTTCCACTCGCAGGTAATCGCGCAGCTGCTCTCCACCTGACATTTGGAACGATTCGTCGCCCCGTGCGACGGCTTTTCTGAGCAGTGGGAACAGGCAGTTTTCCGCTTGCCCTTCGCCATACAGGTAAAACAGCCGCGCCCAAGTCAAATTAAATTGCTGACTAGCTTTAAGATACTCAAGCTGCTGACGCAAACAGTCCTTGGCAAAGCCATAAGGATTACTCGGAAGTACTGCGCCTACCTCATTGAGCGGACCGGATTGCATGCCGTATTCAAAGCAAGTTCCCGCGACAACGAGGTTTTTCAGACCACCCGCGACCAGGCTTTTTAGAAACTGATAATTAGTCGGCAACTCCTGCTCAAAGTGGTGTGGTGAGCGGTAATTGGGCAGCCCGCCCCAAGCTAAGTGGATCAGAGCATCCGGTTGACTTAAAAGCTCATAAGCATTCGCCGGTGCGTCCCGAATATCAAGGCAAACAACATCCACGCCGGGCAAAAAGGGGCCCTCATTTGATGGCTTGACGACAGCGACAATTTTTATATCTTGCCGGAACAATTCTTGGAGTACATGACGACCAATAAAACCACTAGCACCGGTGACAGCAATTTTCATGCTGTCATGTCGTCGCGCGTCGGGCCAGAATAATCCAAAACCTGCTCAATCTGACGTAAAGCCGCTAGCATTAGCTCGTGGGCCTGTTCATGGGCACCAACTAACTTTAGTGCACGATTCAGTGGATTCATTAGATCTTCTCAAGAAAACTTAAAAATTAAACTAAACCTCATTTTAGGCGAAGCTATTCGCGTATGGCTAACAAACGCGGCAAATCCGGCTCTGCCAAATGCGCAGTCGCCAAATCCTTAGGGGACACCTGCAAAATCGGGATTGGCCATTCAATGCCAACCCGTGGCTCATCAAAGCGCACGCTCCTTTCGGCCGGCCCGCGATAGGGTGCGCTGACTTGATAAAACAGCTCCGCATCGTTAGTCAAGGCTTGATAGCCGTGCGCAAAACCCTTTGGAATGTAGAGTGCTTGGCGATTCTCGGCGCTCAGTTCAGCGCCAAACCAGTGCAGAAAGGTCGCTGAACCGGGCCGTAAATCCACGGCGACATCAAAAATTGCGCCATGAATGCATCTTACTAGTTTCACTTCCGCGTGCTCAGCGGTCTGATAGTGCAGGCCGCGCACGATGCCTCGGCTTCGGTTGTAGGACATATTGGATTGCACGAAATCAGCGCTGAGGCCTGCTGCGGCGAATTCATCACGGCAAACCGCGCGCGCGAAAAAACCGCGTTCGTCTTGCCGAGGCTCCAAGGAAATCAGGGTTAGCCCAGCGATAGGCGTTAGTTGAAATCGCATCGCTAGCGGGCCAAATGCTGCTGATACCAAGCAACGGTGCGTGCTAGGGCACTGTCCAAACTAAATTCAGGCTGCCAATTCAGCAGCTTGCGGGCCTTTTCAGCGCTCAAGTATTGATGCCGGATCTCATTGCTGGCCTGCCCCAAAATCTGCGGCGCAATTGCGCTTCCCAGCACCTGCTGAATGCGCGCCACTAGCTCCAAGACATCAATTTGCACTTCGTTGCTGAAGTTGAACGCCTGCCCGCGCACGGCAGGATTACAGGCTAACTGTTCGGCTAGCAGCATGTAGGCGGCCGCACCGTCCTCAACATAAAAATAGTCGCGAATAAGCTTGCCATCGGATCGAATAATCGGCGCATCGCCACGCAGCAGCGAACGAATGGTGCCCGGCACGATGCGATTCCAGTTGAGATCACCACCGCCATAAAAATTGCCACAGCGGGTAATCGCAACGGGCGCACCGTAGCTTTTTGCATATGCCATCGCAATCAGATCGGCGCAGCTCTTGCTGACATCGTAAGGATGCCTGCCCTCCAGCGGTGTGGCTTCATCATAGGGCAGCTGCTCTTGATCGCCGTAGGCTTTGTCGCTACTTGCCACCACAATCTCACTGACCAAAGGCGAGCGCCGGCAAGCTTCCAGCAGCGCCCAAGTGCCTTGAATGTTGGTTTCAAACGTTGCGACGGGGTTGCGATTGGCAACGCCAACGATTGTCTGCGCCGCTAAATGAATCACCGTACGAATTTCATACTCACCGAGAACGCGTTCGGCTAGCGCCTGGTCGCATACATCGCCTCGAACAACACGCGCTTTGCTGAAAGCGCCAGCATTGAGCAATTCGCTCTGCGGCACCCAATCACGAATCAGGCATACCACTTCAGCGCCCGCATTGAGCAAACGCTTGACTAGCCATGACCCGACTAAGCCAGTCGCGCCGGTCACGTAAACCGGCCGATCACGCCAAAAATTTTCTGTCACTGCCATGCTTATGCCCAAAGCTTCCAAGGCGCCTTGCCGCTCGTCCAAAGGCTTTGCAATAGCGTCTTATCGCGAATCGTATCCATACACTGCCAAAACCCAGGGTGTCGATAAGCCATTAATTGACCGTCCGCGGCCAACGCCTCTAACCCTTCCGCCTCAAGGCTCGTCGCATCACCGTGCGTGAGGTATTGGAACACACCGGGCTCAAACACCAAAAAGCCACCATTGATCCAGCCCTCCCCACCGACTGGCTTTTCGCTGAATCGCTCGACACGATCACCATCGAATACAAGGGCACCAAAACGAGCCGGAGGACGCACCGCAGTAATGGTCGCTAACTTGCCGTGGCTGCGATGGAAGGCCAACAATGCAGTTACATCAACATCAGCTACGCCATCGCCGTAGGTGACGACAAACGTGCCGGCGGAAAGCTGCGGCTTCAAGCGAAGCACGCGGCCACCGGTATTGCTTTCAGCGCCGGTTTCCATCAGGTGTACACGCCACTGCTCAACGACGTCGTCTGGCACCACGCGATCCAAGCGGCCGTTCACTAAATCCAAGGTGATCGAGCCGTTCAGCAGCTGAAAATCGTGAAAGTAGCGCTTGATGATTTCGCCTTTGTAGCCCAGCGCGACATAAAATTCGTTGCACTGGTGATGCGAAAAAATTTTCATGATGTGCCAAAGGAGCGGCTTGCCACCAATCTCTACCATTGGCTTCGGGCGTATATCAGTTTCTTCCGCCAGTCGCGTCCCCAGACCCCCGGCGAGTAGTACGACCGGAACGTTGATGCTGCCTGCTTTCATGTTTTTGGGTTTGAAGTTTAGTGTGGCTACTACAACCCGGCCCGTACGGTGAATGATATCGCAACGTGTCGGCACCTCACTATGCTACCGCAATGTGCGCACAACATTGGGCCCAGTCTGCGCTCTTGCGCTCGGGAAGTGCTCTGTCTGCGTCAACACGCTTGCACAGTCCCCGAAACGGTGTGCGAAAACCTCAACCGGTGCAAGGCGTGCGTCTGCCCGCCGGTTTCCAACCCGCAGTGTCCAAAGCGATTTGATCGGCTGAGCAAGTGAGTTTTGTTGGATATACTGAGGGCAAAGCATGAAATTTTGCATGTCCGTGAGCGATTTTGATAGCCTTTTCCCATCGCCTGCGTGATTGGATCAAGATCTGCGGCTGATGCTGGCGGTGGTGTTCGAAAGCCTCCAGCCGCAGACCCAGTCAGCGCTCGACCAAGCGTCTCATTGCGTCACGCAAAAGCTGACCGAAGTAATCCCGAAATCGCCAGCCACTAAGGCCCTGAATCACTTATTGAACAACCACACTGCGCCCAATCGATATCTCAAGAAGGCCGATCTCTTCATGGCCAACAACTCAACCGAACGTACCTGCGAATACGGCCGATCAGGCGCAAGAACTGACTATTCGCCGGCGGTGAGAGAGGGCCGCTATGCTATTAGCATGAGGATGCTTAGGAGTGCCAGAGTAGATCTCAAAAGCCCGCAGACCTAGCTGCAATACGCGGTACGACAACTGCCCACGCTCACCACCGAAAACGCCCTCGCCGAACTGCCTACACGGAACTTCAACTCACTCAAGCAATTGAACGCGTTTCGGGTTCCTAGGACAAGCACGGATCGGCAAGGGCGGATAGATTGGAACCAATCGGATGGCGAATTGCGCCACGACGGCCGCGGCCCGACTCCCTGCAAAACGAGTGGCCAGATGAATCAAGGCGGAACCCAAAACGATGCTTGACCTGAATCTTGTCCCTGCTTGGCTCAAGATGCAGCAAATTGAAGTGCGGATCAGCGGTCAAGTCATTGAGCTCAACGAATGGCGCTACTCACAAGTAAATCACCTTACGACATTCCTGACGCATCGGCCTTCCCCTGATTCACTGCAAACCCACGAAAACGCGCGACAGTTGCTCAGCCAGAGGTCGCCAGCCGGATATCAGCGAAGCGGGCAGTATTGAAGGCTCGACAAGCTGCTGCAAGATTCTATCGGCCAGTTGATGTGAATCTCCTGGCGGGTACAGGCAGCGGTCTCTCCCGGCCAAGAGCGAGGAGGTAACTCCCACGTCTGCAGCTACCAACGGGACGCCGCAGGCGATCATTTCAGCCAGCTTCATCGGGAAGCAGTGGCGCCCAAAATCGGAATTACGATTACAAATCACGCCCACATCGAGCGAAGAGAGCAGCCAGGAGACTTCTTCATGCGTGACGGAGCCCAGATCGATAACGTTTTTAAGTGAACTAATCGCTCTGCCGAAAGCCCGATCACGGGCCCCGGCGACAACCAAGCTTGCCTCCGGGCGCTCATCCAGAATCAGCCGAAAAGCGTCAGTCAGATCGCAAATTCCTCTCGAATCGTCCAGCGCACCCGCCGTGCCCATGAGGATGCCATCTGCGGGCAGCTCCAGCTGCAGCCTAGCCTCCTTGCTGGGCCTAACCCGAAAGACTTTACAGTCGACGCCGTTACCAATGACCGCTACAGGACACCGGACACCGTGGACTGTCTCGATTCTCTGTGCCAGGGCTTGCGTCACCACTGAAACGGCATCGGCCGAGCGAAGGGCTCGAACAAACGCTCTCTTCAGGCCAGGAAGATTGCTCATTCCGAAGGCCTCATAGTTGTCGTAAAGATCGACGACCAAGCGGATGCGATGGCGTCGCTTCAGGTGCGCACCTAGGCAGGCGTGTGCAGCATCAGAGCTGGCCCACAACACGTCTGGCGCGAAGGACTCGACGACACGGTCAAGTATTCGCCCGAACTCAATGAGTCCGAAGGGTAAAAGGTTATGTGACTCCCAAGTCAGACGCGGATGCGATGGCCATGAAAACGCTCCGCCAACCCTTCGTCGATAGGAGCAAGCAACACCATGAACTTCATGACCGATTGCAGCCAGACCTGCGGGCAACTCAAACAGTCTACCGTAGCAATCGTCCAATAGATCTTTGCGAGTGTACTGGCGTTTTGAGATGACGAGGACGCGCATTTTCTATTGCCAGTCCTAAGTTAGCCGTAAGAGGGTCGACGAAGAACAGCTAGTTAGCTTGCGAAGCAGGTGACAATACCCGACTTTGGCAAGACCGCGGCATCAAACGGTTCACGTTGACACCGCAACGTGGTCTGGGGTTTGATCCAGTCAGGTCCACATTCCGGTGGACGCGTTGGCCCTCGCCAATGGGCGCGCAAATTAGTCGCTGCACTGACACCAAAAATCCAAGGCTGTTCCCGATGTTGCTGTGCGAGCACATGTTTAAGATTTATATTCCGAGGCCTTCCCGTTGAAAGCGGTGGTCCTTGCCGGTGGTCTGGGTACCCGGTTGAGTGAAGAAAATAGCGTGCGACCAAAACCAGTGGTCGAAATGGGCGGGAAACCGGTGCTTTGGCATATTCTGAAGATTTATTCGAGCCACGAAATTAACGATTTTGTCATTTGCCTTGGTTACAAGGGATACCTCATCAAGGAATACTTTGCAAATTACTTCCTGCACCAATCCAACGTAACGTTCGACTAGGATTGAAATCAGATGCATGTGCATCACCAGCACGTCGAGCCTTGGAAGATCACTTTGGTTGACACGGTTGAAAACACTCAAATTCGCGGGCGTTTGAAGCGCGCGGCGCAGTTTTTGGACGAAGAGCCGTTCTGCCTTACGTACGGGAATGAATTGTCGAACGTCGATCTTTCCCCTGAACGCGTCTTTCATGCGAGGACCGGAACTTTGGCAACCGTCTGCGCAGTTCAATCGCCGGGCCGCTTTGGCGAGCTGGATATTTGATGAATGCCGAATCAGAAAATTTGTGGAGAAACCGCAGGGTGACGGGAGCTGGATCAACGGCGGTTTCTTTATCCTCGAGCCCGGCGTGATGCGGTACCTTGACGATGATTCAACAGTTTGGGAGCGAGAGCCACTCGAAGCGCTCGCGGGCGACGGGCAGCTCTCTGTTTTCAAACACACAGGATCTTGGCAGCCGATGGATACACTTCGCGACAAGATTAAGCTTGAAGAACGTTAGCAGAGCGGTAGCGCCCCATGGAAACTGTGGGATTGAGGGAAAGGCTTGACGTAAGCGGTGCATACTTCGCGGGTCATTGGCCGTACATCAAGGTTCCGAACGAAGTATTGCTCTTAAAAAAGCCACTCCCTTCCATTCTGATTGAAGCTAATCCAATTCTTAGCTAGCGACTTTTAATAGTCATTCTTTAATTACCGATAGAGTGCCGCGAAGATAATGCTGGTCGAACCAATGATTACCGTGCTTATCCCCACATATCGGCGCCCTCAATTGCTGGCCCGCGCCGTTCGCAGTGTCCTGACTCAGTCGGAGCGCCGCGTCATTGTAAAGGTGTTCGATAATGCATCGGGCGATGAAACGAAGCAGGTTATCGCAAATATCTCAGAAGCTGACTCGCGCCTGTACTACCACGAGCATTCGGAAAATATTGGTGCATTAGCCAATTTTGAATACTCGTTTACCCAAATAACGACACCCTTCTTCGCTGTCCTTAGCGATGATGATTATTGGCTTCCCGGGGCGTTCGAGCGTGCATTAAATGATCTGAGCAGATGGCCGATGGCATGGATGTGGGCTGGGCTCCTTCTTCGTGTGACCGACGACGGTCGAATCGTAGATGTCCGCTCGTCCTCATGGCCAGAAAGCGGTATTCAGAATCATGAGGAAAGATTTCGACTTCTGACATATCGAAGTGTGCCCATCTGGACCAGTTGCCTTTTCCGAACTGAAGCGCTCGGCGCGGTTGGCGGGCTGGACGCGTCAATCGGTCCTCAATTTGATCTCAACCTCATAATTAGGGTTGGTTGCGGAGGGAGTTTTATCCTTAGTCACCACCCTAGCGCCGTCTTCACATTGCACCGCAATTCTTTCGGTGATTCTGCACCTTTGAGTATTCATCGCGACGGATGGAGTGCTTTCTTAACCAAGCTTCGATCCGGCGAGGGAATAAATTCCCACATGATGGTCGCTCTTGCAGATCTGTATCAGCGCGATTTAATCGTTGTCCTTTGGCGTCAAGCGCTAAGGGCGCTCTTTAAGAGAAATCGAGACGCTTCTATTGACGCGCATCGCGTGATTGGGAGTTCGAATATGAGTGTCTTTAGAAAATTGCTTTTTAGCGCTTTTTTCTTCGCAGTGAGCCACAGCAAGCTTATTGAGCGCATAGGGGCGATATTATACTTTTCGACTGAGCGATTATGGATTTCTCGACAGCGCTCGCTGCAGACGCGCTATGGTCCAGTTGTTGAGGTCGCAAGTAGGGTTGATTGATGAAACAACGATTAATACCAGATCAAGGCTATTCGACAAACACATTGTGCAATCGAACGCCGCTCTGCCGGTCAATTGGGAAATCTTTAATCTGCTTGCGATTCGGCTCCACCCGCAGTTCATCGACGTGAAATAGCGGTTCTTAAGGCTGAGATGCACTGAGTCCGAATTGTTGCACTGGTTGAGGCTGTGAGGGCGATAGTGATCATAGCGGCTGTCGCCATTTCAACTACGACAGCATTCCCTTGAGGATAGCTCGATGCGTAAACTGCTTTGGCAATGCTGGCAGCGGTCAAAGAAGTAAAAAGTGCGGGTAACGTGTCGGATAGATACCATTTTCGCATCTGTCCCTTCAGTATTTTCTTGTGCATCATCGGTACGCCGACGGCAATGTAAAACATGTTCAGCATCACAGCAACGGACGCTACCGCGACTGCTCCATGGTTGTAAGTAAAATACACGACAGTTGGCATGCTTATCACTGCTGCAGCGATGTGCATCGTGATTGCAAGGCGAGTCCAGCCGTGCGCTAGTTGCATAGCGTATGGAAGCTGCATCAGACCGTTCAGCATCGCCGCAAACGCAAGGATGGAAAGAACGGGTGACATCTCGCTCGCTATCTCGCTGTTACGCGTCCAAAGTAGCAAGAGCTCACTCGAGAATAGAACGATGAAAGAACCCAAACTGCACACGATTACCGCGATGACTTGCGAAGATTTGTGATAGGCCTGATTTAAGGTGTTTGAGTCCCCTTCTGCGACCAATGCGGAGTACCTCGGGTAGTAGGTGTTGAAGAACGGTATTGAGACAGAAGCTAGCCCGCCGGCGAGAGTTGCAGCGATGATGTAGTGCCCATAACTCTCCAGAGGGAGATTCGTGGATAGTATCAATTTGTCCCAATGGGTGAGGGCGATGCTTAGGATCGCGATTCCCGATAATCCCATCGCAAACCTGCGGATATCTCGCAGAGCCGACATATCAAAACGTGCGGTTGTTTCGGCTTTGGGCAGCGTCGACCAAAGTGCACGATGGAGCGATAGTGCATGACACAGCGAGATTAGAAGATACCATTCCCCAAAGTGTATAAGTGACGGACCCCATTGCCATGCGATAAGTGCTGCGCCGAGAAATCGAGCTGCGCTCCAGATAGCAGTGACGGTTATTAGAATCGCCTGATGGTTTCTACCTCTAAGCCCCCCAGAGTAGAGTCCGATGGGCCACTGTAGAGTTACAGCAGCAGCTAGTAGTGTAAGGCCGGTCGTTAGCTCTGCTGAAGGAATGCTTCCGGGGCCGAATAGATTTGTTTCGTAAGCGATTAAGATGCTGAGAAAGATTGAGAGCAATATGGCCAGAATCCAGCTCATGTATTCGAGTGTAACCAGTAGCCTCCTTTCCCTTGCGGTCGTGTCTGCCCGGGACCTGGCAAATTCACGGTTTAATGCGGCAGACAGGCCGAAGTCGAACATCGTGAGTATCGATTGTGCAGTTAGGAATATTGCGAATATGCCAAATCGATCCGGCCCCAGCAGATGCAAGAAAACGGGTATAAAAACCAGGGTTAGCGCAACAAGCCAGAATTGTCCTGCTACGTTTACTAATATTGTCTTCGTTACGTTCAAGTGACAATCTAGCGTTAATTTAAACGTTGAGCTGCAGAGAGCAACAGCTGGTGTGCGGTCGATGCACTCGCCCTCCAAGAAAACCTCTCTTCAACATAACGTCGACCCGCTTTAGCGATTTGTTTTGAGCGATCGCAGTCTCGGTGCGCTTGTACGATGGTCGCGGCGAGTGACTGGGTATTGGCCATTGATGCAACGTAGGCGGTCTCGTTTGGAATGGCGACGTCGCTGGTGGCGGGCATGTCTGTAGTAATGACCAAAGTTTCTGCGGCCATTGCTTCAACCACAACCAGTCCAAGGCCCTCCTGATCGCCGTTTGAATCGGTCTCGAACGGGGCGACCAGGGCACGTGCTGAATGCAGCCAGCTGAGCAGCTGGTCATTTCCGACCGCGCCGACGAAGTGAATGTGCTTGCTGATCCCTAGGCGATCCGCTGCGGCGCTTGCGGGCGCTGCTTCTGGTCCGTTGCCGATGATGTTCAGCCCTTCTTGAATGATTTCGGGCGGAAGTTGCGCGAATGCGTCGATCAGGCGCAGCAGCCCTTTTTTAGGCACCAGTCTGCCGATAAAGAGAAGGCCCGCGCGCTTGGCGTTTTCGTCTTCTGGTGGGACAAACAAATGATCTGTGTCGACGCCCATTGGGGCGCGTGTCAGTTTGCAAGGGTCCAGCCCTTCCTCAATCAGGCGCTGAACCAGGTGTTCACTGACTGGTGCGATGCGAGCCGCCTTACGCCCGACGAAGCGGCGAAGCGCGCTGGCGACTCGGCCGCGCAGTGCCATCACATCCGCGCCGTGGCAGGTAGCAATAAATGGGATTCCCGTGATGCTTTTCAGCACGGCGGCGAGCAGGCCCTGCGGCAAGATCCAATGGGCGTGGATGACGTCTATCTTTTCGCGTCTGCACAAGTTCAAGGCAGCGAGCAGATACATCAGGTACATGATGGGCAAAAGTGCGAGCAGTGCGCGATTCTTCCTCACTTGCCCCAGCATGCCGCTGCCGTAGCAAAGCTTTTCCCAGGTGGAAGGTGCGTACCTGAAGCGCTGGACTTGAACCCCTTCCAGTACCTCATTTGTTGCAGCGCCCGCGCAGTGTGGGGCGAGCACATGCACTTCGAACGCGGGGATCAGCCTTTTTGACAGTTCATGGACGAATCCGGGGATGGTGTCGTTTTGCCATCGTGGGTACGTGGTGGCGAGAACCAGCACCCGCGGCTTCATCGATCAGGTTGTGCGTTCAAGGTGGAGTAAAGCAATCCCGTTATCTGCTCCGAAATCAGACCAATCAAAAACACAATCACCGACGCGCTGAGTAGCAGCGCACTCATGTTGGTGAATCGGCCGTCCATGATGAAGGTATAGGCGTAGTTGGCCATTCCCAGAAAGCCAAACATCGCCGCCACCGGAATAAACAGCTTCATCGGCGAAAACAAAGTGGCTACTTTAAAGATAATTAGAAAGAACCGAAGTCCATCGCGTAACGGGCGGATATGGCTTTTGCCGAGGCGTTTGGCGACGTCGATTGGGATGTAGGCCACTGCGTAGCCCGAGCGGAGGAAGGCCATGGTTGAGGTGGTTGGGTACGAAAATCCGTTTGGCAGCAGCGGCAGAAACTGACGGAATTTATCGGTTCGCACCGCTCGGAAGCCAGAAGTGAGGTCTTGCACTGGGTAATCTGAGATCTGTGTCGCTAGCCAGTTGTACAGGGCATTTGCGGCCCATCGGCCAAAGCTTGCCTGTCCTTCGCTATTGCGAGCGCCAACTGCCATGTCGAATCCTTGCGATAGTTGTGCAACGAGTTTCCGTGCATCGGCTGGATCGTGCTGTCCGTCGGCGTCCATGAAGACGATGATGGGGTGGCTGGCTGCGCGGGCGCCGGATTTTATTGCGGCGCCATTGCCCATGCTGATGGGGTGTCGCACGACG
>Ga0163144_10018542_pt1 | contig 14065 bp, 6 predicted proteins | sample OliLak19BULKMAT1_FD_123175 | JGI IMG/M metagenome (GOLD analysis project Ga0163144, IMG submission 123175) | Freshwater microbial mat bacterial communities from Lake Vanda, McMurdo Dry Valleys, Antarctica - Oligotrophic Lake LV.19.BULKMAT1 | ecosystem: Environmental > Aquatic > Freshwater > Lake... | reverse complement strand
CAGGTGGTACTATAAATATTGAATATGAAGCTGATGATTACGCATATGTACAAAATGAAAGAGCAACTCAAATGGTTTTCGTCAAAGGGTTTGGAACAAACGATGACCTGAGTACAATAAATAAATTATATGATAACACAGAAAATAGAGAGTATATGTTTTTGGATTTACCGACATATGTTGAAACAGATAAAGAGTTTCAGGATGAATATTTAGATGGTTTGGATTATTTATATTATAAATTTTTAGTTGATGTAACCGGTGATGGTGAATATGAATATGTGCAAGGGTATTGCAAATGGATAAAGGGAGGGGTATATCTTTCCCCTGGAGCTGACTCTACAAATATAGGCTGGGTTGAAGTGGATTTAGTTGAAGAAGAAAATATAGGATCAGCTCATCCAATATCGGTAAATGCATGGCAATTTTTACGATTAAACTTACCGGAAAAAGCATACCCTGGTTCTGATGTTTCTACATTAGATGTTGAAGATATTATTTGGTCCGTTTTGACAATTCTCCCATCAATGGCTAATTTAATTTTCGGCTTCAATAATATGGCGAGAGCTGATGGAAAAGGTAGAGATGTTGATATGGACAAATCTTGGGTAAGATTAAATTGCCCTACTTACCAAAAATTTGGTGGTGGGTCACGTGTTAAAAAAATTAATCTTTCAGATAACTGGAATGATATGGTTTCTTCTCAAGATTCTTATGAATATGGACAAGAGTATTTTTACACGCATTATGACGAATCATTAGGAAAAACAATAAGTAGCGGAGTAGCAAGTTATGAGCCAATAATTGGTGGAGATGAAAATCCATTAAAGAAGCCTGTTTTCTTTGAAGAAAAGGCGATGCTTGCACCAAACAATAACTATTATGCGGAATTGCCATTAGGAGAATCATTGTTTTCAGCGCCAGTAGTAGGATACAGTGAAATAATTGTTAAGAATCTTGATAGGCAAGGAGTTTCAAGGACTGCAACCGGTTATTCACTTTCAAAATTTTACACTTCAAAAGATTTCCCTTTCATTGCAACATATACTGAGTTGAATCCTATTCGAGTGAAACCCAACCCCATATTAAAATTTTTGAATGTTGGAGTAAAGGATAATTTAACATGTTCACAAGGATTTTATATTGAGGTTAACGATATGCACGGAAAACTAAAGGAAGAGTCTCTTTACGATGCTACTGGTTTTCAAATTACTTCCAAGATTTATCATTATAAAGTTGACGATGAAAATACTGAAGAAAAACATCTCAATAATCAATGCTCAGTTATAAATCCAGATGGTACAGTCTCCTCTGAAACAATAGGAATTGATTTTGAAGCATGGCAGGATATGAGGGAACAAGAATCAATAATAAAAGGTGGTGGAGTTAAAGTTAATCTTGATATCATAATTACTTTTCTACCAATACCAATACCTGGAATTTATCCTTCTTTCACTAAGACCACCACACGATTTAGGTCAACCGGAACTACTAAATTTATTAAGAGGTATGGTTTATTGGATAAAATAATTGTCACAGACAAAGGGTCAACAATTACGACTGAAAATATTTTATATGATTCAGAAACAGGTCAGGTATTATTAAGTAAGGTAACAAACGAATTTGAAGACCCTATTTATAAATTCAATTATCCAGCACATTGGATATACCAGAATATGGGCCCTGCATATATAAATATTGGTGGACAATTTACTAATGTTACGGTGGTTAATGGAGTCATAAGTGGAATAACTGACCCTGAAGCATATTTTATTGAAGGCGACGAAATAGCTGTGCTTTATGATGGGATTACAAAGGAAGAAAAATTGCATGCAATTAAGCCTGATGAATCGATTATTTTAATTAATTCTAAGGGAATTCCTTACACTAAATATGATCCTTCCGGAACCTTTGCTCAACCTTTGACACTAAAAATACTGCGGTCTGGAAATCGCAATCAATCAGCCTATGCGGCCGGTAGTGTTACATCGCTTCAATATCCTGTAGATGGAGTAACAAACAAACTATCATTTACAGACGCAACAAAAATTATAAATGCAGAATCTATTGTTTATTCTGATCAATGGAAAGCTGAATGCAGGGATATTATGACTGTTTGCGATACGATGCCATTAAGTCAGTGTGTTGCACAATTTTACCTTGATTTAATTAATGATGCCGGACATTTTGATTTTCTTTCAGGAACTGCAGAAGATAGTTTAGTTGTAGGGAGTTATGGTGACTGCGGAGCTGACGATTTTCCTTTTTATATGTTATCCGATCTTGAAACAATTGGATTTTATAAAAATTTGGATGATCTGACCGAACCTACTCTTGCCCTGCCGGCTTTATGCAATTTTAATGCAATGATTAAGGATTGTAATCTCCATTTTTATAATGCACTCGATATTTGTTTGCCGGTGTCTTTGGAAAATATTTATAGTATCAGCGGATATCTCAGTGAGCCGGCGGGAGGAGTTAAAATCAAATATATTGGCCCCAATGCCTTGTGGATGGGTGATACCTTATTTACCAATACTGAGGTAGGTTATTTTTATACAGAATGTTTAGACTGCGAAGAAATATGCGTAGATTACGTTCCAGGAGATACTGTTAATCCATTTGTAAATAATATGTTGGGTGTGTGGAGGCCACTTAAAACATATGCATTTAATGATTTAAGAACACCTTCAACTGCAACGGCATCGACTAATATCAGAATTGATGGTTCCTATGACAATTTTGATGAATTTTATACTTACAATTTAGGAAATGAGAGTTGGGATATTGATTCAGTGGATGAAAACTGGATATGGACAACTGAATCCACCTTGTTCGACAAACACGGTAACGAAATTGAAAGTAAAAATGCACTGCATATTTATTCATCCGGATTATATGGATATAATAAAAGCCTGGTTACAGCAGTTGCAAATAATGCAAAACTGAATCAGATTGCAAATGAGAATTTTGAGGATTATGATTTTAATAAAAAGTGTGGTGATTTATTCTGTGTAAAGAAGCATTGGAGTTATGAGGATTCTCTTGATAGCCCGGAAAGTAAATTAACTGAGGATTTCTCCCATACAGGAAAATATTCCTTAAAGGTCAGTGAAGGAAGTAATATAACGACTGAAAAAGACATTGCCATTTTTGAAGGTAATGAGCTTGAAATAAATCTTGACAGTACATTGTATATTCTTGGAGATGATCCTTGTATTCCAGATTTCTCTCCATTCACAGGGGATTATTTATTCAGTGCATGGGTTTTAGTAGATACTTTGTGTCATTGTAAAAATTATGAAGCTGATTTTGTTGAAATTTCTTTCCCTGGAGCAACAGGAGTAACATATACTTTTAATACTTCGGGTCCGGTGATAGAAGGGTGGCAAAGAATTCAGGCGAAATTTAACGTTCCTATCACGGCAACTGGTATCAAGGTAAAACTGGTAGCAGGTGAAACGAATAACACCTATTTTGATGACGTGAGAATTCACCCGTATTTGGGTAATATGAAAACGTTTGTATATGACAGGAGAAATATGCGTTTGATGGCGGAACTCGACGAAAATAATTTTGCCACCTTTTATGAATATGACGATGAAGGGATTCTCGTGAGAATAAAACGTGAAACCGAACGCGGAATTATGACTATTCAAGAGGGGCGAAGTAAGTTAAAATCAAATTTATAAATCCATGAAAAATAAATCAGGATTGTTAATTTATTTATTGCTGATATTCAAATTTATAAATGCACAGCAAACGATATCACTTACAGAAATCGAAAAGGCATACAAAGGGGATTTTACTATCTCTTCAAAAGCCGTTTATAAATATTATCCTGAATATGATAAAGGCCCCCCTTCAGATTCATTAAATGCCTTTTTAGTAATTTGTGGAAATGATTATTATTTTAAGATTTCTGAATATGAGATTATCAAAGAGGGGGAGTACTACTTATCGGCAGACCACAACATAGCTACTATTCAGCTAATAAGAACAAACAGTGAACAAAGCCAGCTTTCATTGGGATTAATCGATGATCTTCTTTCACAGCAAAACGCAAAACTATCTGAATTTGACACTAAAAATGAAGCTTTGAAAGGGATAAGAATAAATTATCAAAACAATGAAATAATTCAGGCTGATTTATTTATCGATCTAAAAACAAACTTGATTAAAAAGTGTACGATTAAATATTTGGATGGAGTTGATGAAAATACACAATCGCTTCGATATGCAAAATTGGAAATTACCTATTTTGAATGGATGAAAGAAAATAATAAAGTAATAACAGAAAATTATAGATTAAATAAATTTATCACTATTTCAGGAGATGAAATTACTTTAAATAGCTCATTTAAATCATATGATTTTCAAACTGATCTAAACTAATACTTATGCTCTTTAAAAGAATTATACAGGTAGTTATATCAATAGGATATTTTCTATTGATTCAAACAACGACCTCTGCACAAATTTCTGAGCAATATTACCAGAGTATTAAAGGCAGTCAGATTGCTGTGGATTCCAATTTAACAGTATTGGATGATAAATGGAATACACCGACCTGGGATGCCATAGATACAATACTTGAAGTGAGAAATCTTATTGCTTTCTCAATCAATGACGATACAACCTATATTGAAACCAAACCCTACACCTGTGATATTTCCTTAAAAATTGAAAGTATTGATTCATCGGGGAATGACACGACCATTACTTTTAAAACCCTCACTATTAATTATGATACCGGTGCTGTGAAACAATACAAAACAAGAGATGTATATGCGTTCAAAAATGGGCATAAAGTAAAAATAATAATTCAGAATATAAATTTTATTCAATCCGGTTGGATAGGACCTTTGCCTCCCGTATTCATTTTAAGCACGGAAATACGAGTTGAAAGAAAATATGAATTTTCATGCAGTGATTATCCGGACGTAATATCGAGCATTCAATCAACAAAAGGCCTTTTACAATTTGCCTGGACTCCTGTTGACGGAGCCGAAGAATATGATTTTGAATGGACTTTTTATTCATTAAAAAGTGAAGTAATACAAAGATACTTAGACAACCCGTTAGAAAATTTTGATAATTTTGACAGCCTGTTTAGATTTAATGCCAGCAGGGTTAATTTAAAAGAAAATGTTTTTTATATTCCGAATGTATCAGATTCCGGATATGTATTTTATCGGGTTAGAGCCGTTAAATATGATGTAGGTGGTGGTAGAATTGAAGCTTTATGGTCCAATAATGCAATCATTTCAAAATTTGGTGATTATGAACAAAAAATTGAAGTAGCTGAGCACGAACCTTCAATCAACTGGCAATACCAAATGCAATTTGCTGAAGAAGGTAAAAAGTTACCATCTATTAATTATATGGACGGAACATTGCGTTCACGACAAAGTGTGGTAAGAAGTGATGCTGCTGATAAGAGCCTGATAAGTGAAACTTTTTATGATCATCAGGGCAGACCAGGTGCCCAGGCATTACCCGCTCCGGATTCAAGTGCTCATGCAAAACTTAAATACTACGATGGATTTAATACACGCAACGATACGGTGTATAATCGTATGTTTTTTGATACTTCAGGATGTGATTTTGAGCCTTGGCCTATGGATACTTTAAATGGGGCTGCCTATTATTATTCCAGTAAGAATAAGGATAAAAATAAGGCAATTCATAAATATATCCCTATGGCAAACGGATATCCATTTGCTGTTACTGAATATACACCGGACTTAACCGGAAGAATTGCGAAACAAGGCAATGTTGGAAAAGAATTAAGAATGGGGGCAGGACATGAGACAAAATATTTTTATGTTGCACCTGTGCGTGAAGAAATTGACAGATTATTTGGAAATGAAGTTGGATTTACCGGTCATTATTTCAAAAATATGATTGTTGATCCCAATGGTGGAATTAGTATTAGTTATCTTGATGCTTCTGGACATGTTATCGCCACTGCGCTCGCAGGTGAATCCCCTGACAATCTTGCAAGCCTTGCTTCAAATTTAGGCAGTGATACTTTAACAGTTAGTTTACTAATTTCTAATGATACAATAGAACGTTCAATTATTCAATCCTTTCCTTTTATTCCTGAAATATCAGGGAATCACACATTCGAATATAGCTTTGTCCCTTATGACTATATTCCTGAGTGTGTAGAAGAAGATATTTGTTTTGATTGCTTGTATGACCTGACAATTAAGATTACGGATATGTGTAATAATTCTACACTACCCGATGATCAAGCATTTATTATTACAAAAAACAATTATTCTATCGGAGCTTTATTAGATTCACTATGTGTAAATCCGTCTGCTTCATTTGACACGACTTTTTCAATTAATCTGGAAGCTTTACAGGAGTACCATATTACAAAAACTATTACGGTAAGTGATGAGGGAAAAGATCAATATTGGGATGTCTTTTTGCGAAATGATACATGTGTAAAAACTTTCGATTTTTTTCTGGATAGAGCCTGGGAGGATATAGATACTACTGGATGTAATATTACTTGTGAAGGTTGTTTGGAGGATCTGGGAACGGAACCGGAATTCATTTCAGAGTATATTACAGGCCTCCAAATTGGGGGATATGTGGCCACCACAATTGATACCTCAGATGCAGAAGAAATTTATTCAATCTCTTTGGCAGATTGTAACGATTTATGTGATACCATAACTACTGAATGTGAAGGATTATATGTCTCTATATTAAATGATGTTTCCCCCGGAAGACAATATGTACAATATTCCATTTTAGATGGGGTTTATACAGCTGATGATTTATCTATTTTAAATGAAACTACTGCGGGTGTCGATTTTGGAGAAAGCTTTAAAACTGCTGGAGTTTATTATGATTTAGCTGGCAATCCGGATACAGTCTGGGTCGGTGGTGTCGGATATTTACCTCAGGATTTATCTTTAGAATATTTCATCGAGAATTTTAAGGAATCATGGGCTGCGACCCTTGCTCCTTTGCATCCGGAATATTGTTTTTATGAATTTTGTATTGAAGACACGTTTGGGATATATGAATATGCTGCGAATATGCTCTATACAGAAACTTTCGATGCAGCATTAACACTTGGTTATATGAACCCACTGGGAGAGAATCCAGATGTCAACACAGGTACGTATTCAGGAGGAACTGAAGTAACCTATAATGACCCCGGCGACTTACTCACTGATCCCCTTTTTGAGACTGGGGCACCCGGTTATAGTTATTGGGGCCAAATGGATGACAGTATAAAAAATTTAGGTGGTGTTACTTCTGACACCTCAATATGGATGATAGCCTCTATGGTTGCCAACTGCTTTGGTGTTTGTGATACGATTCCTGGAATTGAGGACTCGTGCTCATCAAATGCTGATATGGCTTGGATAGTATATAGAGCACTATATCTTTCCAAAAGGTCTTCAATTCTTAAGGAAATTATTAATGATGGTGGTTGCAATAATGATAATATTGGTATAAGTGGAATCTTTGCAGATAAAGTCAAAAGGGTTTACTTCAGTTCAGATGCCTATGCTTTGGCAGAATATGATACCGCAGTTATAGCAGATGACATGGACGCTGTTTGCGCAAGTAATTGTGCATCCATGTCGATTGGCTGGATGGCATTGCTTGATGGTTGCATAGCACCCGCTGATACTGCTGCTGTTCGGGCAGGCCTAATTGAAGTATGCGCTGCAGGATGTGACGTAGAACATCCTTTCGGAGCATCAACCACACCAGGAGGAATACTTACCTTAAACGGGTATTCAAGTTTTGCGGATGTTTTAGAGGATACTGCTGATATTAATCCGGGGGACACAGTATGCAATGCAGCTTTAATAACTTTTCCCGATCCTTATGATCATCCTTCCAACCTCGGACAAGAAACGTTTATTGGAGATGTTGATACATGTGTATGTCAAAACATAACAATGTTTCATGATTTCTTTGCTGAGGATTCTATTTTAGGAAGCACATTTTCAGCGTATATGGAGGAGTTTGAAAGCGAATTATCTGATGAGGAGCTTTATTCAATTCTTGATGTTTGTGAAGGATCATGCAAATGGGTGAGTCAACCTATAAATGTGCCTGGCGTTTTGGCGTGCAATAGCTGTACAGATTGCAGAGAGCTTACACCACTTTACGCCGATTTTCTGAATCTCTATGGCATTTCTGATTTTGAAAATTATGAATTATTCTTAACAAATTATTTTAACGATAATTTAGGATATAATTTATCATATTTTGAGTATCAAATGATGCTAGATTCTTGCGAGTATACAGTATCTAGCAGTTGTATTGGTTGTTCGGACCCTACTTATACAGTTTCAGCAAATGATACATTTTCAGTTTGTAATAAACCATTATTCCAACCATTGGAAGTCGATACAGCAGATTGCATGGATTATCTTGCTTATATCGCGGAAGCGAATGCAACATCAGCTTATGGTTTCTATATTGATTCTGTAAAAAATGCATTTTGGGGTGAGTATACAGCTCAATGCCTGGATTCTTTGGTTGAGGTATTTACTGTAGACAAAATTATTAGTCAATATCATTATACTTTATATTATTATGACCAGGCAGGTAATTTAGTTAAAACAGTGCCACCAAAAGGAGTTGATATTTTATCAGATGCAGAATTGGGGGACGTTCTGGAGTATAGATTGAACGAACCAGGCGCTACTGCAACTTATCCATCTCATACTCTAATTACAAGGTATCATTATAATACGCTAAATCAACTTATTAAACAGGAAAATCCTGACGGTGGCCCAAGTTATTTCTGGTATGACAGATTAGGCAGAATTGTTGCATCCCAAAATGAAAAGCAATCCCCAAATGATGAATACAGTTATACATTGTATGATGGTTTGGGGAGACCTTATGAGGCAGGCCAACTGGAGAATTCTGCCTTAACTTTTGCGATAGCACTTAATAATGAAGATTTGATAACTTGGTTGAATGGAGGAACAAATAAAACGGAAGTTATACAAACATTTTATAATGATGTTGCTTTACCATTAGACGATCCATTTGGAGATTCAGGTCAGGAAAACCTTCGCAATCGAATTTCCAGTGTAACATGGGAAAAGGATTATGATAATGATAGTCTTACATATGATTTTGCCTCACATTACAGCTATGATATAGCTGGCAATGTTAAAGTGTTGGTTCAAGAAATCGGTCCATTGCGTGAATTTGACAGGCAATTCAAAAGAATTGATTATGAATATGACCTGGTTAGCGGCAAAGTAAATAAAGTATGGTATCAGAAAGACAGTATTGATCAATTTGCACATTGGTATATATATGATGACGATAACAGATTGATTACCACCTATACAAGTGCGGATGGTTTGTTATGGGACATGGATGCGAATTATCTTTATTATGATCATGGGCCACTTGCAAGAGTTGAACTCGGAAAAAGACAAGTTCAGGGAATAGACTATGCCTATACTTTACAAGGATGGTTAAAAGGAATGAATGCCGATGCACTAGATCCTAATAAGGACATGGGAGCCGATGGAAAAACTTCGGGAACTCATAAATATATTGCAAGAGATGCTGTAGGTTTTAGCCTCAGTTATTTTACAAAAGATTACAAGCCTATAGGAACAAGCAAATTTGAAGCGGGCTATTCTACAACAGCGGGTTTTGGAGCGAGCAGTCCCTCACTTTATAACGGAAACATAAGACGAGCGACTTATGCTTTAGATAAATTAACTGACAAAACAATAGGATATAGTTATAACTATGATCAATTAAATAGGTTAATTGGGATGCGAGCTTGGACGAATTTTAATGCCGGATCTTTTGCATGGCCAGGATCAGGATCTGCCTCTACTAAATGGAGGGAGGATGTAACCTATGATGCAAATGGAAATATAATTACTTATTTCAGGAATGGGAATTCATCGACAATGGATAATATGACATATACGTATAATGCAGGAAATAACCAATTGAGGAGAGTAAATGATGTAGTTGGTCCTCTCGTATATTCTGTTGATATTGATGATCAGGGTATTGGAACCAAAAATTATGAATATGATTCACTTGGCAATCTAGTAAAGGACGTTGCTGAAGAAATTGATACGATCCTTTGGACCTTGACCGGAAAAGTTGATAGTATTTCGCGAACAGCTATTAGCACAAAAGATGAATTGAAATTTTATTATGATCCAATGGGCAACAGGGTTGGAAAAATAGTCTATCAGGATGATGGGGACATTATAAAAACATGGTATATACGCGATGCACAAGGAAATATAATGGCTACCTATACGGAACAAGATGATTCAATTAGGTGGACTGAGCAAGATATATATGGTTCAAGTCGTCTTGGCGTGATTTATCCGGATAGTTTGGTGTACCCTTATACCCCTGTCACACCTACCGATACTTTTACATTTTTTAATATGGCCGGTAACAGAAGGTACGAATTAACAAACCACTTGGGAAATGTTTTAGCAACGATTACAGATAGAAAATTACCAAAGGATGGGACTGTGGTTGACAGCATTGCCGAATACTATTTAGCCGATATAGCAAGTGTTCAGGATTACTATCCGTTCGGGATGGGGATGCCAACAAGAAGTTTTGTGGCTGGAAATGACTACAGATACGGGTTTAATGGCAAGGAAAGTGATGATGAAACTTATGGTAATGGTAATGTTTATGATTATGGGTTTAGGATATATAATCCAAGGTTAGGTAAGTTTTTGAGTGTAGATCCCTTATCTGAAGCTTATCCTCATTTGTCACCTTATCAATTTGCATCCAATATACCTATAGCGGGAATTGATTTAGATGGACTGGAATTTAAAATTGTAATCAGGGACCTTAGTCTTAATAACGACGGCACTTTCTCTGTAATAAGTTACAGAGTAATTCTTATGCAAAATCATTCGGAAATCCTTAAATATACAGGCGAACCGATAGTAGTAAATGGAGAGCAAGTTATTAAACCGGGTCAAGAATTTGATGTTGCAAAAACAATAACTTATGACTATTTCGAAGGTGTTTTGCTTTCAGAAACAACAAAGTATGAAATTAAATCTGATTGGACTCCTAAACCATCGGCTGGCTATGATTATTCAAATAAGGATATTCCAGGGAAACAAGCTGAAGATCTTGATTTTTTAACAAAAAGTGGAATCCCATATGATCAAGCCCTCGCTATGCTTGTTAAACGGGATTCTGATGCTCCAGATAATGCTACAGTTATGGAGGACGTGTCATTAGGGTTACTAGCCTTTGGTGTTGTCATGCCAAGCTTATATTTATTTAATAATGGTGTGAAGGCTATCGCTATTAGGTCATTTGATGATATAACAGCGAACCCAAAAAGTTTATGGGGGAAAACTGAGAGCCAAATGGAAATATTTTTAGGTGCGGGTTGGAAAAAAGAGGCATTAAACGATGGGTCCGGAGTTAGATTTATTAATACAATTAAAACTGATCAGTCAATACAAATAAATTATGGAAATAATAGGCATGGACCTGGGAAATATTATAAAATTTCTAGTGGTGCAGAAGGAAAAATAAAAGTTGTTGGAAAAGATTATAAGAAAACAGATGGTGACAAGTCAAAAATTATTTACGCTGAATGATAACCGAATAAATACAAAATAATGAGACCAATTAATTTTAAAGAAATACAGGTTAATGATCTTTGGGTTTATGAACTAATTGCAACGCAAAATAAATGGTTTGATAGAACATTATGGAGTAACAATACCAAATTGTATAAAAAATTGTTAGAAGATTATGAAATTAATTCAAGTGGATTTGATTATTTGTTTGATAATCTTTCATATAATAATAGCACTCATGAAGAGAATATCTTCATTTATGAAAAAATTATTTGGTCACTCCTTTCTGATAAGGATGTATATATTATAATAAGATTTAAAGCAGATAGCTTTTTGAATATGTATAATTTGCCATTCGAATATATTAAATGGGAATATAATGTCAAATCAATTTTGAATAAAAGTTCAAGTTTACCAGAAATATTAGACCTTGAATTTCAACCAGCTATAACAGGAAAAATTTCTTCAATATCAACATTTTCTTCCAGCGAGAACTCAAATAAAACCCCTTTATTTCGTATAGGAAGTTTTGTTGATTTTGTAAATATTTTAAAGTGTGGTATTGGTGATGATAATTATTCGATTAATATATTTGGAATTGAATCAGATGACTCCAGCAAATTAAGTAATATTCTCAATTCTAATAAAAAACCAAATTTGGATGAAATATTAGGTAAGGACGGAATTTTTATTAACCTTAACTTAGGTTCCGATGAAGGTTACATAGATCATTTAATTATAAAAAGTAAAATTAAATTATTAAATCAAATATCTGTATTAACTAAAATAATTAATTTTGGCATTAATAATTATGAAAACGAAATAGAGAATATTGCTTCATTTAAAGATTTAGTTCAATTAATTGATGAATGCTTTGAACTAAAAATATTACCTACATTAAACTAAGATAGAATTAATGATGCTAAAAAAGGCGAGAAAGCTGTTTGAATTTTAATGAAAAATTGATAAACGATTGATACATTTTTAATCCGGTGAGGTGAAAACTATATAGTACCAATTTTTATCCAATTCTTCTATTGAGTAATCATTGTCCAACTTATATTTATTTACTGCCGTGTCTGTATTTGCAAAAAATAAATATTTAAGTTGATCTTCAAAAATTCGCTTTTCATTTTTGATATAGAACTTTGTGCCGTCTTGTGTTAAGTAGATTTCATAAAAATATTTATTTGAAAAATAAACATGTAATAAAATTTTCAAATCTTCGTCCATCGGTGCAATGCATTGATACTTCTCAGGCCTAAGTATAACATAGGTCTTAGATGAATCTTTATAACATTTGTATATGCTGGTCAAGTAATTAAAACTCATACTTTCATCATGAACAAATCGATTTAGACTTTCAGAATTTTTATAGTAAATATTTTCATAGCTTTTGTTGCATGATATTAAAAGAATCATTATAATTAGGAAAATGTAAAACTTATTCATTTTATTCGGATCTTTTTTCCAGACTGTCAGGCGCTGCCGGAAAATCTTGTAAGTTATATGGTTCATGAGTTTTATTTGTTGGGACATACATACCTGACCTTTTAGCACTTTGCCTTTCTTCTTTCCTTAAATTATCTGGCAAAGAATCACGTGTTTTTACTTTCGGAATTTGTTCCCAATTAGGCGCATTCTCAGGTTCTGTTGCACCTGAATTATTGAAATCCGAAATTACATAGTCGAAAAGTTCTTTACCAGACTTTTGTGTTTTTACAGATTCTGGGATCCAGATACCTTCCTCATTCAAAGTATATGTTTCCTTGATTAGATAAAGATCTGTTTCACTCCCCATTTTATTAGAAGGTCTGTCTTCATATGAGCCAGCACTTTTCTTACCAAATAAATCTTGTACATTCTCCCATGTATCCATAGCACCTTCCCCGTATTTAGCAGCCCCAAAGTAGTGGACTAAATCTATCCATCCATTCTGTGTATACATACCTAACGAAATTGTCTTCATTCTCGCCTTTATCATATATAACTTTTGTAGTACTTTTCATAATACTGATTATTTCGCCAACATCAGTGATTCCTTTATCACTAAAATATTTCATTGCTTCTTCAATTGTTCCAGAAAGTAAACGAGTGGGTTCAAGTCCCTCTTCATCAATGTAACTAATAGGATTATTCAGATTATATGCATATGGACTTATCCAAGGAAATTTATATTGTAAGGGATCGACACTAAGCCATCTACCAAGTCTTGGGTCATAAATTCGGCCTCCAAAATCATACTCGTTCTCATCGCCATATGTCTCGTCATCCTGCTCCTTGCCACTAAAGCCAAACCTATACCCCTCGGTAATTGCAGCATTCCAACTTCTCCCCGGCATCCCCATCCCGAACGGATAACATATGAATTCAATAGTTTGGGTTGATGACATAGGCTCTAACTAATATTCAAATGTAACGAATTTTATATTATTCAGGTATATTTTCACTTCATT
>Ga0163144_10018540_pt1 | contig 14067 bp, 15 predicted proteins | sample OliLak19BULKMAT1_FD_123175 | JGI IMG/M metagenome (GOLD analysis project Ga0163144, IMG submission 123175) | Freshwater microbial mat bacterial communities from Lake Vanda, McMurdo Dry Valleys, Antarctica - Oligotrophic Lake LV.19.BULKMAT1 | ecosystem: Environmental > Aquatic > Freshwater >... | reverse complement strand
TGCGGCAGCGGATAGATTTTCACGTCCCCGGCAATCTCGCTGAGCGGCTTGATGCAGGCGAGCGTGTTGATGCCGTCGATATTCATGGCGCAGCTGCCGCAGATGCCTTCGCGGCAGGAACGGCGGAAGGTCAGCGTCGAATCGATTTCGTCTTTGACCTTGATCAGCGCATCCAGCACCATCGGCGCGGTCGTATCGAGATCAATCTCATAGGTGTCGAGGCGCGGGTTGCGCGGTGCACCCTTATCATCCAGATCTTCCGGGTCCCAGCGATAGATGTTGAGCGTCTTGACACGCTTGGTGCCTTCGGGCGCCTTGTAGGTCTTGCCTTTGCCGACTACGGAATTGGGGGGAAGTCTCAGTTCTACCATGCTCTACCTATTCTTTCACATCCTTATATAACAACTATACCCGTTATTCAATCCGCATCCCTGAGCCGTCGCCTCTGCGCCCCTGCGCAACAAGGGACGCGGTTACCTCTTCAATAGTGCCGCTGAGATTGATCAGTGCGTCACGCGCCCCGATACATTCATTGGCAAATGAAGACAGATTCGTAGTATCCGTATGCCTGATAATCACATCGATCAGTTCCTGCTCATCATGGGTCAGTCGCTTCAGGAGTTGGCGCCCCTCTTCCATGGCATCAATATTGACTTCGCCGGAATAGGCCATGGCTTTCAGGGTAGTGCGTAAATTTCGGATGCCCTGATATTTTTCTAGACGTTCCGTTACATCCTCACCTTTTCTGCGCTCGATCTGGCTGGCCAGCCCATCCTGAACTTTTTCCAGCGCCCAGTCATATTGGGTGATGGCGTCGCGCACCCATCCGCGTTCGACAGCGGTTTTAGGAAGCGGGCTTTCGTCAGGATTATTCCAGAATATCGCCATCTATTATCTCACTGAATGCGCGCTTGGGGCAGAATGAGCGCCAAGGCCGTGAACAGGGGGCAATTCTAATGATTTCTTTTTGGCGATCAAGTCTTTATGTATCCGGTTTGAATTCGGGCAGCAAAGGCATGCGTTTCTTGCGCTTGGACTCAATTTCATTCACCGTTTTCTGTAAGTATATAAAGCGCTCCGGGTTGGAGGGATGGGTCAGGCTGCCCTCGGCCGTGCCCGGTTCCTGTATCGATAACCGCCGCCAATAGGCAGCGGCGCTGCGCACGTCATACCCGGCGCGAGCGGCAATATACAGCCCGACATAATCGGCCTCGCGTTCAAATTCCGGCGAATAGCTTAAGCTTCCGATATCGGCACCGGTCTGGGCAAAGCCCCCTTGCGTGCTGGCACCCTGCGAGGCCGCCACTGCGTCCAACGCACCGCCGATGACCATGCCGATCAGCGCATTGGTGGATTTGGCGCCGACATGGTCCATCAAATTATGCGCCATTTCATGGCCAATCACCGCCGCCAGCTCGTCATCATTGGCGATAAAGCGCATCATCCCGGTATGGATAACGATATTCTCGCCGTCGGCGTGGGCGTTGATATCGGGGCTTTGCGATAGCCCAAAATAATAATAGCAGCTACGCTTTTTCTGCGGCAGACCGAGTTCGCGGCAGACGGCGGCTCCGGATTCTTCGATACGTTCGGCGACGCGTTCAAACTGTTTGCGCATATCCGATTTGCGCCGCCATAATTTCGGCGTGCCGCCATTATCTTTAGCTTGCTGTATGGCGCGTTCCTGTATGGCTTTCTCAGCGGCGATTTCCTGCGGAGTGACGCCGGGGCCGTACGTGCTGGTTTTCTGGCAACCTGCCAATAACGGAAACAGTATCAAAAGGGAGGAAGCCACACGCCTCATACAACCCTCGCTATTGCAACTCTCGTAATCCAAGCCCATCGACATAGGGCTGTGCATCGATGCCTACGCCTTTGGCAACCTCAATCAACGCAAGTGCGGCCGCCCCGACTTTGAGCTTTTCTATTTCGAAATCATGGCGGTCCTGTTGCTGGGCCCGCAATAACTCCGCTTTTTTATTGTCCGTCGCATTAGGAGGTATTTCGGTACGTGTCCAATGCGCTCTTACATCTGGATCCATGGATGTCGCAAGCGACTCCGCATTCGAGGTAGCTCTATACATTCCGGCAATAATATCGAGCCCGTCCTGAATAGCAGACGCATCCGGCGTACCGTCCTTTTCCAGTTCGCGCAGCGCACGCATAAAATCATCAAATCGCGGCTTTATTTCCGCTTTTTCAATAGCGAATAATTCCAGAAATTTTGCATCCGGAACACTGCCAGCAGCAAGAAGGCCATCAAGCTCACCCGACATAATGGTTTCATATTGCGCAAGGAAACGCTTCGCCTGACCACGCGTAATACTGGTTATCTCTTTCCTGGAATCTTCGGCCATATGTCCTCCTTAGTAGACGCGTGCTTTAGGCGGTATGGGCTGTACTTCGTTCGACAGCGTATTGAGGTGAACGGGACGGTAATCGATCGCGGTTTTTCCTGCGTTATCGAGCCATGCCAGCGTGTGCTTCATCCAGTTTTTATCGTCACGGTCGGGGAAATCCTCACGCGCGTGTGCGCCTCGGCTTTCCTTGCGGTTAAGTGCGCTGTTGATGGTGAGGAGCGCCTGCGAACGCAGATTGTCCAGCTCCAGCGCTTCCACGAGATCGCTGTTCCATACCAGCGTGCGGTCGGATACGGCAAGCTGGTCGTAGCTCTGCCACACGGCGGCCATCTGGTCGGCACCCTCTTCCAGCACTCTGGCTTCACGGAACACAGCAGCATGGTTCTGCATGCAACGTTGCATGTTGCGGCGAATTTCCGATGTGCGTAACGAGCCGGACGCGTTGCGGATACGGTCGAAGCGCGACAGCACGGCCTCGCTATTGACGCCGTTCATCGGCTTGTGCGCTTGCCCGGGTTTGACAATTTCAGCAGCGCGCAAAGCGGCGGCGCGACCGAACACAACGAGATCGAGCAGCGAATTGGAACCCAGACGATTGGCGCCATGCACCGATACGCAGGCCGCTTCGCCGATGGCCATGAGGCCCGGCACGATGGATTCGGGATTGCCTTTGCGCAAGGTCAGCACTTCGCCGTGAATATTGGTCGGGATGCCGCCCATGTTGTAATGCACCGTCGGCAGAACCGGGATAGGCTTCTTGGTTACGTCAACACCGGCGAAAATTTTGGCCGTTTCGGAAATGCCCGGCAGACGCGCATGCAATACCTCCGGATCGAGATGGTCGAGATGCAGGAAGATATGGTCTTTCTGAGGGCCGACGCCCCTGCCCTCGCGGATTTCAATGGTCATGGCGCGTGACACGACGTCACGCGATGCAAGGTCTTTAGCGTTGGGCGCATAGCGTTCCATGAAACGCTCGCCCTGCGAATTCACCAGATAGCCGCCTTCGCCGCGCGCGCCTTCGGTAATCAGCATGCCCGCGCCATAGACGCCGGTCGGGTGAAACTGCACGAATTCCATATCCTGTAGTGGCAGGCCTGCGCGCACGACCATGCCGCCGCCGTCGCCGGTCGAGGTATGGGCGGAGGTGCAGGAGAAATAGGTGCGGCCATAACCGCCCGTAGCCAGCACAACGATATGCGCGTTGAAGCGATGTAGCGTGCCATCGTCTAAATTCCATGCCATGACGCCGCGGCAGGTGCCTTCATCATCCATCAGCAGGTCAACGGCGAAATACTCCACAAAGAACTGCGCCTTGTGGCGAAGCGCCTGCGTGTACAGCGTATGCAGAATGGCGTGCCCGGTACGGTCGGCTGCCGCGCAGGTGCGCTGCGCCGTGCCCTTACCGAAATCGGTGGTCATGCCGCCGAACGGACGCTGGTAGATTTTGCCTTCCGGCGTACGCGAAAACGGAACGCCGTAATGTTCCAGCTCGATCACCGCTTCCATGGCGTTCTTGCACATATATTCAATGGCATCCTGATCGCCGAGCCAGTCGGAACCTTTGACCGTATCGTACATATGCCAGCGCCAGTTATCTTCGCCCATGTTGCCAAGCGCGGCGGAAATCCCGCCCTGGGCTGCTACCGTATGGCTGCGGGTGGGAAATACTTTGGTCACGCACGCCGTGTTGAGTCCCGCTGCCGCCATGCCGAACGTAGCGCGAAGTCCCGCACCACCGGCACCGACCACAACGACATCATGATAATGGTCTATAACTTTATATGCTTGTGTCATGTCCGTGTCCGTTAGATGGAAGTGCTCATATCGAGGAAATGCAGTTTCAGCACCGCCAGGATAGAAAGGCCCGCGAAGGCAAAACAGATAAAGGTATTGGCCAGCAACAGACTGTATTTGGCAGCAGGCGACTTGACATAATCTTCAATCACCACCTGCACGCCGAGGCGGGCATGTGCGAACATCACCGCCAGCAGCATCACCATCAGTATGGCGTTGAGCGGCGAAGCAAACCAGATGGCAACCTTGACCACATTGGACGACAACATGGCGGTTATGAATGAGGTGACAAACCATGCCGACAACGGCAGCAGCGCTACCGCAGTGACACGCTGCAGCCACCAGTGCTGCACACCGTGATGCGCGGCGCCAAGGCCTTTGACCCGGCTCAACCGGCTGCGTAAATCGTTGGTGGCCATCATGATAATGTTCCCGTGCTTGTGTAGGCGATAAACCAGGTAACGGCGGTCATCAGCAATGTGAAGACAATCACCGTCCAGCCACTGCGATGCATGACAGGAAGCGTGAATCCTTTGCCGATATCCCAGAAGAGATGGCGTATGCCGTTAGCGAAATGGTAATAAAATGCCAGCGTCCAGCCGAGCATGCAGATCTGCCCGAAGCCGGAATGGAGACTGCTATGCAGCGTGGTGTAATGGGCCGGGGCGTAAGCCGCAACAACCAGCCAGAGCACAATCAGCCCCGTGCCGACAAACAGCGCAAGGCCGGTAAGGCGGTGGGTAATCGACAGCACCGACGAAATCTGCCGACGATAGATGCTTAAGTGCGGCGATGTCGGGCGCAAGACGGCTTTAATATCAGATTGCATAGGAAACACCGTACGGTTTTTTAGGCGGAATGGAAAATATAATGTGGATACCGTCAGTTATATAAAGGTATGCCAGCAAATAATCCATAGGAAATTACCATTCCTTAAAAATCACATAGGTGGCAAGGCAGATCAGGCCGAAGCCGAGATAATGGTTCCATTTGAGCGATTCGCCCAGATAAAAATAGGAAAAAACCGTAAACACCAGCAGGGTCAGCACTTCCTGAATGGTTTTGAGTTCCACCGCCGAAAAGGTGCCGTAGCCGATACGATTGGCCGGCACCTGCAGGCAATATTCAAAAAAAGCGATGCCCCAACTCACCAGTATGACGGTATAAAGCGGCATTTCCCTGAATTTCAAATGCCCGTACCAGGCAAATGTCATGAAGATATTGGACAGCAGCAATAAACCGATGGTAGTAACGGAAATGGGAATGGAAGGCATAAATCAACTCTGTGGTTATATGTTTTTGGTTTTGTACCAATATAGTGCGCATGAATGAAACAGGGTAGAGCTGAAAAAGGTAGCGTAAGGCACATTTCATTTTTATATTAAATGCGATAATACACATTTCATATTCATCAAGTTAAGGAAGACACCATGCTTAAGAAAGCACTCATTGCCCTTCTCATAGTCGTTGTTGTGGCGTGCGCCATCGCCGCCACGAAGCCGGATGATTTCAGCGTCTCGCGCACCGCTACGTTCACCGCCCCTGCGGAAACGGTATTCGCGCAGGTGAATGATTTGCAGAAATGGAACGCCTGGTCGCCCTGGGCCAAGCTCGACCCCAATGCCAAAAATAGTTTTGAAGGCCCGCAGGCAGGCGTCGGTGCCGTTATGAAATGGGCCGGTAACATGAATGTGGGTGAAGGCAGCATGACGATCACCGAAAGCCGCCCGAACGAACTGGTCACATTCAGGCTGGATTTTCTGAAACCGTTTGAAGCCACCAATACGGCAGAATTCACCTTCAAGCCCGAAGGCAACCAAACCGTGGTGACATGGAGCATGCATGGAAAAAGTCAAGTTCATCAACAAACTGATGAGCCTGGTTTTCGACTGTGAAAAAATGGTCGGCGAACAATTTGAAAAAGGGCTGGCTAACTTGAAACCCATCGTGGAAGGAGCAACACAATGACCGCAGGCAACGTCAAGCACGTAACTCATACCGAACCCGAATTCGTTACCGTCCGTTCTTTCGATGCGCCGCGCAAGCGTGTGTTCGATGCATGGACCAAACCGGAGCTCATGGCAAAATGGTGGGGGCCCAAAGGCTTCACGGTGTCGCACAGTAAAATGGATCTGAAACCCGGCGGCATCTACCATTACGGTCTGAAATCCTCCGATGGCCAGGTCATATGGGGCAAGCTTACTTACCGTGAAATCATGGCGCCGGAGAAACTCGTGTTCGTCACCAGCTTTTCCGATGAAAAAGGCGGCACCACGCGGCATCCGATGAGCCCGAACTGGCCGCTGGAAATGCTGTCGATGATCACCTTCGAGGAAGAGGCAGGCAAAACAAAAATCATCGTGAGATGGTCGCCGCTCAATCCCACCGACATCGAGCGCCAGACCTTCATCGACGGCATGACCGATATGGAGCAAGGCTGGACGGGCACTCTCGATCAGTTTGCCGATTATCTGGCAAAGGCGTAACCCGCTATCCTACTAATATTACATACTTATAATAGGAATATAGCCCGCGATCAGGCATAAATAAAAGGAGAATCAAAGGGATGGGAAGTCGCTATTCCATGATTTCTCTGGACTTTACGCCGGAATCAGCGTAAACACATGCCTGAGTTTGCTATTTACTCTTTATTGATGACAGTTGACGCTTGAGATTTAGGTCTTCAAGCGTGTGCGGGTTAAGCACTATATTTAAGATTATCCTTAGTTGGTATTCTTGCATTTCCCCTGACGTTTCTAAAAAGAGGCAAGGTTTATGCCTTTAATTCAGACTCACAATTTCTACCTGCACAGTGTGGGTAGGTGTAACGCCAGTAAAAAGGATATTCTTATGGCTAATGGTATTGTTAAGTGGTTCAACCCGATGAAGGGTTTTGGTTTCATTCAGCCTGAACAGGGCGGCCCGGATGCGTTTGTGCACATCAGTGCGCTGGAACGTGCTGGTCTCACGACTTTGAACGAAGGCGCTCGCGTCAGCTATGATCTGGTAACAGAAAAAGGCAAGACGTCTGCAGCTAACTTAAAGTTGCTGAACGCCGCATAATTTTGCGAATTAGGAATACCCCGGCGGTGTATACTGCCGGGGTATTTTTTTTGCCTGCGTGTTACCGCGTGCCCAACACGCGGCTTTGTTTGAATTAAAAATATTTAAATATTTCATATAGATAATCATATCTATCATAGCGCTTTGGGTGTATACTTAATTTGCATTCACCCTTGCCTGCGCACATGCAGGCCGACCGGAAAGAATATTCGATTATGACAAGCGCCGCCACACATGGCATCAAATACACCTGCACAAGCTGCGCTACGCGATTCTACGATCTGAACAAGCAGCCCGCCGTTTGCCCCAAATGCGCGCAAACCGTGGTAGTATTAGTGAAAGCCCCGCGCCGCGCACGCCGCAAAGCAGGCGACAGCCTGTCTTCCGAAAGCAATGTGCTGACCACCGTCATCGCGCCCAAAGTTAAATCCAAAAACGTAAAGTGGAAATAGCCGCTACGACGTTGCTTTCTGAATAAGCAAATCCAGCGATTGCAGAAAACGCGAGCGGTCCTGTTTGGAGAAGCTCGGGTTATAGCCTTTGATTTCTCCTGCCTCACGCAGATACGAATTTAACTCGCGCATGGATAGAGCCGTGCCGATATTCTGCGCGGTGAACATATGCCCTGTATGGTTCAGCGCCTTGCATCCCTTACCCAGACACCGCGCCGCCAGTTGAATATCGGCGGTGATAACGATGTCGCCCTCGCCCGCATTCTCAACAATCCAGTCATCGGCCGCATCAAATTTCGCGCCGACCACCACCTGCTTCACATTGGGCATCGGGTGCGGGCGCATGCCCTGATTGCTGACCAGCGTCACCTGCAGCGTGTAGCGCGTGGCAACGCGTATGGCTTCTTCTTTGACGGGGCAGGCATCGCTATCGACAAAAACCTGAATCGGCATGGCTACGCGGGCGACTCAGATGTCATGCGTAAATCGAGCGTGCGCGGGAAATCCGGATTGGATACAAGCGAAGGAATCAGGCAGCGGCCGGGCGTGTGCCCCATGGCTTCGAAGCTGGAAAGGCGGCGGCCTTCCGCCTCGTTGTCATTGACGGGAATCGTCTCGTAACTCCTGCCGCCGGGATGCATGACGTGATAGCGGCAGCCGCCGAGCGAACGCTCATACTGCGCATCGAGTATGTCGAACACCAAAGGCGTATGCACCTTGATGGTCGGATGCAGCGCCGAGGCCGGAGCCCATGCTTTATAACGCACACCGGCGACATAGACGCCTTTCTCGCCGGTAGCGGTCAGCGGAAGGCGCTGTCCGTTACAGGTCACGATATGGCGCGCATCCGTCAAACCGCGCACAATCACCTGCAACCGCTCGACCGAGGAATCGACCGACCGGCTCACGCCGCTACCGCTCAACTCTTCACCCATAACCGGCCACGGCTCCAGCGCCATACGCAGCTCAAGCGTCACCGCGCCAATCTGCACGGCACCGTATTCGGGAAAGCGGAACGCAAAAAACGGTTCAAACCATTCCGGCGGAAAATGATAACCGCCGGATTTCAGATGCAGCAAGACATCATTGAAATCGTCGCGCACATAATGCGGCAACATGAATTTATCATGCAGGCTGCTGCCCCAGCGTATCAGCTTCTGCCGGTACGGATGTTTCCAGAAATGGGCGATGCAGGCGCGTAACAGCAAGCCCTGCAGCAAATTCATCTGCGGGTGCGGTGTCATTTCAAACCCGCGCATTTCGAGCAGGCCCAGCCTGCCGCGGTCGCTATCGGGACTGTAGAGCTTGTCGATGCAGAATTCGGCGCGGTGTGTGTTGCCGGTCAAATCCACCAGCAGGTTGCGCAGCAGGCGATCCACCAGCCATGGCGGAACTTCCCCTGCGGGAATCTGCGCGAAGGCAATCTCGAGTTCGTACAATGAATCGTGGCGCGCTTCGTCGATGCGCGGCGATTGGCTGGTCGGCCCGATATACATGCCGGAAAACAGATAAGACAGCGAAGGATGGTGCTGCCAGAACGTCACTAAACTCTGCAACAAATCAGGGCGGCGCAGGAACGGGCTGTCGTGAGGCTCTGCCGCACCCATGACAATATGGTTGCCGCCGCCGGTGCCGACACGCCTGCCATCGAGCAGAAATTTCTCGGTGGAGAGGCGCGTTTTATGCGCTTCGTCATAGACGGTGGAGGTAATGGCTTTCAGTTCCTGCCAGCTACTCGCCGGGTGCACGTTGACTTCGATCACGCCCGGATCAGGCGTCACGCTGAAACGGTGCAAGCGAATGTCGGCGGGCGGCATATAGCCTTCCAGCACCAGCTTCACATTCAGTTTTTCAGCGACCATCTCGATAGCGGTGATGAGATCAAGGAAATGCTCGATATAGGAAAGCGGCGGCAGGAACAAATGCAGCACCCCTCCCCGCGTTTCTGCGCATAGGGCACTTTTAATCAGGCCGTTCTTGTCTTTGGCAAAGGCTGCATCGTCCGGTTTTTTCGCACGCTTCACCACGGCGCTGGCAAACATATCGCGCAGCGGCAGCGCCTTGGTTTGTTTGAACGGACTGCGCTCGGGGAAAAATTCGCTGTGGGCATTTTTAACCACCGGCAGACCGGCAAGCGGCAGGCGCAGCCCTACCGGCGAATCGCCGGGAATCAGAATCATATGTGGGCTTCGGAATTTCCATTTGTTGCTGATCCAGCCTTTGCGCGTGGGCGAGAAATGCAGCGGCAGCACATAACCCACCGGGGCATTCAGATTTTTATCCATCAGCGCCTGCAGGCGCGCGCGCTCGGCTTTTTCATACACATCGGCTTTGAGCATGTCGCCTTCCAGCGGCTGGCGCTGCTCTTTCCACAGATAATACGGCGTATCTTCACGCACAGATAACACGTAAGACGCAGGAATCCCAAGCGCGGGCGCAAGCTCGGACAGAAATTGCTCGGCTGTTTTCAGCGTATGGCCCAGATTTTTTTCCGGATCGGCCAGCAGCGTTTCATTGGTCCATACCGGCTGATCATCCTTGCGCCAGTAGCAGTTCATCGCCCAGCGCGGCAGCAATTCGCCCGGATACCATTTGCCCTGCGTGTAATGCAATAGGCTGCCCGGCGCGAAGCGTTCGCGCAGACGCAGCAATAACGCGTTGCCCAAATGTTTTTTAGCGTCGCTGAGTGCGGAGAAATGCCATTCGTCGCCGCTGCGGTCATCGGCGGACACGAAGGTCGGCTCACCGCCCATGGTCAGCCGCACATCCTGCTTGCTGAGCGCTTTGTCCACCTTCTCGCCGAGGGCATCAATCTGTTTCCACTGCGCGTCACTATAGGGGCGCGTCATGCGGGTCGGCTCATGGATGCGCGTCACGGTCATGTCATGTTCCAGCGTGGACTGGCACGGCTCAATCGTGCCGCTGATCGGCGCGGCGCTCGACGGGTTGGGCGTGCAGCAGAGCGGGATATGGCCTTCACCGGCGAACAGTCCGGAGGTGGGGTCAAGTCCGACCCAGCCAGCACCGGGCAAATATACTTCCGTCCATGCGTGCAGATCGGTGAAATCGCTTTCCGGCCCGGCCGGGCCGTCCAGCGGCTTCACATCGGCAGTCAACTGGATGAGATAGCCCGACGCAAAGCGCGTGGCAAAGCCAAGCCGACGCAGCATCTGGCAGAGCAGCCACGCCATATCGCGGCAGGAACCGCTTTTAAGCGTAAGTGTTTCCTCGCAGGTCTGGATACCCGGCTCAAGGCGCACGACATATTTCAGCCTTTCATTCAGCTTGCGGTTTACCGCCACCAGAAAATCGATCATGCCCTGTTTTTTGCGGTCGACTTCGCTTACGCATTGCAGCAGCAGCGGGCCTTTTTCCTTAAGCTCAAGATAGGGCGCCAGCTCCTCTTTCAGCAGCGCCTCATAGGCAAAGGGGAAATCCTTGGCATAGTCTTCCAGAAAAAAATCGAACGGGTTGAAGACGCGGATTTCCGTGACCAGATCAACCTCGACGCGAAATTCCTGTATGTCTTTAGGGAAAATTACCCGCGCCTGATAATTGCCGAACGGGTCCTGCTGCCAGTTGATAAAATGCTCGGCGGGGCTGACTTTAAGGGAATAGGACTGCACATGGGAGCGCGTATGGGGCGCCGGACGCAGGCGGATAGTCTGCATCCCGAGTGCCACCGGGCGATCATAGCGGTAATGCGTCACATGATGTAACGCGGTAAGCATTCCCATCCTTAACCCTGACAAAATGACGGTTTTAACAAGTCGTTCTTTGACAAAGCACGTTAATGGATTATTATCCTCATTGCACTCAATTTAATGGAGAATACTTGAGCGATATTACCAGCGATATACTTGCACTAAGCTTCGACAGCGTAAGCTCGCCCTCCATCAAGGTAAAACTACCGGAGCAGCTCTATGGCACGCACCCGCTGGGCTGGGGCGTCGCATGGTATCCCAATGATAATCAAGCCGCTATTGTTAAAAAAGACCCGGTAGCGCGCGGCACCGATATTCAGGTGGAAGCGCTGGCTGACTGGAATAATTTCCGCTCCACCGTGTTTTTCTGCAAGGCCAAGGGTGCGGCCAAAGGCTATACGCACCATGAAACCCAGCCTTTTTCGCGCAGCTTTGCCGGTCATGACTGGCTGTTCATGCATAATGGCGACCTCGATAAAATCAGGCTGCAGGCGCTGCATGTCGATAAATCGCGCTTTCTGGAGCCGGTAGGCAAGACCGATTCCGAGCTGGCTTTTTGCTACCTGCTCGGCAAAATAATGGAAACCGAGGCGCGCAAACTTTCGGATGTCCTGCCGGAGATATTGCTCGGCTGGTTTGAGCAGCTTGATGCGCTGGGCAGCGCCGATATGTGCATCTCCGACGGGGTAACGCTGGCGTGCTTTTACGGCACCCGCTCGGAGCGAAAACTGTATTATACGCGCCATCAGCCACCGGATCAGGCGCTGTCATTTAACTCCGAAACCATGTCGCTGGATTTGCACGACCCGCGCGACACCTACCGCACCGCCTTCATGGTGACCTCCTCGCCGTTTGATGCCGGAAGCTGGCTTGCCATGAATCCGGGGCAATTGCTGATTGCGCGGCGCGGGGCCATCGTCTGGAACAGCCAGCCCAACGCCAGCCAGATGACTTTATCCCTGCCCACTCCCCCCAACCAGCCACAGGGACAGAAAATGGGCAATTTCGGCCCCATGCAGGCGGAGCAGGCGCAAATCCATCAGTCGGTGGTCAATATCAGGTCTATGACCCAGACACCAGAAGGCCAGCTCCTGCTCTACCGCACCTTCGATATTACCCATACCACCGAATATCATTACACCGAGCCGGTGGAACACAGCACCCATACCTTCCGCTTGCAGCCGGTGGAAGATCCGGTGCAGGAAGTGGTCAGCGCCAATTTTACCATTTCCTCGCAAGGCGAAGAAATCCGTTACGAAGACGTGTTCGGCAACCAGTCCATTCATTACAGCATCAACACGCCATACAATAGGCTTGCCATCGCCAGCACCAGCCGCGTGAAGGTGTATGCATCCCCACCCGACGACCACAGCCTGTCCCAGCGCCGCGCCTCCATCCCGCTGGTGTGGATGCCATGGCAGCGCCAGATGATGACGCCCTATCTGCTGCCGCCCGAGCTTCCCGAAACACAGCTTCGTGAGCTGACAGATTATGCGATGAGCTGCGTCGAGCGCAATGACTACCATCTCATGGAAACGCTCAAGGATTTGAACTTAGGCATCTACCGGGATTACAAATATGTACAGGGCGCCACCTCGTTAAACACAACGCCTTTTGAGGTCTATATGGCCCGCCAGGGCGTATGTCAGGACTTCGCCAATTTGTTCATCTGCCTCGCGCGCCTGCTCGGTATTCCAGCGCGATACCGCATGGGCTATATCTTCACCGGCGTGAATTATGAAAACAAAATCCAGTCCGATGCCTCGCATGCATGGGTGGAAATCTATCTGCCCTATGTCGGCTGGCGCGGCTTCGATCCGACCAATGGCTGCATGGTAGGACAAGATCATATCCGCGTCGCCTGCGGCAGAAATTACGGCGATGCAACGCCCACCTCCGGCACCATCTTCAAGGGCGGCGGCACCGAAACGCTGACGGTAAGCGTCAAGATGAAGGAAGTAACGTCATAAAGTTAAGGGCCTCCGGTTGTGAATTTCGATAAGTACCAGACCAAGAATTTCTACGACGAGCTGATCGGCCCCGATGGAAGGCCGCGCCGGTTATCGATGCCGCTGGTCGAACAGATCAACGCCCTGTCCCCTAAAGAACTCCGTCGCCTGCAGAAGGCGGCCGAACTGGCCATGTACCAGCAGGGCATTACGTTCAGCGTCTATGGCGACGAAAAAGGCACCGAGAAAATTATCCCCTTCGATATCATCCCGCGCATCGTTCCCGGTGACGAATGGGCGATACTGGAGCGCGGGCTGAAACAGCGCATCGAAGCACTCAATTTATTTATCGACGACATTTATAACGACCAGAAAATCATCAAAGATAAAATTATCCCGTCAGAGCTGATTCATTCCTCCGCCTGCTATCTTAAGCAATGCAAGGGACTCAAGCCGCCCGGCGGCGTGTGGATTCATATCACCGGCACCGATCTCGTGCGTGACAAGGACGGCAAATATTACGTGCTGGAAGATAATCTGCGCTGCCCATCAGGCATTTCCTATGTCTTGCAGAACCGCGCCATCCAGAAACGCACCATGCCGCAGGCATTTGCCGCCATGAAAGTACGTCCCGTATCGAATTATGCCGATCATCTGTACAGCACACTCAAACATGCGGCATCCGCACGCGGTATCAAGAAACCTAATATCATCGTACTCACACCCGGCATTTATAATTCGG
>Ga0163144_10018539_pt1 | contig 14067 bp, 16 predicted proteins | sample OliLak19BULKMAT1_FD_123175 | JGI IMG/M metagenome (GOLD analysis project Ga0163144, IMG submission 123175) | Freshwater microbial mat bacterial communities from Lake Vanda, McMurdo Dry Valleys, Antarctica - Oligotrophic Lake LV.19.BULKMAT1 | ecosystem: Environmental > Aquatic > Freshwater >... | reverse complement strand
TCCCCAACTGCACAATATCAGGGTAGTTCTTTGCTGATATTTGCATAGCGTACTTGTCAATCTCACTCGCATAATACGCCTCTACAGGTATTCCTGCTCGTTCTAGGGCTACTCTTGCACACGATATTCCATCGAATAAACTTAGTATTTTCATGTTAATTTCTTAACTGCTTCTATAAAACTCACATTATTAATCTTCATATATATATCGATTGAATCGAAGTCCCCGGAGCAGGAGAAACAGTGTACTTTGTTTCGTGCCTGATACCATTTCATGCTGGGTGTGCTATCTTCATGGTTCAAGCACCTAGCAAACCCCCCACTATCAAATTCTACAAGCTGCTCAATAGGATATTGTTTCGCTTTCGCTATATTTACTTCACCGAACCCTTCGTGAAACTTTAACTGTCCGATAATCTTTTTTTTCTTTGCTATCCAGTCTTCGAATACAGCTTGGCAAAATACTTTAGTTACTTCATTTGGTGCTTTGCGAACCATATCTTTCCATTTGTTTATTTCTTTCTGGGTTTCTTTTTGAAGCGCGGTTAATTTTTTTTTAGTTAATCCAAAAGGAATTCTATACCTGTTCTTCCAATCTTCTTGCTGTCTTTTTATATTTTCAAGATAAATTTTATATTGCCTAGCGTGTTCGTGCGCTTGAAGATACAGTAAAATATCTGCATCTGTTATCCCAGGGAAAGAAGTAGCTACTTCTTGGAATTCGTTTTCTTCTTCTCGTGCAATTTCAGCCATAATCTCTGGTGAGAATGTTGGCGCAATATCATCCCAATTTAATGTTTCTGTACTGTTCATATTATGAAGCACCTGCACGATGCTCCATATATATTTACATTACTCTGTCTTCGGTTCTGCTTCACCATCGAGGACCGGCTCATCTTCTACAGCCTCATCTTCTACAGCCTCATCTTCTACTATCGCACCTTCTGCCAATAATTCAGGGATATTGAAAGCATCAGAATCAAGATCAATAAGTGCTCCTTTTTCGAAGTTTAAAGTATCAACTACTACACCTTCTTCTTTTATAACTTTGTATAACATATATTTTAAGATCATTATTTGTAATGTTCGACCTTGGGTTATCCACAACCTTATTCACGATTTTGTTGCGTTTGAACATTATACTTGATATACTATATACATAGCAAATTAACAACTGTGTATAAACTATGTTGATTCCAAAAAACAAAACGAAAAAGGAAAATGTCAAGATGCTCTATTTGTCTATTTTAAAAAGAGTGGGCAAAAAGGATACTACTTATGAAAATATTAAAATGCTTATTAGTAAAGAAGATTTTGTTAATTTTGTACTAAAAGATAAAGAATATAATAGACTTTATAAATTATGGAAAGACAATGATTTTGATTCAACCCTATCCCCTACTGTTGATAAGATTAAAAATGATAAACATTATATTTTAAATAATATACAAATATTATCTAAAAGTAAAAACAGTAAAAAGGGAAATAAGACAGCAGAAGAATTAAGAAAAAGAGCGATTCTTGATGAATCAAAAATGAAAAAATATCTCAAAGAAAAAAGAAATGAAATTATACACAAATTAAAAGATGCTGGATACAATAATCAATATATAGGTGAAATATTTAATATTGATCGCTCTACTATTACACGAATTCCTAAACCATTAAGTGATAAGAAGTATTTTGAAAAATTAAGAAAAGAGTTAGACGAGTTATAGCCAATTAATCCCCTCAGTCGAAGAGGGATTGGAAACATTATAAATATTAATAGCCTAATGGCAAAATAAAAAATATATGAGTGAAAATTACGAAGAAGTGAAGTCAAAGAATTTTAAGTTCGGTGCGCCAGGAGATTACCTTATAGGTACTTTCTTAGAAGTTACAAAGACAACTTCTCCAGATTCTTATGGAAAGTTGAGCCACATTTATCGTGTTAAAGCAAAAGAGGGTAAGTTTTACGGTTCTACTAAAAATGAAAAGACAAAGAAGTGGGTCATGGACACAGAGCAGACTGTCGTTGGTGAAGGAGAAGATTACACCTTCTTTATCTCTGATGATAAGGGTGTTGTGATTGGAAAGATGAAAGATATTGTTCATGGACAGAAGTTCAAAATCTTATTCGAGGAAACCAAACCAACTACAAAAGGTAATGACGCCAAAATTATTAAAGTCTTCGCCGGTAAGAATGCAGACGGTACTCCACTTATGGATCAAGTGTATCTTGATTCAAAGAAAGAAGGCATTGATGCTTTCGATGACGCACCTAAGACTGAATAATTAATCAAGCCCATAGTGGGCTTGAACCTCAGACTAAAGTTCCTGGTAACTCATAGCTTTAGTCGGAGGTCTAAGCTCATTATGGCAAAACATTATGACATACAAACTAGCATTAAAATTAAAGAAAGCAGGGTTTATCCAAAGACAATGGAAATACGCCTTTCACTATCACCCAACAGAAAAGAATCCCATAAGGGAACCTATGATTTATTTATGGGAATCTATTGAAGAACTGGGGGTAAAAGATACAATATATATTCCTGATCTGAATGAGCTAATAGAAGCGTGTATGGGATTTTATTATCCATCTTCCTTTTCAATGGGGGGAAAAAGTAGTTGGTGGGCTATTTTAAGAGATGAGAGTAATACAAAAGCATTAGTCCCAGTCCAGACAGGTTCAACCCCAGAAGAAAGCGTAGCAAAGTTATGGTTAGCATTAAATAAGAAATAAAACTATGAAAAAAATAATACAAATAGCAATTGACCCAAGTCTGTATGATCCCGTGGATAAAGAATTAAATGAAAAGATTATATATGGTCTATCAAGTGATGGTATACTTTATTGTCTTAAAAATAAAATATGGATTAAATTAATTCATTCTTCTGATACAGAATGACTACAGATGAAAAAGTAGAGAAAATACAGGAAGTAATCAAGCTCAAAGTTCTCGGTGTATGGGAAGCGCGACACGATACCTCCGGGCATCGTTATGCGAATACCATAACCGGGCACTTACAGCGTTCCGTTACTACAAAGCTTCAAGTTCTTTCTAAGCCCCACCTTATAAAATGGGGAATCAAAATGGCTATAGAGTGGCTCTTGGTTGAGGATCGTATTCTTAGGTTAAAGAATGAAGCATGGCGTGAAGAGATGATATCTGGTGCTCAATTAGCTCATACCGATATCCGAGATACAGCCGGAAGCATAGGTACAGTGGCCCACGATGCGGCAGAACGATATATCAATGAATGGATAGCCTGCTTTGAACAGCCAAAAGATATCAAGACTTTTCTTCCAGAGAATTGTGATTCTCGGTCAGTGGCTTCAGCTAGAGCAGTTGAAGCATTCCTTACTCAAAAGAACATCGTGCCTATTGCATCGGAAATTCTAGTTGGGGACATTCGCTATAGCGCCGGGACTTTGGATTTTCTCTGCTTGATGGATGGGGAATTAACATTAATTGACTTTAAAACGAGTAATGGGGTAGACCAGATATCATATTCTGCACAGGTTGCAGCCTATAAATACTTCTTCGAGGGTATGACCAAGCTTAAAATTAAGAAATGCCTTATTCTACACCTATCTAAAGACTACGATAAGTTTACAGTTTACAAAATCAATCATATTGCTAAAGCTTGGAAAGCATTCAAGCAAATATGTGGAGTATATGATTGGATGTATAGTGGAGGAGATAAGATTATTAAAGATATTAAACGAATAAGTATATGATAATACAATTTTATTGTAATAAATGTGGTAAAGTATTAGAAAAAAAAGAAGAATCTATTGGATTTAATAGATTAAGTGGAAAAGAGATTGTTGAGAGTATGTATTTATGTCCCGATTATCAAATATCTAATGGACATGATTCAATCAAAGAAGATTCTAGTGAATTAAAAGAAATTATTCATCAATCAAAACTTGAAGAAAAAGCAAAGGAATATAAGGAAAAAGAAAAAAGAGTACAAGAATTAATAAAAGAGTTAGAAACACTTGGAACAATCGTTACTATTACCAATATAAATGGAAAAATAATATGATAACCCAACAACAAAAAGACACCTTAAACGTATACGCAAAAATTAAAGGCGAGATAAAGCTCCTTGAGTCTAAAGCCGATGAGCTGAACCCTCTTGTACTTGAGGTCATGCAAGCATCGGAAGTTGAGGAGATCGAGATTGATGAGGTAGGCAAGCTCTCATTAGGCTCTAGGCGCACATGGAAGTACAGCCAAGAAGTACAAGACTTAGAGAAGACTCTAAAGAGTGAGAAGAAAACAGAGGAACAAACCGGGAAGGCAGATTACTCGGAGAAGCATTATGTAATATTTTCAGGGAATAAAAATGAATAAAATCATAAAAAAAGACAATTATAAAGTTATCTATCCTAAGTTTGGTGATAAATGTGAAGCACTTACTTTTTATAAGACTAAAGATGGTAAAATCAGAAAGAAGATAATTACAGGAATTGTATTCTTTTGGGATAAAAGAGTTCAGAATCAAATGGTTACTGTAATCGATGATAAGTTAGGGTTGAAACATTTAGTAGAGAAGGGGAATGTTTGGATTAAGTAACCATTTTCAGCCCATTACGGTGTAGTGGGTTGGGGTATGGGAATTTTAAAACAAATCGCAGTGTTTATAGTAGGACTAATGCTAGTGTTAGCAGTTTTCATTGGACTTAATGAAATATCAAAAGAAGGGATATATTATATCCCTGTCTTTATCTTGTCTATAATAATCCTTTTGATATTTTAGCTTTAAGATACTTCTCTTGATTTTCTCTAGGTGCGTCTCTGAATTTTTCATTTGTTTCGTACATATAATCAACGAACTCAGAAACAAATTGAGCATCTGTATCATCATCAAGGTTGTATCTTTTCTTTATTATTACAGGTAGTATATTTTCCCTATTTGCAGCTCGGAGTTCTTTAGTTGTATCTTTCCACACCTCCGCTTGTTCTTCTGGATCCATTTGTTGATACTCTTCTGAATCAATAATCTCAGTCAATGCCGGAACTAACATGTCTCCTAGTTTTTTTTGAGCATACCAATGTTCATTTTTTTCAAGTGGTATATGTCCAATCTTAGCATCAATTTTTGTTAGTCGAACATCTTCTCCTGCTTGCTCTAGTCTTTCAACTTCGGTAGTAAGTTTTGTTTCAGTTGTGTTAGAAAGACGAATAGGATTTAGTGCTGTACCTACTGCTGTACGATTTCTCTCCATTACCTCTCCGTATACATTTAGTTTTGCTGGTACAGACTTTCTATCTATTCCAGTTCTAACTTTTAGTGTATCAATAACTCCTTGCGGTTTCCTTTGAAGTTTATCAAAAGCATTGGCGGTATCAGCTATAATTGTTGGAACAATGGAACCAATAAGACGGTTAGTATACCCTTGAACTTTTTTTTCTGGGTCATTTATTGTGTCCATTATATCTTTGACACCAGTAAGGAACGTCTGCTCTGTAAGTGATTTAGTACCACCAGCAAGACCATTACCAAACCCCCCAGCAAGTGATCCTGTTTGGTCATAACCCTGACTTACATACCCCCCCACACCCATTAATGAACCAACTGGTCCGAATGTTATTAATGGTATGTATTTACCACCAATTAATATAGAGTTTGGTTTTATACCAAGAGCCTCCTGTTCTGCACGTTCTTTTTCGTCAGATGGGTATCCAAGTGTTATTCTACCAGATTTATACATCTTATAACCCAACCATAGAGCTGCGGCACCAGTTGCAACTCTCCCTAGTCCTTCAGCAAAAGACTTCTGGTCAAACTTATTTTTATAAAAATTTTCATAGAAAGTGTGGACTGCGCCAAGAGGTGAGTAATCAACCATTTGCATAGCCACAGATGATGGAACCTTTGTGAAAGGTAAAACAGTTTCAACAAATGGTGCAGCCATAGTATTACTAAAGGCATTTTTTACTGATGTGGCAGCGTTACCCAACGCTGTATCATTTTTAAATGTAGCAATTTTAGCATCTATATCAGCTAGTGCATGAGCATCAGCAGGTGGATTATTAATGAAGTCTTGTATCCATTTTTCTTTTTCCTGTGGACTAGAGAATTTCATCTTAGTGTTTATGATTTTAACTTGGGCTTGTTCACTAAGTGATCTGCGAAGTGCAGAATAAAAGAATGGAAAGTCTTCAGCTCCAAGAACTCTAAATACTGATTCAGAATATACTTGAAGTACCTTGCCAGGCATTCCCCATTTATCAAAGTTCACCTTTGCGTATTCTGGATTAAGTGGTTGTTCCTCTGACACGCCATGACGGAGATAGGTAGCCCCTTTTTTAAAACCTTCACCAACACCTTTTAATTGACTCTTTAATGTAATAAAAGGATTTACTTTAGTTCTTTGTTTTGTGATAAGTGAAACCGCAAGGTCAACACCCCATGCTGGTACATCTTTAACTGTTTCCATAACACCATTAAAGAATGTTGAACTTAAGTTAATACCAGTAGTTTTAATACCTGTCAATAGACCAGCTTTCCAGACTTGGACCAACATTCTCCATTGCTTTGTAGGTATTAACCTTGAAAGCTCATCAACTATTTCATTAGTTAATTTCTCACGTTCGATACTATTTTCAGGGAGTTTTTCTATAGTAATTCCTTTGTCTAGTATTTTCTTTACAGATTCTGGAGTAATCTGTGGTACCGGAACTCTAGCTGTTTTGTTATGTTTATCTATAAGACGTACAGTATTACGAAGTATTCCAGTTGGTGTATTTTTACCCAACAAAGAAGCCGCCTGGATGGTTCGTCCAGCTTCAGTAAGTATTCTACTGTGCGCGATAAGAGAGTCTGTTAGTTCTTGAGCTAAATCTGCTTTGTATTTAAGATCAGTGGCGTTCTCATATTCAAGGGATAGTTGCTTTTCTACCGCGACACCAGTAGCAGTTGCCTCATCTGAACTATTCTCTAATGCAAATTTACGTGCTGCTTCAAAGTCTGTTTCTACACGTTCGATAGCATTTTTAACCAACTCACTATTTTGTTTTGGAGTATATGTCTCATCTATAGACTGCGCTACTTCTTGGGATATCTGTGCCGATGACTTAGCAGATGTGATGTATTTACGCTCTTTGACCGCTGGTGTCTCCACCTTTTCAATGGGTGCTTTTACCTTCGCTAGTTCTTCTGCATACTCTGTACGGAGTTGGGAGGAGGTTTTGACAACATCAGGGTTTATTACTGTCAGTTCGGCGGTATTTTTGTTCACTTTAGTTGGTACTTCTGACTGCACAGCGTCGTATCCTTTGCTTTTTGCGTAGTCATATATTCTCTTACTCTCGAAAGCAGTATCTTTGGTAAGGGTCGGTTTCTTCTGTAATTCCAATGGCAGGTCGTTATATTTAAGTATCTTTGCATCTTTTCTAACGAAATACTCAGACACTTTTCTTCCGCCATTTGCATAATCTGTTGCGTAGCTTTTATTTGTTGCGAAATAAGTACCTGGTGTATTACCATCAGGTTTAACTAACTTTGCATTAAACGCTTGAGAGTCGGCTCTATAAATTGACTGATGCCCCTTCACATACTGTTCCTCTGTGAGACCTTGCTCTACTGCTTCTTTTGCAGTTATAGCCTTAGGAGTTTGGGTGGGGGTAGGTGCCTTCAACTCTTGCTTATCAATCTGTATATCTCGCAATGGTCCAGTATCAGCAAACTTCGCTTTCAATTCTCCTACATCCTTATTTATAGACATCAAAAGTCCTTCTATCTTTTTACCATCAGAGAAGGTGAGCATACGGCCATTATCAGATAATCCTATTTCATGGTCAGGGAGTGCTCTTCGCATATTTGCGTAGTAGTCAGCGTTCACTGCTACTATCTTATCCCCTGACTGGAATACCATCTGAGGACCAGTAACTCTATCAAAATTAGTCCCTTGAAATTCCACAGGAGTAGATTCCCCCTTCGGCATTATCTGCTTCCAGTCAGGGAATCCATCTCCCACATCCACTGCTCTTTGTCTATAGAAATTATTAACAATAGTGGTAGCTTCAGTATGACTCGTACCTTGCTCTACAAGTTTCTTAGTGTCAGCTAGTTTTTTCTTTTCAAGTTCTTTGCCAAGGATTTCATTCGCTGCTTCTTTGTTTGAAATCAACGAAAAGCTGTCAGTAAATACTCCATTCTTTAGTCCACCAAAAAGAAGCTCGGGTTTAATTTCAAGAGTATCTTTACTAAATTTAGCTGTCGCGAACTTCTTAGCGGCCATATCAGCATCCTTAGATAGGATTACTTCGCCATTATTTTTAGATGCAATATCCTTCATCTCACTCTTTGAGAGATCCATAAAGTCTTTACCGTATTTCTCTCGTGCAGCACCTGAGAGCTTTTCGTTCTTTCCGAATCCCACTCCCTCTACTTCCTTTGTAGACATTCCCATAGCTGGTGCCTGTCCTGGTTTGTTTCTGTAGCCAGGTAGTCCTTCTTGCGCCCGATAACCCAATGGTCTAATTAAACTTTCCCCAGAACCCATATCTTTAAGTAGATTTTTAGATAGATTTTGTATAAATTCACCTAATTTATTTAAGTTTGTAATACCTTCTCCTGTCATTTTTTGAGCAATATAATTAGTTGATTGGCCAAGTTCATTTAGTGCTTTTATGTCATTATTTCTAATCAATGACTGGGCTCTATTCATGAATTGTTCTTTAAGGGTTTGAATATTTACCGTACTTGAATCAAGTCCAACCCTAGCAAGTGAGTCATTCAATACTTTGTCGTATTTTGTAATATTTAATCCTTGTCGAGCTGCCGATGTTAAGATATCACCAGCAACAAAAGCATCAAAAGCATCACTTACTGGGACAAGTGAAGACATGAGTATATTAGTCTTTACTGTATCAGGAGAATCCTCCATTCTTCTATCAAAATCATCTACCATTCTTCTCCCTGTACTTTCAATAGTATTACCCTCTCCTTGAAAACCTAATCTCTTTTTATCAAACGATAGTGTTGTTTCTTGAGAAGGTGAAAAGTTTGCTACTGCTTGAGCTGTAACCTTGGGAACTAATTCAACTAAGTAATTACCAAATTTTGCAGCTCCAGTAATAACAGGTGGTAAATTAGTTTTAATTGGGGTTTTTTCGAAAGGTCTTCGTACTTCTACAGGCTCATCTCTCATTGTAAATAAACTAGAAACGGTATCTTTGATTGCTTCCGGACTTCCAAGTGGAGCACGATTTTTAAGCATATCTGTAAATGTCTGATTGCTTTTCCTTATTTGATCCAGAGTTTCTGGAAGGAGAGTCCCCTGCAACGCTGGATTTTTAGGATTAGTTCTAATATTTACATTTCTATTTAGCGTATCAAAAAAACTACCAGATTGTTTTTGTGGTGGTGGAGTTTGAATATTCTTAACAAGTGTCCCTAGAAAACTTGTTGCTTTGTTTTTAAGGTCATCAAACATAATATTTAGTTATTTAATATATCTTCATCAGGGTCTGACTCTGGTGTAGTTGTTGGAGTAATAGTATCTGGGTTTCCTGCTTGTATTTTTTCAAATCTACTCTTTTTTTGATTAGTAGTAGTCTTTGTTATATCTATTGTTTGTTTAAATGGATCAAAAGATTCTGCTTTTCTATAATTAAACCAATCTCCATTAATAGCATTAGGATTATTTTTTACTCGTTCCCATCCCTCTGGGTTTTGAGAAGCATAGATTTGTTTATACCAGTCGGGAGCATTTGGTAATTCAAGTTGTAGAATAATATCTTTTGTGCTTTTACCAGCAAGAACAGAAGACCCTAGCTGATTCGCGAGAGATGATGAGATTGGATCTTTAATTGAAACACCCCCAGCTCTTTTTAATCCAACAGCAAATGAGCCATCAGTTAAAGGAATCTTTTGTCCGTATGGTGTTTTATTTATAACTGTCTGAAGAATATTCCTTAATTCAAGGTTAGATTTGTATGAAGCATTTTTTGCTGAAGATATTGCTGCCGTTCTCAAATCCCTAGTTGCCCCTGAATATAAGAACTTATCAGTGTCAGCTAGTTGCTCTGGTGTTATTTTTGCAAAGTCTGCATCGGACATTGCACCGTAGGCCTTAATTTTATCATCAGTGTATCCTCTCTCATATTGCATTTGTGCCCTATTCCCGGCAGCTATTTTCAGTTGCTGATCTGCAGAATCAGTCTGTCTCTTATAGATATCGTTCTGTAGTGACTTTGCATTATTGGCAAGTTCTTTTGCTAAAGCAAAGTCCCTGTCCCCATAAGCCGCATTTGCAGCGTTAATGGCTGCATCTCTTTTTGAAGTGAGTGCTGTTTTCTCTGCATCAAAGGTTCCCTTTAGATTCTGTAGTACTCCTTCTTGACTCTGGGTAGCTCCAAGGAATCCTCCACCAGAAGTAATGAGTGAAGTTGCTCTTGCCCCATAGTCTCTTTCTTGCCCTACCTTTTGACTGGCAAGGTCTATATCACTTTGGATTTTAATATCTCCTAGAGTAGCTGAACGCTCTTCGGCTATCCTTGCTCTTTCTGCTGAAAGAATGTTATTGCTTTCTCTATAGGCTCCTGTCAATCCTTTAAGCTCTCTATCAAGGGCATTATTCTGTGCGTAAACTCCTGATGAACCAACCACAGGGTTAGATAGTGCTTTACCTGTTTTTGAATCAAAGCCCACCTTACCAGTTCTACCGGCTGAGTCGGTGAAGCTATCTCCTTTATTGTATGTTTTTCCACCTATTGTGGTTGATGATTTTTTCATGTTATTTTATTAATTATTAAGGTTTGGTTACTGCTTGTTTCATTAAGGCAGTGTTATCGCCATTATTTTTGTAATCGTACCTGTAATTGTAGTGCCTTCTGAATATGAGCCACCAATACCAAGAGTCCGAGAAGAAGTCATAAACAGAACTTGACCTGAATTGGTAGGAAACCAGTTTAGATAGGCATTCATCCAAAGTTTCATGGTGGTAGAAGAAACAATAGCACCACCAGCTAAGGCATATTTATTCACATTTAGACCTGTACCATTTATTGTACTGTTGGTTGTGGCGTCTACTATCCAAACATTTGTACCGTCTGAAGTAGCCCCTGATTGAGTATGAGAACCTGTAAATGTAACTGTGCCTGCATTTGTAGCAATAGTTCCTGCTAGTGTATATCTATCAAAAGTTGTGGCGGCACTACGGATATATAAGTCTGTCCCGTCTGAGAATGCTCTATCTCTAATAGTACCTCCTGAGTATGTAAAAGTAGTTACATTTGCTAAATCTGCTATGTCATATCTTCTTATTGTGTCTACTGAAGCTACTTGGCAAAGTACAAAAAGCGAACTGCTTGTCACAGCTATTCCAGCTAGTGTACCAGCTGTAATTGTTAGAGTTGTTGAGTGTGTGATGTAATATTTTCCACTTACACTATCTTTGGTTAGTCTGTATATATTCGCAGTAGTTGTAGCAGTAGATAATACAAAAGCTATAAACAGAACTGACCCCGTTGTGTTTGATGCCATTACATATTGACTTGAAGCAATAGTTGCTGTTCCACTGTTTATAGGTATTTCTTGTTCTATAAATGGAAGATTTATCGCTGCTGAAATAGTATTTGTGCGTGTCAAAAGTTTCGCAGGTGTTATAAAGAGCTTAGCACCAGTTGCACCTGTGGCTGTTCCTGCTGTTACTTCGGCATCTGTAGCTTCTTCTACTAAACCTTGTTGTGTTTCAGAAGCAAATAAAGCAAGTAACTTATCCAATGGAGCGAATAGTTTATAGACTACAGCAGAGATTGTTTTAGTGATAGTTCCAGCATTCACCTCAGCCTGAGATGCCTCCACTACAATTCCCGCAGCAGTAGTTGAAGCTGGTACAGCACCTGCGATAGCGGCGGCATCTATATACTCCTTGAGATATTGGAAGATTTGAGGGACGTCTGTACCGAGCATGCAAATTGTGTTTGCTGGAAAATCTAATTTCAGCGCGGTCGTTTCTAAAGTACGATTTCCGTAAAAATTCAGACCTCTACGAACTATAGTTATTGGACCACCAGCAATAAGTGTTGCGGGGTCGATTTCCATAAATTCTGCGATAGTTCCAGTATCATTCCTAAAACAAACGTAGTGCTGAGTACCAAGATCAGATGGTGCAACATCATTTTCTCCATCAAAAGATTTAATGTTATTTAAAATGAAAGTGCTGCTCGCCGATGTTATGGCAAACGCTAATCGTTTTGGTGGTATGCTGGCAAAAAGTAAACTCATATATTTTTATTATTTAAAAATTCTAATAATTGTTCTCGTGTGTTATTTTTATATTCTTTATTACATTGTATACAAATTTTTTTCATATATTTTAATAACCTAATACGACATTTACACAATCCCATAATGTGTCAGTTGAATTATATCTAAAAGTTAAGTAATCAGTTTTTGCAGCTGTAGTTGAAAGTGTAGGAGAAGAAACTGTAGCTCCAAACCTGAAGATAGCATTATAGGCAAGTGTTCTACTTCCAGTCGCATCTTGGCGTATTCTATACACGATAGTTTGACCATTCGTAGCATTTGTCGGAGCTCCAAGGGTTCTATTACCTGCAAGAACAACAGTGAAAACATTACCCAATGAAGCATCAGTAGCGATTGTCACTGCATCAGTCAACGCTATTACAGCAGGAATTAATCTCATTATAGATAAAAGTTGGGGAATATCTGTACCAAAAAGTACAGAAGTTCCATTTTGCCAATCGAATTTATAAGCAGTAACTTCCGTGTTTGGATTACCTGAAAAATCGAGACCTCGTTTCAATATGGTAATACTTGCGGAAGCTATTGTTGCTGTGTCATATTCAAAAATTTCCAGAATAGTTCCTGTGTCATTTCTAAAAGCACCAAAAGCCCTAGTACCAAAATCACTAGCTGCTAAATCAATAAAAACTCCGTTGGAATCTTTCTTCCAGCTTTTAATATTATTAACCTTAAATGAAGAACTGGCACTCGTGATAGATTGCTTAAGTCTTTTTATTGGAATTGAAATAGGGATTATTATTGACATTATATTGTTTTTATTAATTCTTGAAAGTATGGACTTTTTAATTCTTGTTTTTTAATACCTAAAAATTCTTTTAGTTGTATTCGGGTGTTGTTTCTTTTCCCGTATATTTTATGAAATTCTATATGAGATTCTTTAGATAAAGTGATACCATTTTCTATCGATGTTCTTAACTCAGGAAAACTTGAAAAATTATTTATATGATGCACCACTAATTCTCCACCCCTCTGACCAGTTTTTTGATCTGTGAAATCATCTCGTTCCATACATGCTTTACGCCATAATTTCATTTCAAAAGAATGTCTTATTATTAAATTTTCAGAAGTTTTCCCATCTTGCCAATTCCAATGTTTATCACCTTTTCTTCCTTCACTCATTTTTAGCCTAGTTTCGATAGATTGTTTTTTGCCTAAATTTGCTTTTCTAAGTTTGTCTTTAATTTCTTGTGATTTTGGTAATTTTGCTAATTGTCTTAATGTTTCTTTATGCTCTTTGGATAATTTAATACCAACTGCATTTTTATTTCCAATTTTTGTTTTACCTATATTTCTACAATGTTCTTCGGAATATTTTCTATCTTTATTCCATCTACCAGTTCCAGCTTTTTTTGCAGAATTACTCATTTTAATTTTAGTTTCTTCTGAATTTTTAAATCCAATTCTGGCAAAACCAGCACATTTATGACTACAAAAATCAGATTTATCTGGTCTACCAACTTTATTTACTTGACATTGTTTACAAATTTTTGGAACTCTTTTTTGTGTTTGATGTTGACAATAAATACTACAAAAAATATTATTTTTTCTTTTTACTGGATTAATATTACATTGTATACAAAGTTTAATCATATTGTTTTTATATTCGCTATCTTGGTGCTAATATCTTCTTTCAGCCCTAAAGCACACCTAATTAATTCCCACGAAATATCTTTACCTTCTGATTGTACTCCGATAGAAAATGTTTGTCCAAAAATGTAGGGAAAATAAACCAAAAATTGGAACCGTCTGTTCCCGTCTGCGTCTGGATCACTAACAGTTCCTAAAGGTTGC
>Ga0163144_10018538_pt1 | contig 14068 bp, 10 predicted proteins | sample OliLak19BULKMAT1_FD_123175 | JGI IMG/M metagenome (GOLD analysis project Ga0163144, IMG submission 123175) | Freshwater microbial mat bacterial communities from Lake Vanda, McMurdo Dry Valleys, Antarctica - Oligotrophic Lake LV.19.BULKMAT1 | ecosystem: Environmental > Aquatic > Freshwater >... | reverse complement strand
GCCCAACGAGAGCGCCCCCGACGCCGGTGCGGCCTATGTCTTTACCGTCCCCAAGATCATCGTCACACAGCCCGCCGGGACAGCCCTGAGCAGCGGGGCCTCCATCATCGGCTACGGCGGGGTGGCACTAGGCAGCAGCAGCGCCGTGAAGACCTTCACCATCAGGAACACCGGCCCCGGCGCGCTCGCCCTCACCAGCGTGAGCGTGACGGGCGGGACTGCGGGCGACTTCACGGTGAACACCGCGGGGATGCTTGCCAGCGTGCCCGCGGGTGGCAGCACCGCTTTCACTGTCACCTTCGCTCCAGCCGCCGCCGGCAACCGCACGACCACACTGCGGATCGTGAATGATGACATCTACGACGGGATCTTCGCCATCACTCTGAGCGGCACCGGTCTCTCTTTCACGACCGACACGGATGGTGATGGGCTGAACGATGCCTCGGAGGCCAACATGGCCGCGCTGGGCTTTGACTGGCAGGTGAGCCAGCCAGCCTTGGTGAGTAACTACTACGCCAATGCGAACGCGGCCGGACTCTTCACGCCTGCCCAGGTGCAGGCGCTCAACGTCGGCACACCGCTGCTCCAGAAGAACGCGACGACGGGCGTCTTCACCCTGACCATCGGCGTGCAAAAGAGCACGACGCTCCTGCCCGGCAGCTTCATTCCCCTCCCCATGAACTCACCCGGCTTCACCACGGTGATCAACGCCGTCGGCCAGATGGAGTTCCGCTTCACCGTGCCCGACAACGCGGCCTTCTTCCGGCTGCAGTCGCAGTGAACGAAAGCAGCAGACCGGCGAAGACCGTCACTGCGGGATGAATTTCCCTGAGCCGGGATCATGTAGTTGACGGACGAGCCGCGAAGCGGCCCCGGCAAGGTAGGGCAGTGCATCTTGCCTGCCCGTGGCGCTACCGGTCTGAAATCAAACGGTGCGGGCGGATCAGGATGCCGGGCAATCCGGGAATCCTTGTCAGCACGGGGCAGGCTGGAAGCCCGCCCTACTCTCTACTGGCTGATTCCGGCTGAGATCGTGAATTCCACGACTGCGGGCCGGCTCGTTGAGATTGGGTGAATGGTCTCCTTGGTCTCACTCCAGATCCAAAGCCGCGCATCTCCGAGCGAATACAGTCCAGAAGGTTTCTCTCAGCCGCCATTCACTTCAGCTTCAGGAAGTTCTTCAGGATGGTCCGGCCGTTCTCCGTCAGGATGCTCTCGGGATGGAACTGCACGCCCCAGATCGGCAGCGTGCGATGCCGCAGGCCCATGACCTCGTCCTCCTCGGTCCACGCGGTGACTTCGAGTTCGGGCGGGATGGTGTCCTTCTTGGCCACGAGCGAATGGTAGCGGGTCGCGTTGAAGGGACTGGGCATGCCTTCGAAGAGGTCCTTGCCGTTGTGGAAAATGGGCGAGGTCTTGCCGTGCATCATCCGGTGGTTGACCACGACGGTCGCGCCGAAGGTGTGGGCGATGCACTGGTGGCCGAGGCACACGCCGAGGATCGGGATGCGCCGGTCGCTGAAGGCGCGGATCAGCTCGTTCGACAGGCCGGCTTCCTTGGGCGAGCAGGGTCCGGGCGAGATGAGGACGCGTTCCGGCTTGAGGGCGAGGGCCTGTTCCACGCTGAGCTGGTCGTTGCGATGGACCTCCATCTTCACGTCCATCTCGCCGAGGTATTGCACGAGGTTGTAGGTGAAGGAGTCGTAGTTATCGATGACCAACAGCATGGGAGGAAGCGTGCGATTGCCGGCCATTGAAGTCAACGGACCGGCAGCTTGGGCTCTCTCCCAATCATGCTCCTACTCGTCACCTCAATCTGATTAGGATGAAGATTACGAATCCAGATCGGGAAACTGCAGCGGCGGCCACGACTTCCTGACAAGGGGTTCGCAAAGCTTTCGATTGAACACGGGGGTTGTTTCCGGAGACTTCGCCGCGTCCAATCCGCACAGCAACGCAACGATGGGCATCGTCGATTTCATCCTGAACATGGCCGGACTGCTTCTGTGGTTCGGCTGGAAGTCGTCGCGCTCGCAGCTCGTCGTGCCCAACGCCGGCGTAAGCCTGCTGGCCACGTTGAAACGCGCCGATGTCCGGCAGCAACGCGGGCATCTCCTGCCGCTCCTGCTCGGCCTTTTGCTGATCCGCGGACTTGTCTACTGGCAGATCGGCTCGGCGGTCGGGTGGGCGGCCACGCTCCATCTCTCGCCGGTCACGATCACGTTCCCGAGCCGGTATCCTGGGCCGATGTTCCTGTTCTCCTTCCTCAGCTTCGGACTGACGCTGCTGCACGCCTTCCTCTGGCTGTCGATCCTGTCGCTCCTGCATCCGGCCAAGGTGGAGAGCCCGCAGAACCGTTTCGTGCAGACCCAGCTCGGCTGGATGGACCGCCTGCCGGGATTTCTCCGGCCGTTGGTTCCCGGCGTGATGGCCTTCGCGGCATGGCTGGCGATTGCGCCGCTGCTCAGCGTCGTGAAACTCAACCCCAACGCGATCAACTTCGGCCACGTCGCGCAGCAGGGAGCGGTCATCGCGGTCGGGCTGTATGTGGCGGTGAAGTTCCTCGTCGCGCTGCTCCTGCTCACCCAACTGGTGAACACCTACGTCTACCTCGGCGCGGACACGATCTGGACCTACGTGCAGACCACGGCCGCCACTCTGCTCAGGCCGCTGCACTGGGGACCGCTGCGTTCGGGGCGCTTCGACGTGATGCCGGTGGTCGGCATCGTGCTCGTCTTTGTCGTCGCGGAATTCTCCGACCGCGGCCTTCTCTGGGTCTTCCGGCGGTTGCCTTTGTTCTGAGGAACCCGGGCCGCCCGACGCCAAGCCTCGCGGCCACTATTCCCGCAGCTTCGAATCGATCACCAGCGTCACCGGCCCGTCGTTGACCAGGCCCACCTTCATGCCGGCGCCGAAGACGCCAGTGGGCACGGGTCGTCCAAGCAGTTCTTCCAGCCGCCGGTGGAAGATCTCGTAGATCGGGACCGCGTCCTCGGGTTTGGCCGCGCGATGCCATGAGGGCCGCATGCCCTTCTTCGTGCTCGCGAGCAGGGTGAACTGGCTCACGAGCAGGATTTCACCGCCTGCTTCGAGCACGGACTTGTTCATCACACCCGCCTCGTCGTCGAAGATGCGGAGCTGAACGACCTTGTTGGCCAGCCAGTCGATATCGTCCGAGTCGTCCTCCGGCTGAACTCCCAGCAGCACCAGCAGCCCAAGTCCGATTCGGCCGCGCTCCATGCCGTCCACCGAGACAGAAGCTTCGGACACACGTTGGATCACGACTCGCATGGCGTGATGCTCGCCACGGGACCATTCGGGGTGAAGGCAAATTGGCCGGGCGACTGCGAGAACCACAGTCGCCCGGCCGTCTTTCTATCGCCTCCTTGGCGTCAGGTTGGCAGAAGAATCAGGCCGCTTTGGCGATGTCCTTCCTGAGCATGGTTCCCAATAGGCCGTCGACGAGTCCGCCGGTTCCGTTGGCTCCGTTCACGGCCACGTCGGGCACGATGCGGACGTTTCGCTCGCCCACGATCTGCATCATCTGCATGAGCGTGTAGCTATGCGCTCCGAGGGATTCGACGCCCGCGCGGTAGGCTTCGGCCTTGGCGTTGCCGGTGGCGCGGATGGCCTGGGCCTCGCCCAAGGCGCGGAGCCGGGTGGCTTCGGCTTCGCCGGTGGCCTGCTTGATGTGGGCGTTCGACTTCAGCTCGGCGATGTTCACGCCCTGTTCCGCACCCACGACCTGCTGCTGGATGTCGGCCAACGAGGTCTGCCGCACGAGTTGCTGGCGCTGCACCTGGGCGGCTTCCTGCACCTCGTAGGTCTTGCGCTGCTCCTCGGCGATCTTGCGGTCGGTCTGCGTCTGCATGAGTTCGGCGGGCGGGTTGATGTCGCCGATCAACGTATCGATGGCCTGCACGTCATACGCGCCGATGGCGGTGCGGATGTGTTCCGCCGCCTCGGCCTGCCGCTGGCTGCGGGCGCTGAGGAAGTCGAGCACGGTGTAGTCCTGGGCCGAGTTGCGGAAGTAATTGCCGACAATCGGCTGGAGGACGTGGTCCACGAGGTTCTGCATGGAACCAACGCGCGAGATGACCTTGGGCGCGTCGAGCGCGCCGACGTGGATGATCTGCGAGACATCGAGGTTGAAGGCGAAACCGTCGCGCGACCGCACGGTGATGGACGACAGCTTGGCATCGAAGTGATGCGCCTCGGTGCGCGACGCCCAGTTGAGCACGATGTTGGTCGTGGGCACACGCTCGACCTTCATCACGCGGGTGTTCAGCGGGTGCTTCCCTGGATAGAGCGGCGATACCCAGACGCCCTTGTGGCCGACGTTGACGAGGTCGCCGTGTTTGAAGTCGGTGCCGCTAACATCGCCGTGCGCCGAGCCGACGAACGAAATGACGACGCCCACGGAACCAATGGGCACCTCGACCATGGGCACTTGCTCCACCTGGACGAACCACGGGTTCAGATTCCAACTGCCGCTGAGCAGCACCTGCTCCTGCAAACCGCGGCGTCCGCCGCCCGCGAGGAAGGACCGCGCGTTCTGGAAATTATCATGGTTCACGATCGTCGGACCCGCGATCTCGCCTGGTTCGATGGGACGGCCGTCGAGCGTGGTGACGATGCCGACCTGGTCAGGCTCGACCCGTTGCACGAACAACGACTCGGGATGCATTCCGTGAGCGCCCGCCTGGGCGGCAGTAATGATTTTGAACAAGGCCGTGTTGATGCGGTAGGTGCCGGCCGTGAGCAGGCCGAGCTGCCTTCCACGTTCGCCGCCGCTCGTGAGGAATTTACGCGCATCCTGGAAGCTGTCGCAGTCCACGACCTGACCCAGGATGCGTTCCGGAGGAATGGGCGCGCCATCAGCCGCGACGACGAGCGCAATTTCTCCCGCGCCGACGAGAGTGACCGGCGCTTTCAGCACCTGATACTGCCAGCGCCAGTAGCCGAAGTGCAGGCCGGGCGCGAGCGTGTCGGCCTGGTAGCCGGCCTCGCTGTCGAGAGCCAACAGTCGTCCCGGCGGGAGCGACTTCGCCGCGAAGCGTTTGATGACGATACCAACCTGGCGTTCGTCGATGAGCACCATGCCGAGCAACCAGTAGAGCGCGCTAAGCCCGAACAGGATTGAACCGGCGGCGATGGCGAGACCGATGGGAGTGATTTCAGCATTCATATAGGTTTCCTTTCAACTAGGGGTCAAAGCAGGGTCCACCGTTTGGTGGAAGGGAGCTGCGATCGGGCGTCTTCCGAAGCGTAGAAGCGCGTCAGTCCACAGTCGCCGCAGACGACGACGCGGAAGTCGGCCAGGCGGAGGAAGCGGCCGAGGCCCGGCAGCAGGATGGGCCCGTAGCCGCCGCCAGATCGCGTGGTCGTTTGGTGGAGGGAATGCCCGCCGCATTCCGGGCACTGATTTTTCAGAGCTTTCATAATTATCCATTCAAGAAACTGTCAGGCGGCGGCTTGGGCGCGCTGATCCACCGTCACCGGCAGCACGAGGAACGGCAGGCCGAGGCGGTAGAGGCGGCGTTGGAGGCTGAAGACGGTGTAGTTATGGAGCAGCCGCGTGGTCCAAGTCTCATGCTCGAAGACGAGTTGGCCACCGAAGACGACGACGTCGCCGTGGCGGTCGCGGATCTCCGGAGCGAGGCGCGTGACTTCGCTGACGACATCCGTTCCGAGCGCCGTGACGGCCTCCGCTTCGTGGCCTTGATGACGCATCCACCGCACGTAGCGACCAGCCTCCGCGTCGATGTGTTCACGCAGGCGATCGACTTCGGCGGAGCCCTTGAAATTACCGGCATCGACGACGCCGACTTGCACGAAGACGTAGCGACAGAAGCTGTCGCCGAAGAGCCTCATGGCATTCAGCAGCGTGTGCAGGCCGAGTCCGTTGAAACCGTTCACGAGGATGACGGCCGTCTTCCCGCCCGCGCGGACTTCCTTCGTCGCAACAGCGGGCAAGGCCATCGAACTCTCCGCCGCTTCCACGATGTGTTGGAGGCGTCCCAGTCCGGCGCGGGCGGATTCATAATGGCGTTTCACGCCAAAGGCCACGGCCACCAGCCCGCCGGTGACCAGCAGCGTAACCCAGCCGCCGTCGTGGAACTTGATCATCGTCAGCGTGACGAGGATGAACGTGGTGACGACGAGGCCGACGCCGTTCACGGCGAGCTTCTTTTTCCAGGCGGGTTCGGTGGAACGGTTGCGCCACCAGTGCATGACCATGCCGAGCTGCGACAGGCTGAAGGTGATGAAGACGTTGATGCTGTAGAGAACGACGAGCAGCTCGACCGCGCCGTGCGTTCCGAGCAGAACCAGCGCGGCCGCGGAACCCATGATGAGGACGCCGTTCATGGTGACGAACCGGTCGCTCAACGCGGTGAAGCGCGCCGGGAACCAACGGTCCAGCGCCATGTTGGCCAACACGCGCGGGCCATCGAGGAAACCCGCCTGGGCCGCGATGATGAGCAGCGCCGCCGCGGCGACGAGCGAGGTCACGACGAAGACGTTGCCCGCGACTCCCCAGCCGGCGGTGATGCTCTCGAAGAGGACGGCGTTGAGCGTCTTGCCCGCGCCGGGTTTCACACCGTGCAGCAGATAGGCGACGAGCAAGCCCGCGACCATGAAGGCCAGCGAGACGCCCATGTAGAGCATGGTGCGTTTGCCCGTCTGCACGCGCGGTTCACGCAGGATCGGCAGGCCATTGCTCACCGCCTCGATGCCGGTGAACGTGCCCGCGCCCATGCTGAAGGCCCGCAGGAGAAGCGCAGCCAAACCAAGCCAGCCCAGCTCCGCGCGGGTGGCCCGGAAATCGGACACGGTGGCCGTCGCGATCTGCGGCAATTCGCCCGCGTGCTGGCCGATGGCGGTTAAGATCATGACGACGTGCGTGGCGAGGAAGAGGAAGAAGATCGGCACGAAGAGCAGGACCGATTCGCGCACGCCGCGGAGGTTCAACACCGTAAGCAGGGCCACTCCGACAAGGGTGAACGGCAGCTTCCACGCATGCCATTCGACAGGCAGGAAGCTGAAGACGGCGTCGGCCCCGCTTGCGATCGAGATCGCGATGGTCAGCACGTAGTCGATGAGCAGGGCCGAGCCAGACACGACACCGGCCGTGGGCGAGAGGAGCTTTGTCGCCACGAGGTAGCCGCCTCCGCCGGACGGGAAGAGCTCGATGATCTGCGAGTAGCTCGCGCAGATGACGAGGATGGTTCCCACGCACATCAGCAGCACGATCAGCGAAAGGTGCGGATGAGCCCCAAGCGCCTTGAAGGTTTCCTCGGGCCCATAGCAGGAGGACGACAGGCCGTCCGCCCCGAGGCCGACCCATGCCAGGACGGCGACGAGAGAGACCTGATGGAACAGGCGCGAGTCGGAAAGGCTGCGGGCCCGACCGATCACCAAATCCTTCAACCGCACGGCCAACGATGCTTTCGCGCTCATCAAACAACGGCGGCATGGAGCCGCCATGGACCTACGCCGTCGTGGGCACGACGGTTCCGGGTCAGGTTCGAATGCGGGAATCGCGGGCGCCGCAGATACGCGGGCCTGGAGGATTGCCCTTCCAGTTGCCGACGAGGTTAGCTGACGGGCTTGGTCTCGGAAGTGACCTTGGCGATGGTTGCCCACCGCCGTTCGCCCCGTCCCCGGCTTACGCCGAGGAATTCGGTTCCCCCGCGCCGGACCTCAGGAAGGAGGCCGGCTTAGGCTGCAACAAGTGCGGTGAAAGAAGTCTCGCGAATCGTCATTCAAGTCAACGCACGCGCGCCGAACGGACCTTAAGTGACCTGTCCTCAGGTCAATCGTTCGTAAACGCCGGTTCACAAGCCGGCGGGCAGCTCCACATGCGACGAACTCGTCGTCGCTCCGCGTTCATCGGTCACGGTCAGGAAGCAGACGAGGGGACGGACATCGGGTAACGCGGCCACGACTCTGCCGTTTTCGATTCGCGCCTCGGTCTTCAACCAAACACGCTTTTGCCAGACGCCCTCGGCTTTGGCATAGCAGAGTTCGCCTTTCTTCAGCTGGGTGTCTCCGTGCACGGATGCGAAAACAGTTTTGGCCGAGACGACGGGTTCACCCAACCGCGCCAGCGATTTCCCGCCGCGCAGCACGCTGTCGACGTAGAGCGCGATCTCCGGCGGAGCCCATCCGGCTTGGTGGGAATGTTTCAGATCCACCGTGACCGCGAGATCCACCGGACCCGGAACAGTCCGGTAAGATTTCTGATAACTGTCGAGCGGGTAGGCGAAGTCCGTCGTGCCGTTAACGAACAGGATGGGGCACCTCACCCCGGGGAGATAGCGCGACGGATCGAACCACCGCACCCAGCGTCTCGACTGCTCCTCGCCCATCGGCGTGAACCTCGGCAGCCACACGCTGTTCTCGTGCAGGTAACCGCATCCGTAAACGGGCACTGAGACCTTCAGCCGGTCGTCGATCCCGCTGACGATGCACGTCAGATACCCGCCCCAGCTGATGCCAGTGATGCCTATTCGCGACGCGTCCACATCGGCCAGGCTCGCAAGCAGCGAATGCCCACGCACCACGGCCGCGACGGCGTGATAGGTCCACATCTCACGCCCATCGATGTCGGTGAAGCTACGGAACTTTCCCTCGTCGCCCTGATCCGGGCCGCCATCCGGCAACCGCACCCGGCCCGGTCCCTGCCCCGCCGTGTCCATCGCCAAAGCCACATAGCCGCGATCGGCCCACATCTGCGCCCACTCACGGAACGCCTGCCCACCACCGCCATGCACGAGCACCATCGCGGGAAACGGTCCTTTGCCCATCGGCTTGCCGAGATAGGCGAAGACGCGCGTGGGTTTTCCACGAAACGGCTCTCCCTCGTAGAAAACTTCCTGAACCAATCCGGTGGTCGCACCGAGCGTGAACTGCGGCGGACGCTTCAAAGCCGTCATGTCCCACGGCCCGGTATCGCGCGGGGGCAACGGCGTCCGGCAACCGGCCACGACACCCACGACCATCACAAGCAGCGCGACAAAACGCAGGCGGGAAATCATGCCGATGAGTTAACAGGCGTCCTCGGCAAAGTCACGGCCCGCCGTAGCCACCGACGCAAGGAGGCGAGGTCCGATCGGCCGGCCATCAGCCCCTTGCCCTCTGCGAGAAGTCGCGAAGCAACTTGGGATAGGAGCCAGCCACGAAGCGGCTGGACGCCAACCGTCCATGGATTTTCGACCCGAAGGGACGCCGGAAGAATAGCGAACACCCAGAGTCCCTCCAGGACTCGCTCATCGCGAAACTTGATTCTACCGCGCCTCCGGAGCTCCGCTTGCGGGCTCATTGCCCGCGTAGCCGGTAGAAGCGTTGGGGCAAACCTGCGGCGCCTGGATCAGTGAACTGATAGACGCCGCCCCCGGCGTTCGTCGCGTTGCCCAGCACCGTCCAATCGGTCGAGGGCAGGCTGACATTGGTCGTGGCCAGCACGCGGAAGGTCGTGTTGGCCACATTGGTGAACGTGAACTGGAACGCTCCGGTGCCCAGCACGGTGAGGCTTTGCGGATTTACCATGGGTGGCTGGACGGGCCCGGCACCGGAGAAAATGTAAGCCGCGCCGGAGTCGCCCGCGAGTCCGGTCGCCGTGCCGTCCACGCCGGTGGCGTTGCTGGCCTCCCTGTGTGCTCCGGCCACCACCGTGTCGCCCGACACGGCCGCGGAATAGCCGAACCGGTCATCCGCTCCGCTGTTGCTGGCCTTGAGGTAGGCCTGCTGCGTCCACATCGTGCCGCTGCGGGTGAACACATAGGCCGCGCCGGAGTCGGCGGAGGAATTGTCGGCCTGGTTGCCGTCCACGCCGGTGGCGTTGCTGTCCTCCCCGAAGGCGCCGATCACGGCTGTGTCGCCCGACACGGCCACGGAGCCGCCGAACTGGTCGCCGGCCCCGGTGTTGCTGGCCTTGAGATAGGCCTGCTGCGTCCATGTCGTGCCGCTGCGTGTGAACACATAGGCCGCGCCCGAGACGACGGCGGAATCGTCGGCCTGGTTGCCGTCCACGCCGGTGGCGTTGCTGCTTTCCAAGTAGGCTCCGACCACGACTGTGTCGCCAGAGACGGCCACGGAGCCGCCGAACTGGTCGCCCGACCCGGTGTTGCTGGCCTTCAGATAGGCCTGCTGTGTCCACGCCGTGCCGCTGCGTGTGAACACGTAGGCCGCGCCGGAGTTGCCCGAGGAATTGTCCGCTTGATTGCCGTTCACTCCAGTGGCGTTGCTATCTTCCAGGTAGGCGCCGACCACCACCGTGTCTCCCGACACGGCCACTGAGTTGCCGAACCGGTCTGACCTCCCGGTGTTGCTGGCTTTGAGGTAGGCCTGCTGCGTCCACGTCGTGCCGCTGCGTGTGAACACGTAGGCCGCTCCTGACAGGCCGGCGGAATTGTCCTCTTGGTTGCCGTTCACCCCGGCGGCTCTGCTGTTCTCCAAGTAGGCCCCGACGACCACCGTGTCGCCCGATACGGCGACTGAGATGCCGAACTGGGCACTCTCCGCGGTGTTGCTGGCCTTCAGATAGGCCTGCTGGGCGACGGGGTCGATGGTCAGCGGGTAACGCGCGCCGCGCTCATCAACCGAGAGGACAACGCGGGACGGGTGACGCGGGTCGGGCGGCTCGAAGCGCGACGGGAGCACCCGGCCATCTACATCCCAGACCTTCAGCCCTGCGTAGGTGAGCACCGTGGCCCCGGCGGCATCGCGGAAGTCGACGCCCAGCGCATCGCCCGTGACTTGCGGGTGCAGGCCGCCGCGCACGGCGAGGGTGAAGGAAAGGGCCGGCGTCCGGGATCTGGGATCTTGGTCTGAACCACCATCGGGTCTTCGTCCTATGGTGAAGCCGTGCTCGAGTCCGCGCTGGTCGTTGATGAACCATTCCAACACATGGGAATCCCATTGGTAGGTGAGCCTCCGCCCGTCGGCCTTGACCACGGGGGTGCCGGAGATGGGCCGCTGGTTTTCGCCGAAGCCGTAGCTCTGCAACTCCAGACCCCATTGCCAGCCCCCGTCCATTGGTCGGGCGATGAAGCCGCGCCTGTCGAAGGTGGTGAGCCATTGCTGCCCTGGATTACGCGCCTCCCAACCGCTCGCGGTGGGCTGAAAAGTGTGCCGCCCGGCCTCATACGCCGCGCGGATGCCTTGCCAGTCGGACTTGGCCAGCCCATCGGGCACCTGGTCGGGCGACGTGAGTTGCTGGGTTTTGCCCGGAGGTGCGGCATGGGCGGCGAGCGTGGGCAGACATGTCAGCGCGGCGAGGACGAGGGAGGGCAGCCAGCGGGATGGATTCATGACGATTGTTGTCAGGAGGATAACCTTGGTCGAAGGGCGCGTCACCCAGCCACTTTGGAAGGGCGGATGTTTTTTTTCAGCGGGAGACCAGCTAAAATCTGGATGAGTGGACGGGTGCCCTGATGGACGCCGCTGAGTTCGGTCCAAGCCTGAAGTTCAAAGGCGAGATTCAACTATGTTTGGGCATCGTCATTGGAACCTCCCCAAGCCTTTGGCCTCAAGCCGGCCGTCTTCCCGAGGAAAATCCCTTGGCAGGCGGGCCGGGCCCCGCGTTTAGTCACCAGCAATCCGCCACACACCATGAACCGCCGCCGCTTCATCTCCTCCTCCGCCACCGCCGCTCTGCTCGGTGCCGGGCTCGTCTCACAGACTCTTGCCGCCAATACGATGACCACGATCGAATCCGCCCCCTTCGGTAAACTGCCCGACGGCCGCTCCGTCACCCGCTTCACCCTTTCCAACAGCCACGGCATGGTCGCGAAGATCCTCGATCTCGGCTGCATCGTCGCCGAGCTCCATGTCCCGGATAGGAACGGCAAGACGGTTAACGTCGTCACCGGCTCGGACTCGCTCGGATACTTCGCCAGGGGTGGTCCCTCCGCGAACATCGTCGGCCGCGTCGGCAACCGCATCGCCAATGCGAAGTTCACCCTCGACGGGAAGGAATACTCTCTGGCTGCAAACTCCGGGAAACACAGCATCCATGGAGGGCGGATCGGTTTCGACAAGAAGGTGTGGGCCGCGCGCATCCTCAAACCGTCCGGCCCAGAGGTGTCGCTTGAACTGCGATACCGGAGCGTCGACGGCGAGGAAGGGTTCCCCGGCAACCTCGACGTCACCGTCGTCTACACGCTGACCGACGCGAACGAACTGCGCGTCGACTATCGCGCGAAGACGGACAAGGCAACGCCCGTCAACCTGACCAACCACGCCTACTTCAATCTCGCGGGATCCGGAGACATCCTCGACCACGTCGTCATGATCAACGCCGACCAGTTCACCAAGGTGGACGGCGACCTCATCCCCACCGGCGAGATCGCCAGCCTGACCGACACCGAACTCGATTTCCGCAAGCCGACGTCGATCGGCGCGCGCTACCTCAAGGCCGGCCTCAAGGGCAGCGGCTACGACCACAACTATGTCCTCCGCCCCAAGGCCGCCGGCGAACTCGGCATCGCTTCCCGTGTGACCGATCCGAAGTCCGGCCTCACCATGGAAGTCCGCACCACCGAACCCGGCGTGCAGCTCTACACCGCAAACCATTTCAGTTCGGACAACCCGGTCGTCGGACTCGGAGGCCAGACTTTCGGGAAGCACGGTGCGCTGTGTTTCGAGACGCAGAAGTTCCCGGACTCCGTCAACCATCCGAGCTTCCCGACCTCCATCCTCCGCCCCGGTGAGCAGCTCAATTCGACGACCGTTTTCGCGTTCAGCGCGAAGTAAGGGCGGCGTGGTAGGGAACAGGCTCCTGACCGCTGTAGCCGCTGACGTGATTCGGCGTTGATCGATTTAGCGGAATGCGTCTTGGAGCAACGGGCAGCTTCGGCAGGGGATTCATTTCCCCTGCTTCCACATGGCGAATGCGGCCTTGCAGTCGGGGCAAACATAGATCCAGGCGACCCTTGGACTTACCTTGCAGAAGCCTCCGATGAATTCGCGATGGTTTGGAAAAAGCCGCTTCTCTTCATCGTCGGAAGGGGCGTTGGACGTTTTGCTAAGCATGCCATAGATAGGGACCTCCTTGTGCTCCATCTTCACGTTATGAGCACGGCAAACTTCGATTTCGTAAATCGTCTGGCCCTCCGATTCGATCCCGTGAAGTTCTGGAAATCTCAATTCCGCAAAAAGTTCCATTTTGATCGTGAAGGTGTAGGTGCGATTTGTATCCACCGATACGGGCGCGAACTGGATGTCCGGCTTCACCATTGCCCAAATAGTCTTGTAGGTCCGATTCGAGTCGCTGAGGACGAGCCTGATGGATGTGCCTTCTTGGACAACCTGAGGCTTCGTGGTTAGCGAGAGTGGCGCATCGACGTCGTAGACGGTAGTTTCACCCAGTTGAATCCGACGTAGTGTGGGGGTGGTCCATGGGGAGGTTCCTGATCCAGAGTGAAAGTGTAAACTTGGTTGGTATTCAACAGCCCGGGTGAAAGCACTGTGCTGGGATCCCCACGCCATCCAAAGCGTTCGTTGCGGCTGGATTCGCGGACGAGGACATAAGCAAAGGAACCCCTCTGCTCGAATCTGGGGATTCCCTTGATGATTACTGTCGTCTTTCCCGGTTCGGCCGAGGATGCGGTAACACTACTTAAGGCGGCCAGAAATAGGGCGATCAGGGTGCGCATGGCGGGTGAATGGATATGGTTTTCCGAGGGCAGCCAATAATCGATATCTCTGAAAAGCTCTCTGTCGAGCTGTGGTCCCGGTCCTCGGGCGCGCTTAGACGGCAATCTGTCGGTGGTTTTTGCGGGACATGGCGTCCAAAGAACCCTTTTGAATTCGGCGGGCGGCTTTCCCACACTGCGGACTATGTCGACGTCCAAACAGCGCACCCTGAACATGCCCTGCCCCACGATGCCGATCGTCATCGCGATCGACGGCCCGAGCAAAAGCGGCAAGGGCACCTGCGCGCTCGAACTGGCCCGGCACTACCAGTTCTTCCACGTCGACACCGGCGCGATGTATCGCCTGCTGACGTGGCATTGCCTGGAGACCGGTGTGGACATCGCGAAACCGGAGAAGGTCCTGGAGG